>Ga0114999_10000462_pt1 | contig 60526 bp, 44 predicted proteins | sample ArcticOcean_MG_C_3_FD_89820 | JGI IMG/M metagenome (GOLD analysis project Ga0114999, IMG submission 89820) | Marine microbial communities from western Arctic Ocean - ArcticOcean_MG_CB8_126 | ecosystem: Environmental > Aquatic > Marine > Oceanic | place: Arctic Ocean: Canada Basin | collected...
ATGCCGACGATGCCATCATCTTCGACAACAACGGTAATGTCATCGGCAGCGACGTGCCGGCCGGTGCCGCGGGTGTGACGGTTGATTCGGCGGACATCACTGTCGATGCCGACCTGCACAACGACGAGGGCAGCCTCGACCTGCACGCGACCGGTACGCTTGACATCAACCAATCGATCGAGACCGGCGCTGAAGGCGCCCTGGATCTCGACGGTGACACGGCACTGACCTTGGCGACGGGCGCTGACCTGACGGCTGGTGGCGATATCACGGTCAACGACAATCTGCTGCTGGACAATCCGAACGGCGACAGCACGGTGACCAGTGAAGATGGCGACATCACGCTGCAGAACGTCGCGGCGGCCGAGATTCGCAATCTCACTGTGACAGCGGCCGAGGGCACCGTAACAATCGGCAGCCTCGGCAGCGCTGATGGCGACGACACCAACGACGCCAACAACCTGACGATCACTGCTGCCAACGTTCTCCTCGACAACGCCGCGAACGGCCGCATCGAGGGGGACCTGACGATCGCCGCCACGGGTGACGTGGACAACAACGACAATGGCGGCGGTGGCACTGAATTGAACGTTGACGGGGCAGCTACTATCGCCGGTAACAATGTCGACCTCGACGGCGGGCTGGTCGTAACCGGTTCGGTGACGGTGACAGCGCTGCAGGACATCGGTATTGGTCTCGGCACGGCGCTTCAAGGCAATGTGACGGCTGGCGGCGACATCATTTTGACGGCCGACCTCGACGGTGACGGCGACGGCGGCGTGGAGATGAACAGTGCCGACTTGATTTCGAACACCGGCGACATCACGATCACCGGTCAGGGTGTCGTGGTGGATGACGTGGACGCGTTGGCAGCAGGCAGGACGATCACCATCGACGGTCTGGATCTGGGTATCGACGCACAGAATTCCACTGATGACGTTGTCGACCTGTTCGCTGACAACCTGGACCTCGACGCCGCGGATCCGATCAACGTCGAGACCGAGTCGGGCAACATCAATGCAGCGACCGACGGTTTTGCCGGCACGATCACGATCAAGAACCTCATCGGCGTCGGTGCGGCGGCTATTTTCGAGGCCACAGCTGCAGCTGAGGACGCGGACATCAACCTGGACAATCAGGGGACGGGTCTGTTAACGATAAACGCCACCGAGGCTCACGGCGGCGACATCAACATCGCCAGCGACGGCGCCATCCAAGTAAACCGGATCGATGCCGAGGATGCCGGGGAGATCAACGGCTTCACCGACGACAGCCAGACGGTGAATGTCCAGTCGCGCGGACCTGGCGACATCACAGTTGCTGCCGGCGATGTCGATGCCGACCCGACCAACGGCCGCATCGGTGGTATCAGTGCCGATGCCTCGTTGACACTGCTCAATGTCGACGGCGACATCAATCTGAATGTTGAATCGATCTACTCCGGTGCGAACGTCAACATCGATTCGACGACCGGTTCGATCACCGATATTGCAGGCAGCGGCCTGGTCAATATCCGGGCTCCGGGGACCGCTACGCTGATTGCCGACGACGAGGTCGGTAATCTCTTCGAATTTGTCGAAGTTGATGTCGGCGAACTGCTGGTCAGCGCCAATTCGGACAATGTCGACAACGGGTACGTGGCGGCTCTTGCCGGCAACGCTGATGGCAGCGTCGGACCGCGGGATGTGGACTTTATCGGTGACCCGCCGGGGTTCTTGGTTTGGAACGGCAACGTGATCGGGGCACCGCCGCGTGACCTGCAGCGCTGGTTTCGGGGCGGCAACTTCGACAGCCAGGGTGTCGTGTTGGATAATACCCCGCAGATATTCCGCAGCCCGTTCCTGGTCCACTCGACGGCGGTGCTGAGCAAGTTCCGTGTACCGACGACGGTCATAGAATACATCGCCGTTGGCGGCGGGAAGATCTTGGGTTTGCCGCAGCACGTGACGATGTCGAGCAATATCGACCTGCTGCAGTTCACCGATGGCCCGTACATGTGGGACCTCGAGCTGGAGTGGCGTGACATAGATCGCAAGAGTCGTCGCCGGCGATGAGCGCTGATACCGGGTGGGTCAGCGGCGGTTGTTTGTGCGGCAAAGTCGCCTACGAGCTGGCACCGCCTTTTCAGGTATTTCGATACTGCCATTGCCGTCGGTGCCGCAAGGCCACAGGCACCGCGCATGCGGCGAATATTTTTGTATCCCCCGCGCAACTGCGATGGCTTTCCGGTGAAGATGCGACCGTTAGGTATGATTTGCCGGAAGCCGAGCGCTTTGCAACCTGCTTCTGTAAGACCTGCGGCTCGCCAGTGCCGCGACTGATTGGCGACGGATCGCGGGTGCTTGTGCCCGCAGGTTCGCTAGACGACGATCCCGGGGCGCTGCCGGACTGCAGTATTTTTTGGGAGTCGCGGGCGCCGTGGTATCGAGAGACACAGGAACTGCCGAAGCATTCGGAATATCCGGGTTGACATGAGTAGCCTTTGTCATGAGCAGCGCGGCGCTCACCGCGATGGTTGGATCCTATGAGAAGCAGAGTAGGGGAGGGGATCAAAAGATTTCATTATCGTACCAGCCCCCGGAGCCAGCTGGAATAGTTGTAAGTAGTATATTTTGCAGAAATAGGCCACAGATTGTTCCTGTTATTTACTTTTATCAGGCAAAAATATCTAAAGGAAAAATCACATGAAACTCATGATTGGTTCGGCCCCGGACTCGTGGGGCGTTTGGTTTCCGGACGATCCCCGCCAGATACCCTGGGACCGGTGCCTCGATGAAATTGCCGAGGCTGGCTACGAATGGACCGAGCTTGGGCCGTACGGATACCTGCCCACGGATATTCCGACTGTAGATGCGGAGTTGTCCAGGCGCGGTCTCAAGGTGTCCGGGACGTTCGCGATGGATGCGATACACGATCCGGCATGTTGGCCGTCGCTCGACAGCCAGGTCAAAGGCGCTTGCGAGTCGGTGAGCGCGTTGGGCGGTAAGTACCTCATCCTGATCGATGGCGTTTATATCGACGAGGTTACCGGCAACATAAAATACGCACCCGAACTCAACGACGTGGAATGGCAGGTGCTGATCGACAAGGCGAATGAGATCGGCAAGTTCACAGCCGACAACTACGGCATCCGGACAGTTTTTCACCCGCACGCCGGGACTCATGTCGAGTACGAGCCGCAGATCGAACGATTTGTCGCCGACAGCGATCCCGAGGTTCTGGGTCTTTGCCTGGATACCGGGCATCACGCGTATCGCGGCGGCGATCCAGTGGCTTTTTACCGAAAACACCACGAGCGCATCGACTATCTGCACGTCAAGAGCATCGACCCGGTGGTGCAGCAGCGGGTGGCCGACGAAGGCATCAGTTTCGGCGATGCCGTGGGTATGAATATGTTTGTCGAGCCGTCGGAAGGTGCCGTTGATTTTGATGCATTCCTGGCGGCGCTCCAGGAATTCGACTTCGAGGGGTATGCGATCGTCGAGCAGGACATGTATCCGGCGCCTTTCGATAAACCTCTGCCGATCGCCAAGCGGACCCGAGCGTACTTACGGGAGAATGGATTCGGCTGAGGCGCGCCGGGGGGAAGGTCCTTTGAGAGCCGGGACCACGCGGCAACCGGCCTTCAACTTCCGTAGCATTCCGTATTGATCTGCTCCTGCATCTCCACGGTTTTCTCTATTTCTTTCATGAACTCGATGGAGTGCTTGAGGAGCGTCCGCCAGTCGGGTTTGACCGGCACACTGTCGACGGAGAGATAGCCGTCGAAACCGATCGCGTGGAACGCACGCACGGCGTTGAGCCAGTCGATATGCCCGGTTCCCGGGGCCTGTCGGTTACTGTCGGCCAGGTGAACGTGTTTGAGTTTGTCGCCGGCCAGGAGGATCGTATCGGTAACCGGGCCGTCTTCGATGTTGACATGGAAAAAATCGAGCAGTACGTCGAGGCCCTCAACTTCATCGGCGATACTGCGAGCTTCGATGATGCTGTTCATGAAGCCGCTATAGCCCTCGAAGCGATTGATTGGTTCTGTCGCGATCGGAACGTTTTTCGTCTTTGCGTACTCGCAGATCTCTCGGGCGGACTTGATGAAGTTAGTGCGCAGCACGTCGCGGGGGATGGAACTGCAGGGATACTCGACTTCCGGCGGTACGGCATCGATCTCGAGCATCGGCGGATCGTCGAACGTGGCCGACAGGTCGATGCATTTTCTCGTGTAGTCAACGGCGTATTGGCGAGTCGCTTCATCGCATGACGCCAGATCCCGAATCTCGCCGGCGTGCCAGATACCCCAGGCACAAATCAGGGCGGGAACCTTGAGCCCGAGGGATTCGGCGATTTCACGAGCTTCATTGAACTTGTCCATCGGGATCCTGTCGGGTTCGGCGTCGAGATCGACACCGTCGTAACCGAGTTCGGCCATCGTCTCGAGGACTTCCCGTGGATTCTGCCAGAAGTCGATCTGTGATGTGAGAGTGCAGGTGATGACAGAGTACTTGAAGCCCATGAGATTGCTCTCCAGAATAGATTGTAAAAATGCAGTTAGACCTGTAAATCGAATTGCAGAATATACCTTATGATTGTGTCTTCGCCTCAAACAGGCATCGCCGTTTCTAATCAACCATCTTAAGAACGAGGGTCTATGATTACCAGAAGTGCAGAACAACTGCATGTAATAGTGAAAAAGGTCCTGCTGGCCGCCGGTGCCGACGAGTGGAATGCCGAAGGCGTTGCTGAGCATCTGGTGGCATCCAATCTGAGCGGTGTCGACTCTCACGGGACCTGGCATTTGCTCGGCTATGTGAAGGGGGTGCAGAGTGGCGATATCGTGCCGGACGCGCATCCTGAAATTCTCCAGGAGACGGCCTCGAGCGCCCTGGTAAGCGGCAACTGGGGCTTCGGCCAGCCGGCCGGCAGGGAGGCCATGCAGATCTGTATGGACAAGGCGAAGACGCAGAATATCGCTATTGTCGGCGTCGTGCAGAAGCACCATCTTGGAAGGCTCGGGCACTACGTCGACATGGCCGCCGCTGAGGGGCTGATCAGTTTCGTCTTCGCCGGCGGTCAAAGTGAGTTGGCACCCACAGCCATGCCGTTTGGCGGCTCGCGGCCGGTTCTCAACACCAACCCGCTGGCGGCGGGTTTCCCAACCGCCACAGCCGGGCATCCGGTGATGTTCGACTTCGCGACGAGTTGTACGTCCGGCGTCAAGGTTGTTAACGCCAATGCACGCGGCGAGAAGTTGCCGCAGGGCTATGTCGTCGACAAACATGGTGTCCCGACCGATGATCCGGAGGAATTCTTCGATGACGGTGGCCACGCACCGTTCGGCGGCCATAAAGGGTACGCGATCATGATGATGGTTGAATACATTGGCCGGATTTTCCTCGGGACCAACGCGTTGAAGGACGACAAGCGCGGCGGTGACATTCTGCGTTGTGAAGGCGGCACGATGATTGCTCTGAAAGCCGACCTGTTTCAGGAGATGGACGCTTTTCTGAGCTGGTCCGACGAAATGTCTCAGCGTGTGCACGCCGTACCGCCGGCTCCCGGATTCGATGGTGTCCTCATGCCCGGTGACCCGGAGGCGAACGCTCGTGAGACTCGCCGCCATGATGGGATTCCTATCGAGGACGATGTCTGGGCGACCATTGTCGAGGCCTGTGAGATGTTCGGGATCACTGATCTGTGATGCCGGATCGTTAGCTGGCAAGTGCTGCCCGTAGACGGCGGAGCTCTCGCTTGCGAACCGGGATGCCTGGGCGAAAAGATTGTAAAATAGAAGCTGACAGAGCACCATCTCTATTGACCTTTTTGCCCCTTGAAACTTTGCGGCTTTGTCGTTTTACAGGAAGAATCTGATGGCAGAGAATCCATTGACTCGTGATTTCGGTATGCTGCCCGGCATGCAGGCGCGGTTTCGTCGTGTGGCGCGGCAGCTTCCCTGTAAAGCCGCCGACTTGAAGTCACACCGCGCCTGGCGGCGCAAGGTCGGCACTCGGCTCAAATCGCTGACCGGGTACGACACGATGGTCCAGTGCGAGGCGCGACCGAAGGTGACCGATGTCGTCGATTGCGGCGACTACATCCGACAGCGCGTAGAGATCTGCACCGAGCCACAGGTTATCATGCCGATGTTTGTACTTATTCCCAAGCAGGGGACACCGCCATACCCCGTCGTTGTCGCCCCGCACGGTCACGGCAGTGGCGGCAAATTATCACCGGCCGGCTGCCGCGAGGTGCCCGCTGTCGCGGCAGCGATCCGCGAGTACAACTATGCTTATGGCGTGGAGTTCGCGAAGAACGGCTTCATCACCTTCTGCCCGGACGCGCGCGGCTTCGGCGAGCGGCAGGAAGGACACAGCCGACAGGATATCCTGCATTCATCCTGCTTGTCGCTGAGCCAGATGGCGTACCCGCTCGGACAAACGGTGACCGGGATGTGGGTGTGGGATATTCATCGTCTGATCGACTACATCGAAAGGCGTGACGACTGCGACAGCAAACGACTGGGCTGCGCCGGATTGTCCGGCGGCGGGCTGCAGACATTGTGGGCGACGGCGCTTGACAGCCGGATCAAGTGCGCCATCGTCAGCGGTTATTTATACGGTTACAAGGAATCGTTGCTTGACCTGTATATTAACTGTTCGTGCAACTATGTGCCACACCTCTATGAACATGTTGACATGGGCGATATTGCCGCGATGATCGCGCCCCGGCCGTTGCTGGTCGAAACCGGCGATGCTGATCCGCTGAACGGTGCCAGCGGCGTGAAGAACGTCAAGTCACAGGTGCGCATCGCGCGCCGCGCCTACAAGCTGTTCGGTGCGACGCGTCTGCTCAAGCATTATGTATTCGAAGGCGGACACCGATGGGACGGTGCCCATGCCGTGTCTTGGTTGCAGCGGCATCTGAAGTGAGGCGTCGCGAGTAACATTTCGATTGACTTAACTGGAACACTGAAGCCTGGACACTGGTTCCCGGAGTTGCCGATGCCAACTTTGCCTACCCGTGATGCAGCTCTTGAGCTGCTGCACGAGCACAACAGCAATCCGTCCCTGATCAATCATGCACTGTCTGTTGAAGCGGTCATGCGATACATGGCACGCAAGGGTGGTGAGGACGAAGAGCTTTGGGCGCTTGTCGGGCTTATCCACGATCTCGATTACGAGCGAAGCCCCGAACAGCATTGCGCCAGGACGGAGGAGATCTTGACCGCGGCCGACTGGCCGCCGGAAGTTATTCGTGCTGTGATGTCGCATGGCTGGGAGATCTGCACCGATGTGGTACCAGAATCTCAATTGGAGAAAACTTTGTACGCGATAGATGAACTGACCGGACTGGTGTATGCTTGCGCCCTGGTCCGACCGTCGCGTAGTGTAGCCGATATGGGCGTCAAATCAGTGAAGAAGAAATGGAAGCAGAAGAGTTTCGCGGCAGGTGCCAGCCGCGAGGTGATTCTGCGCGGCGTCGACATGCTCGGGATCGAGCTGGGCGAACTGATCGAAGACGTGATCATGGGGCTGCGTGAGGTCGAGGCGGACATTGGGCTGGGGCAGCCCATGCAATGAACGGGCGCGGAGATCGGATCTGCGCATTCGAAACCGATTGGCTCGAGGCGCTGGTTTGAGACAGATCGCTCAAGGTAATTGAGAGGTAACTGCGAAGCTGAAAGGGTCGAAAGACTAAAAAAGATCAAGGACACTGGTGAATTCTGTACTCGCGGCCGTGTTCCACGGCAAAGATGAAACAATCGAATTGAAGCAGACTCCGGTGCCTGCCCTGACGCCCGGTGGTGTGCTCGTCCGTGTCCGCTGCTGCACACTCTGCGGCAGCGATATCCACACGGTTGATGGGCGGCGCTCGGCGCCGGTTCCGTTGATTCTCGGTCACGAAATTCTTGGCGACATCGTCGAGATTGGCGGCGATGCGCCTGTTTTTGATTATCGTGGACAACCACTGGAGATTGGGCAGCGCGTGACATGGTCTGTTGCGGTTCATTGTGGCGACTGTTTCTACTGTCAGCACGAGTTGCCGCAGAAATGCGTTAACCTGCTGAAGTATGGACACACGTCCCTGGATGCGCCGAACCCGTTGACTGGCGGTCTGTCCGAGTATTGCCAGCTGATGCCGGGAACCACTATCCTGCCGGTGCCGCCCGAGCTTCCCGATGAAATCGCCTGTCCGGCCAACTGCGCCACCGCAACCGTCGTTGCAGCGATGCGCCTGGCCGGGGATTGTGCGGACGCGGCTATTCTAATCCATGGTGCCGGTATGCTCGGCTTGACCGCCTGTGCCCTGGGCCGAACTCGCGGGGCTGCATCCGTCATTGTCTCCGACCCCGATCCGTTGCGACGGGAAATTGCGCAGCGGTTTGGTGCGACTGTCTGTGTCGGCAGTGACGACACGTCGGAGCTGGCACAGGCTGTTGCCGAGGCGACAGCCGGGCGCGGCGTTGATGCGGCATTGGATTTTTCCGGTGCCACCGATGCGATGTCGACGGGCCTCGACCTGCTGCGCACCGGTGGACGGCTGGTTCTGGTTGGTGCTGTGTTCCCCGTACCAGCCCTGCCGATATCGCCGGAAACTGTCATTCGCCGCATGCTGACCATCCACGGCCTCCACAATTACGCGCCAGTGGACCTGGCCGATGCAATAACGTTCTTGACTGACTATAGTGATCGTTTTCCGTTCGGTGAGCTGGTTGCCAGGACTTTTCCGCTGATGGCCGTGAACGAGGCGTTCGAATACGCCGCTCGTGAACGGCCGTTTCGTGTTGCTATTAGACCATAACCAGGAGATGAACGATGGACTTCGTTTTCGAAAGAAGCTACCGCGGCGCGCTTCGTGCCGTCATTCTTGATTGGGCGGGCACGACGATGGACTACGGGTGCTTTGCGCCAGCCGTAGTTTTCATCGAGGTTTTCAAACGACAGGGCGTCGAGATCGCCGTCGCCGAGGCACGGGAGCCGATGGGGGCGCACAAGAAAGTGCATATTCGTGCCATCTCGAAGATCCCACGCGTCGCCCAAGCGTGGCAGGACGTCAAGGGACGGTCCTGCACGGAGGACGACATCGAGGCGATGTTCCAGGCGTTCGTGCCGCTGCAGTTGGATTGCCTCGCCGACTACGCAGATCTGATTCCCGGCGCCCTCGAGGCGTGCGCCGATTTCCGGGACCGCGGTTTGAAGATCGGCTCAACGACGGGGTATACGGGAGAGATGATGGACCTGCTGAAGAGCGAAGCTGCCAAGCGCGGCTACGTCCCCGACTCCTCGGTATGCGCCACCGACGTACCGGCAGGGCGGCCGGATCCCTGGATGTGCCTGCAGAACGCCTTCAACCTCGAGATTTATCCAATGGAGGCGATCGTCAAAGTCGGTGATACCCTGCCGGACATCAGCGAAGGATTGAATGCCGGGATGTGGACGATTGGCCTGGCAGTGACTGGCAACGAGTTCGGCATGACCGAGGCGGAAATCGCCGCGATGGATCCGGACGACTACGAGGCGTGCCGCGACAGGGCCTACGGGCGCATGGCCCAGACCGGTGCGCACTACGTCGTCGACTCAATTGCCGATGTGTCGCCGTTGCTCGATCAAATCAACGCCCGGCTCGCCGCGGGTGAACGACCGTAGCCGATGAGTAACCCACGCATTCTGTGTATGTGCGATCTGTCGATGGCCCCTGAGGCTGCCGAGGCACTTTGCGCTGTTGGCCAGCTTGATTGCCGCGAGCCGGATCAGCGGGTACTCGAGGATATCATCGACCAGTACGATGTCCTGTGGTGCCACACCCAGGTCCAGGTCAATCAGGACGTGCTTGACCGTGCCGCGCGGTTGCGCGTGATCAATACGGCATCGACCGGCACCAATCACATCGATGTCGATGCGGCCGTTGCCAAAGGCATTCGCGTCCTCAGTATTACACGTGACTATGCGTTGCTGGACACCTTCACCGCAACGGCGGAATGCGCCTGGATGCATATGCTCGCGTGCCATCGGCATCTGCGTGGTGCTGTCGATCATGTGCTTCAGGGCGGCTGGGACATTGGCGATTTCGTTGGTCGGCAGCTGTCGGGAAAAACGCTGGGCGTGCTCGGGGTCGGACGTCTTGGCAAGATGACCGTTGAGTATGGCAAGGCCTTTCGCATGCGCGTGCTCGGTTGTGACAAACAGCCGTTCGAGATTGACGGTGTAGAGTCCGTCGACTTCGACACTATGCTGGCGGAATCTGACGCCATCTCGATACATATTCATCTGCTGTCGGAGAACGTGCATCTGTTCAACGACCAGGCGTTCGCGAAGATGAAAGACGGTGCGGTTCTGGTCAACACCAGCCGTGGCGATATCATCGACGAGGAAGCGCTGCTCAATGCGTTGGAGACCGGCAAGCTCGCTGCGTTCGGCGCAGACGTCATCCACAACGAATGGCGTGCCGACATGAGTGAGTCGCCGCTGGTGAAATATGCGCAGATGCATGACAACGTCATCATCACACCACACCTGGGCGGGGGCACTGACAAGTCGATCCGCGATGCGCGAGTTTTTTCAGCGAAGAAGCTGGCCCATTATCTGACGACAGGTGAAGAACTGTCGATGGCTTGACGCGGAGCCATGTACCACACGATGCCTCCGTCCTCTTGCACATGAAGCGTACAACACCGGTGCAAACTTCTATTCTTACTGTGCCGCCGGATGCACGGGCACGGAGGCATTGTCGTACTCTCGGTGTCTATCCCGTGGCCACCAGCACGAGACCAGTAACCATGACCAGGATACCGGCGAGTTTTGGCCGGTACCCCGGTTCCTTCAGTGCCAGCATCCCGAAGGCCGCGCCCAGCGGGATGCTGAGCTGGCGGAAGGCGACGACATAACTGACGTTGTCGACAAAAGCCAGGGAGATCAGGACGATGCTGTAGGCCACATACACCATGGCACCCGTTATGAAGGTGTTGCGCTTCTGTGCGCTGACAGTTTTTCGCAGGCTGGCGCGGCCGTCGCGCCGGCAGATGATGAATATCGTCAGCCACAGCGAGGCGCTCAGTGCCTCGAAGCAGGCATAGCACAGCGTTGTCCGGACCACGCTGTAGCTGATTTTCGGCGTTTGTCGCAGGAGCCTCAGTGCTTCGTCGTCGAGCATTGTGTAACCGGCGGTCCCGACAGCGGCGAGCAGTGCCAGGCCGCATATCCTGCACAGGTAGTTACGCATCCGGAAGTCGGTGAACTGCTTCATCGGAATCAGGAAGCAGCCGGCGACGACGAGTACTATGCCGATTGTACACTGCCCGGACACCTGATCGCCGCGGCCGAGCATCAGCGTCACAACGGTCACGACAATGACCGGCGACGACCGCGCCAGCGGATAGGCGACCGACATGTCGCCAGCCCGATAAGCGCCGGCCAGCGCGGCCCAGTACAGCGCCATGAAGAAGCCGGTGGCCAGCAGTAACAGGCCGACGCGGCCACTGACGAAACAGTCCAGCACGTCGGCCGAGAATATCAGAACCGGCAGCAGCAGCAGCGCTCCAGCCAGATTGGCCAGCAGAAAAAACGACGCGGTCGGGTGCCCATGTTTACTCAGCAGGTTCCAGCTGGCATGCAGAACGGCGGAGATTGCCAACAGGATGATTGCGGTCACGGCCATGCTTGAAGAGGGGGAGGAGGAGGGCTACCAACAGATTGATCAAAAGCAACGGATGGGACAGGGACGGGAGCGGGATGGAAGAAAGTCAGGAATCAGCATTCGACAGAATCGTTGACCGTTTCCCAGGCACCGTGATCACACGATCGGATAATGGCTGCATGGACACGGGCGACTGCCAATGCTTCGGCGAATCCCGGAACGGCTTGTTCACCGTCTCGGACAGATTGCAAAAAGTGATAGGCCTCGATCGCTTTCAGGTCTTCGTACCCCATGGCGTTGCCGACGCCGGGCATGAAGCGGTCGAACATCGGATGCTGCGGCCCGGCCATCAGGCAGGTGTTGCCGTCGTGGTCGTCGCCGGCCTGCCCGGGAAGATACACCTTGAGCTCGTTCATGCGCTCGTAGTTCCAACCGAGCGCACCATGGGCGCCGTTGAGCTCGAACGCCATCTGGCACGGCTTGCCGCTGATCACGCGGCAGGCTTCGAATGTACCCTGGGCACCGTTCTCGAACCGCACCAGTGCACTGGCGTAGTCCTCGTTGGTGACAGGCGCGCGTTTGCTGCTGTCGCCGACAGCGAAATGTGTGGTGGTTCCCGGGTCCACGCTCGGGCGATCGGTGATGAAGGTGTGCTGGTTGCCGACGACCTGGGCGATCGGGCCGTAGAGAAAATGGGCCATGTCGACGACGTGTGACATCAGGTCTCCGAGCGTGCCCAACCCGGCCAGTTCACGCTGGAACCGCCACGACAGGACACCGTCGGGATTGTTGGCGTAGCCGACCAGGAAATATCCGCGATAATGCGTCAGGTCGCCGAGTTTGCCGTCGGCGATCATGTCTCGGGCATGTTGAACCAGCGGCGCCCAGCGATAGTTGTAGCCCACCAGTGACAGCACACCGGCGGCTCGCACACAAGCCTCGATTGCTGCCGTTTCCGCCGGGTTGCGGCCGACCGGTTTCTCGCAGTACATATGCTTGCCGGCGGCAGCGGCGGCTTCGGCGATTTCCAGATGCGCATTGTTGGAGGTGGTCACGCTGATTGCGGCAACCCGCGGATCGTCAATGACCTCACGCCAGTCGGCTGTCGCACGCTCGAATCCGAAACGTGATTGACCGTCGAGGGCACGCTCTTCCGCCTCATCGGCGCAGACGACCAGTTTCGGCCGGATACCGCTGTCGGCGAACCGGTCCTGGATCTGCCGGTACGAACGGCTGTGCACCTGTCCCATCCAGCCCATGCCGATGACGCCGATGCCGATTTCACTTGCCATGATCACACTCCGATATGATTGTCAAGAAAGGGCTACAACCGTACCTTCGCGAACGGCGCGATACAACGCGACCAGCGTTGCTATGTTGCCGCGGCTGCTAGCCAACGAGATGACCGGGGCTTTGCCATCGAGAATAGCTCCGACCATGGCTTCGACTTCATCACTGTACGGGTTGACGTTTTCGTACCGCAGCCTCTCGGTTACCTGTTCGGTCACATTGTCGCCGAACATGGATTTCGACGCGTCCGGTGAGACGGTGGTAATATGCAGATGCGCCGGCTCCCCGATGTTGTTCAGCCACGGATGATCCAGCTCGATCCTGCCGGCATTGCCGATGATTTCAGCGTGCCAACGCGGCAGTGTCGCGAAACTGCAGAAGAAGCGGCCGCTGACGCCACCCGAGAAACTCAGCAGACCTGTCAGGCTCAGATCTATGCCGCGTGCATCCGTTGCCTGAACAGCGGCGACCGCTGTCGGTTCGGCATCCAGCACGGTCCGTATGAAACTGACCGGGTAGCTGCCCACATCCCAAAGTGACCCGCCGCCCAGATCCGGCTCCAGGCGGACATCGCCCGGATTGTCCAGCACGAATGTGAAGGTGCCGTTGACAGCCCGCACATCGCCGATCACGCCTGAGGCGATCAGTTCACAGACATTCGCGGTCTGTATATGGTACCGGTACATGGCGCCTTCCTGCAGAATGACGTTGTGCTGCCGCACGGCCGTGTCGATGTGGTCCACTTCTTCGGTCGAGAGTGCCAGCGGCTTTTCACAGAGGATATGCTTGCCGGCGGCGGCGGCCTGGACACACCACTGCGCGTGCAGGCTGTTGGGTAACGATATGTAGACCGCATCGATGTCCGGGGCGTCGAGCATTGCCTGATAGCTGCCGTAGGCGTTGGGGATGCCCCACTCGCTGGCATACGCATCTGCCTTGCTCTGCGTCCGGCTCGCAACCGCGACGAGCTCGGATCGTTCGCAGGCACGCATCGGCGGGATCAGGCGTTCGTTGATCCGGGCCGTGCTCAGGAGGCCCCATCGCACGTTCTGTCGGCTCATTGTGAGTTTCCGTTCAATCCAGACCTCAATGTCGAATGAGATGGATTAAATCGTTAATTTCCTGGTTCACTGCATTGTCTCTCGAGTCTGAAGATCTCGAAATGTATAAAGCCCCGGGCATGCCCGCAGGGCAGGGCGACAGCGACTCAACTCAGCCCGTCTACCGCTCCGCAAGCGTTCCGTCGAAAGGCTCGATGCTCATCTCATAGTCTTTCCAGTAATAGCGCAGCTCGGTCGAATCCCAGTCTTCATACACTTCCTCCCACGTGAGGACGTCACCATGCGGTCTCACGGTACTTTGGACGATCGGCTGCGAAGCAGGCTGATAACGGTAGTCAACCGACAGGCGGATCTGATTGTCCGTGAGGTTCGGCAGGGACTTGTGTACTGTCTGGTTGTGAAAGAACAGGGCATCGCCGACTTCGAAATCGGTTTCAAACCACTCCTGTTCAACCCCGTCAAGAATCACTGCCCGCCCGCCGGCGCCTGAGGACGGGCGCGTCGACAGTATACCCAATTTGTGCGAACCCCGCAGTGTCGACAGCCCTCCGAGCTGGCGCGGACAATTACCAAGCGGCATCCAAAGCGAGTAAAAGGATTCGGAGCCCTGAATATAAATGTAATCCTGATGTGGCGGTGTCGGCACGTTGCATTTCGCGGGAATCATCAGGCGGCCGATGTTGCGGGGGTGCGCAAAGACGGCCTCGCCGAACAACGTCTCGAGCATGCCGATGACTGCCGGATGATGCGACAATTGGTGGAACGCTTCGAGCCTTTGAACATCCTGATATCCAGCCATCGAGACACCGCTGGCTTGTACCGGCTCGATCTCATCTGCCGAGGGATCTGCTATACCGTCGATCAACGTCGTGCCCGGCGCAATCCACCCGTGCTTGTCACAGACTTGTAGAAACTGCCGCCGCAACGAAAGAATCGGGTCCGCTGGAACGAGGCCGCGAAAAAAAAGAAACCCGTCTTCGTCGGCTCGCCGGCGAAGCGCCTGCGGATCGTCGAGGAAATGATTCAGTGGTTGCATTTTGGATGATTTTTCCACTTGCTTTCTCCCAAATGTTTGCCATTTTTTACACAGATCAAACTTGGTTCGCCAACGGTTGGACGTCAACTAATTCCGGCGAAATGCCGATTTTGATAATCGTTCGTTTTGTCTGCCGCAAACCGAAGATAAACTCGCCCGAAACTTTGAACTGTTGATATCGCATGCTGAACACAGATCCAAAGCAATTTCCGGAATACGGTTACTGCCTCTATCGTGACGTTTTCGACCAGGTGCAAGTGGAGAAGATGCAGGATGTGCTGGAGGTTGCGACATTGGCAGGCGTAGACGGCCTGCCGAAGTCCTACAGCGAACCACACACAACCGATGCGTTTTGGCTGGAAACCTGTATTCACCCGAGGTTGCTTGACGCCGTCGAGTCCATCCTCGGGCCAAATCTCATTCTTGTTTTCTCGAGCATGTTTATCAAACAACCGCGCGACGAAAACACGGTGTGCTGGCATCAGGACAATACGTACTGGCCCAGCGCCCATGGCACCGAGGTGGCCACGGTATGGCTGGCAATCGACGACGTTGCCGAGGAGAACGCGCCGATGCAGTTGATCCCGGGTTCTCACCAGGGGTATCGCCAACTCGCGACGGCGAAGGCCGGCGAGAAAGAGTGGCTGTCGAAAAAGGTGGCGATTACGCCGCAGCAGGAAGCGTCGACTGTCTCAATGACGATGAGCGCCGGCAGTTTGTCGATTCATGATTCCCATCTCATACACGGCGGCGGGATCAATCACAGTGACCGGCGGCGCGCCGGTTATACGATCCGCTTCTGCAGTACGGACACTGCCTGGGTTGATGTCGAAGAGCATCCTATACCCGTATACCTCGTGCGCGGCGAACCCGGTCTGCGCGGCGAGGATTACGCCGACCTGCGGCTTTGAGCGAGTTGATTTTCTTCGTTATTATCCTGACCTTCGTGGTGGGACGTCTATTGGGCTATTCCAGATATCGCGTTGGCAGTTCGGCGCCGGCAACGCAGTTGAGCTTTGCCAAGCGTACCATCTGGTAGACGTTGACGCGAAAGTCGGGGCAGGTACTGACCAGGCAATAGGCATCGGTCGGTGTAAAGGAGTGGTCCTGGACTAACCAGTCGATCAGGTTGATCGTTGCGGTTTCGACCGCCAGTTCCAGCGGTCGATAGGCGAACATCGAGACGATCGACTCGGGCTTGGCAATGCGCATCCATGGAATGCTCTTTCCCTTGATCAGTTCGAGATTCAGACGTACCGTCGACCGGGTCTCGGCCGCTGTCCCGGTGAATTCGGTGTCGCCCTGGCTGGCATGGACGTCGCCCAGGTAGAGCAGGGCGCCCTGGTGACCGACGGGCAGCATGATGCGATTGCCGACGGCCACGTCGCGACAATCCAGATTGCCGCCCCAGGCGCCCTGTCCATCGATGCTGGTCACCACCTCACGGTCCGGTGCGACGCCGATCGTTCCGATAAACGGCGTGATCGGCCACGAGATGCGGTCGTTGAATTGCAGGGTGCCGCCGCGCGTCGTGCCGTCCTCCCCCGGTGTGTGCTGCATAATCCGCGTCGTGTATTCACCGGAAAGTTCCGGATACCGGCTGGATTCCCCGAGCGGCCCGCGCTTCGGTCCGACGGCAATCCACGAGTAGTCGTCGACCAGGATATCCTCGATGGTGACGACCAGCGTATCGCCGCGCTCGGCGCCTTCGACGAATATCGGGCCGGCGATCGGATTGGCGAGCGGCGGATCGACATCGAAGCCGACCCGCAAACCGGGAATTGCCTTGTCCGCTTCCGTCTTGAAATAGCCGCTGCCGGCGTCATCCGTTTCCACTTCGAAACTCTCCCCGCAATCGACCCGGAGCAGCGGTTCGTCCTGGTGGTTGAAGGCGAATTTGCCGGCTTGATCGCGGGTGATTCGTTGCATGTGATGTCCTGCCGTGGTTGAGATACCGAAGCTTGATTGACAGACTGCTGACAGAGCACCTGTCTCGGCCGTTGAGATCGGCCTGGTGCTGCAATGCAGCCTCGACAAACCGCCGAAGCCGGCATGAGCCGCAAACCGACTTAAGCCGTAGGCTGTGAAAATAAGACAGTAGTTGGACAAATCTCAAATTTAATCCGAGAATTCTGCCGGACTGGGAAAGGGGGATGCCGGCGTGCTCCGGCGGGTTCATAATTAAGCCCAAGCAGGTGGTTGAAGGAAGCATCTTTTGCCGTATCGTTAAGGTTGTTGCTGAACTGACGGCATACTCCATTTGTTGCAGAAACACCTAGTTATGCAAAGGCCACATCAACATGCAGATCGTTATGCCCAAATTGAATGACGCTGGTGACGACGGCCAGGTCGATGAACTCCTCGTGGCCGTTGGCGACGAGGTAGGCGTCGGCGACGCGGTGATGACCGTAGAGATGGAGAAGGCCGTCATCGAAATCGAATCGCTCCACGCCGGAAGGGTCAAGCATATCATCGTCGCTCCGGGCGACATCGTGGCGATCGGCCAGCCGCTGATGGACCTTGAATGACAAGAACCCCAATCACTGATCGCCGACCATGAATTTCACCGCCGATGAACTCAAGCGGATGTACACCACGATGGTGCTGATCCGCAAGTTCGAACAGAACACGATTGAAATATTCGCCGAGCGCATGAAGCGCGGTGACTTCCCCGGGGCGTTGCATTCCTCGGAAGGTCAGGAGGCCATTGCCGTTGGCGTATCGAGTCAGCTTCGTACGGACGATTACGTCTTCAGCACCTACCGTGGCCACGGTCACGCCATTGCCAAGGGCATCCCGATCAACAAGGTGGTTGCCGAGGTGCACGGTCGCGCCACCGGTACATCGCGGGGCTACGGCGGTTCGATGCATCTGTTCGACAAGCGTATCAATTTCATGGGCGGCAACGGGATCGTCGGCGCCGGTCTGCCACTGGCTCTGGGCACTGGCTATGCCGCCGTCAAGCGCGGCACCGACCAGGTCACCGCGGTCTACTTCGGCGATGGCGGGGCCTCGCAGGGCGCCTTCCACGAAGCGATCAACATGGCCGCGATCAAGAAGTACCCGATCGTCTTTATCTGCGAAAATAACCAGTACGCAGCCACTACCCATGTTTCCGCCAACTGCCCGATCGAAGACATCGGTGACCGCGCAAAAGCCTACGGCATTCCCGGTCCGGTAATTGACGGGAACAACCTCTTCGAGGTCGCCGATACGGTCGGAGCAGCTGTCAGCCGCGCCCGTGGCGGCGAAGGCCCGACATTGATCGAGTGCAAGACCTGGCGGCACCGGGCGCATTGCATGGTGATCCCCGAGCATCGGCCCGGCAAAGATCGCAAGCATTGGGCGAGCCGCGATCCGATCGATCAGATGCGCGATCACCTGACAGCTGAGGGCATTGCCGATGCCGCTGCGATCGAGCAACTGGACGCCGACGCCCAGGAACAACTCGAGGCTGCCGTGGCGTTCATGCAGGACAGCCCGTTCCCGGACCCTGCCGAAATTGCCGAGGTGGTTTATGCCGACTGAAGCAACAGCGCTGCGCAAGCTCAAGCCGATCGTGGCCATGAACGAAGCACTCAACGCTGCCATGGCGGCGGACGACGATGTTGTCCTTTTCGGCGAGGATATCGGTGCCTACGGCGGTGTCTGGGCCCTGAGCAAAGGCCTGCAGAAGAAATACGGCGAGACCCGTGTTTTCGATACACCGCTTTCGGAGTGCGCCATAATGGGCGCCTGCGCCGGTGCAGCGATGGCTGGACTGCGGCCGGTGATCGAAATCATGTACGTCGATTTCATGACGATCGCCATGGACCCGCTGGTGAACCAGGCGTCGAAGATCCGCCTGATGTCGGGCGGGGCTTTTGACCTGCCGATGACGATCATCGCGCCGTGCGGTGCCGGTACCTGCGAAGCGGCGCAGCATTCGAACTCGCTGGAAGCGTGGTTTCTCAATACCCCCGGCCTCAAGGTTGCGATGCCATCCACGGTGTACGATATGAAGGGGTTGCTGACAGCTGCCATCCGCGACAACAACCCGGTCATGTACCTGTGGCACAAGGTACTGTACGACCTTGAGGAGGAAGTCCCCGAGGGCGACTGGATCGTGCCCCTCGGCGAAGCCGCGGTACGCCGGGAAGGGGAGGACATCACCGTTGTCGCCTATTCGCTGATGATGCACCGCGCGATGGAAGCCGCTGCAGAGCTCGACGGCCGGATCAGCGTAGAGATCATTGACCCGCGCACGCTGCATCCGTTCGACCTCGATACCGTGCTGATGTCGCTGCGCAAGACCGGACGCCTGCTGGTCGTGCACGAATCGCCGGTTCGCTGCGGCGTCGGCGGTGACATTGTGCGGCGGGTGTGTGAGGCCGGTTTCGAACTGCTGCGGCAGGCGCCCCTGGTCGTTGGCGGCAAGGACTCGCCTATTCCCTTCTCGAAATCACTGGAGGACGCCGTGATCCCGCAAGTGAACGACATTCGAGCGGCAATCGAGGCCATGGTTGAGTAGCTTTCGGTTCATTGTCCCGATCCGTTGCGGTCGCACCAACAAGGAATTGAAATGAAAGCCACCCATGTCGTAGTGACCGGCGCCAACGAAGTCGAGCTACAGGATTTCGAGTTCGACAGCGAGAACCTTGGATCGCACCAGGTCCTCATCGAAACCGAATGTAGCTTCATCAGTGCCGGTACCGAGCTGGCGAACTACGCCGCCGTCGAGCCCCTGGTGTGGGTTCCTGGTTCCTGGTGCTGCTACCCATGTCGGCCCGGGTACGGAAATGTCGGCATTGTGCGTGCGATGGGATCGGCAGTGACAGCTTACGGACTGGGGCAGCGGGTGTTTTCACACGGTCGCCATGCGGCGTTCGTCATTGTGGATCTCGAGACAGAGTTGTTGATTGAGGTCCCCGCCGCGATCGCCCCCGATCTGGCGGCAGCCTCGCGCATGGCCGGTGTTTCACTGACGGCCCTGGTCGTTGCGGAGCTGGTCGGCAATCCGTGGGTCGTCGTCTACGGCCTCGGGGCCGTTGGCAATCTGGCGGCTCAGGCGTTCGGCATTCGCGGCTGCAAGGTCATCGGCGTCGATCCGGTTGAGCGCCGTCGCGACCTTGCCCGCGCCTGCGGCATCCAGCATGTCATTGGCGGTGAGTCGGTGAATGTGCAAGCCGAAATCGAGGCGCTGACCGACGGTCAGCTGGCTGCTGTCACCGTGGAGTCTGTCGGTCACAGCGCGGTTGCCATCGAAGCCCTGACGGCGACGGCCGACTATGGCCAACTGATCCTGCTCGGTTCGCCGCGGGCTTCGGTCGAAACGGATATCACCAGGTTTTTGTCGGACGTACATCTCAGGGGCGTCGTCGTTCGCGGTGCGCTCGAGTGGCGCCTGCCGATGTACGATGTGCCGAACGTCCGGGGCTTTTCACAGTTTTCCAAGCAGCAGATGATTTTCGAGTGGATTGCCGCGGGCAAGCTGGATGTCGCATCCCTGGTGTCGCATCGTATGAAACCGGAGCAGGTCAAGGATGCCTATGAAGGCCTGCTGAAGAAGCCGGGAACCTATACTGGTGTAGTTCTGGACTGGAAGTAGGAGCGAGTTGCGGAAAGATTCCACCTCAATCTCATGGAGCATATGACTATCCGCGAAAAAATCGGACAATTGCTGCATATCGGCGGCGTCATCGGTGGCATCGGTGCAGAGGACGAGGACGTCTGTTCTGCCATTGCCGCTGGAGAAGTAACCGGTGTTTATCTGGGGTATCCGCACTTTGCCAATCCTGAGGTGGCCGCCGGTATTACCGCGCACCTGCAGGGACTGGCGCCGCGGCCGCTTTTTATTGCCGCCGACTTCGAATCGGGGCCGGGCTACAACTGTGCCGACGGTTGCGCGCATCTGCCTTACCTGATGGGGCTGGGCGCGATCGACGATCCGGAGACGACGCGATGCGCTGCCGAGATCACGGCGCGCCAGGCATCGGCGATGGGCATCAACTGGCTGTACTCGCCATGCGTCGACGTCAATCTCTGCCGGGATAATCCGATCATCGGTATCCGCGGTTTCGGTGAGACCGAACCGCTGGTCACACGCATGGGGCGGGCGTTCATCCAGGGGTGCCGGGAGGCGGGCGTGCTGTGTACAGCCAAGCACTTTCCGGGCACGGGAAACACCGGGACGGACACGCACCTCGGACCGGCCCGGGACCTGGGAGACCTGGAGACCTGGGAACGCTCGACGCTGCCGCCGTTTGCCGCTCTGATTGAGGCCGGCGTGCCGGTGGTCATGACCGGGCACGCGTGGGCGCCGTTCCTTGACCCGCACGAGGGTGCGGCAACCTTTTCGAGGCCGGTGCTGACCGGTATCCTGCGCGATCGTCTGGGGTTCGACGGCCTGATCATATGCGACAGCCTGATCATGGAAGGCGCTGCGCCGGGCACAACCATACCCGAGCGTTGCGTGATGGCGTTCGAAGCCGGCTGCGACATTCTGCTGGCCAGCTATGATCCCGGTACGATCGACGCCATGTTGCAGGCACTCGAGTCCGGGCGCATCACGATGGACCAGATCGAGACATCAATCGGGCGAATCGAACGGGCACGCCAGTGGCTGGCGGAACAGCCGCGCGGCGAGATCCTGGCGGCTGACAATGAGCAGGCCCGTGCGATCGGTCGTCGCACGGCGCAGATCAGGCAGGGCGGCGAGCAGCTGCCGCTGCAGCCCGGTGACTATACCTGCCTGGTGCAGTGGCGTAACGACGAGGCACGGTTCTTCACGCGGGAGCCCGGGGTGCTGGCCCATTTGCAACATGCCTTGCAGCGGCATGACCCGACGGCGCCGCTCGTGCCTGTTTCACGCGTCTGCGCGGAAGCTGAACATGAGTGCCTCCTGTCGGCGGCGGCCGACCGACCGACGACCGTGCTGGTGGCGATCGTCAAGAACTATGCAGGCGACCCGTATGCCGGCAAGTTCACCGACGGTGCAGTGCAGCTCATACATAAGCTGACGGACGCCGGCAAGCACGTTGTCGTGGCTCTCCTGGGCACGCCGTATGTGGCAGACCAGTTGCCGGCGTCCTGTACATTCCTCTGCGCCAGTGGCGACTCACTGGGCTGTGCCGACGGACTGATCGACTTGCTGACGCTTGGCGCGCCGGCATCGCTGTGAGCGGCCTCGGGGTGATCGGGACACCTGACACCTGACACCTGACACCTGCTGCCGATCTGCCGATCTGCTGAAGATGGAACACCCGGTGACCTATGGCGTGCGATAATTGTGGGCAATTCGATTACATTAACCGCCCTGTGATCTCAACCTGGCCAACTCAAATGCACAATGCTCACGTGCTTGTTCTTGTGATTCTGCTTTCCCAGCCCCGAGTCGTGTTCGGTGAGGCGACGCCGGTGACGGTGGCGGTGCATTCCGAGGTGCCGGCTTTGCTGGATTGGGCTCATGAAACCCGGGCTTTGCTCGTGACGTGGCATCCTCGAATAGATGATCTGTTGCGGACGAAGGGGTTTACCGTCACCCACAGATTTTCGCTCAATATCGAGAAATCCGACGAAGGCGTCGCGGAGACATCGGATGATGTCATTACCGTCTTTTCTCACTGGATTGAAAAGCATCCGGCCGATGTCGGATTGGCGGTGCATGAGCTGGTTCATGTCATCCAAGCCTACCCTTCCGCCGAGCCATCGTGGGTCACTGAAGGCATTGCTGACTATATCCGGTTTGCGATCTTTGAAGGAAAACCGCAGTCATGGTTTCCCATACCGGCGGAAGAACAAGGCTATAAGGCGGGTTACAGGGCTACGGCTGGTTTTCTTTTGTGGCTGGAATCGGATACTTCGCGGGGGATCGTCAAGACTCTCAATACCGCCATGCGCCGTGGTACGTACTCAGACGAACTCTTCAAACGCGAAACTGGGCGTTTTCTGGACGAACTTTGGCAGGCCTATCGTGATTCGCGATAGGGTATTGTCACACGTTTCACGAGATCAGTTGAATGGATCATTTCGGCAGCATAGGACCACTGGCCTGTATGATTTCAGAGGCTGACCTGAATTTTATCAACGTCAATTCACAGATGCGCCGGGGCAAGGAATCGATCGACGCATTAGCCGCAGCTATCCGATTCCGAAAACCCGTAGCTGACCTATGAATCTTTACTCTCTCCTGCAGGCACGCACGGCTGCGCAGGGGTCGGTACGAGTCGGACTGATCGGTGCCGGTAAATTCGGCTCGATGTTCCTTGCGCAGGTGCCGCATTCTGCTGGCCTGGAGGTCTCCGCGATTGCCGATCTCGACCCGGACCGAGCCTGTGCGGCATGCCGTACCGTTGGTTGGCACGATGATCATATCGCCTCGGTTAAATTCAGCGATGACGCGGCAGTTCTCATTAATAGCGATGATGTCGATGTCGTCGTCGAAGCGACCGGCAGCCCGCAGGCAGGCATTGCGCATGCACGTGCAGCAATCGCTGCGCATAAACCCGTCGTGATGGTCAGCGTCGAGGCGGATGTTCTCGCCGGACCGTTGCTGGCGAAAGAAGCGGCTGCTGCGGGTGTCGTCTACTCCATGGCCTACGGCGATCAACCGGCGCTGATCTGTGAACTGGTGGACTGGGCGCGGGCCTGCGGCATGAAAGTGGTTGCCGCCGGCAAGGGCACGAAATACCTGCCGGAATACCACAGTTCGACACCGGAGACGGTGTGGGACTACTATGGCTTATCCGCTGAAGAGGCTGATGCCGGCGGGATGAATGCGCAGATGTTCAATTCGTTTCTCGATGGTACGAAGTCGGCGATCGAAATGGCCGCCGTTGTCAATGCTACGGGACTGTCGGCACCGTCCGACGGTCTGAGTTTCCCGCCGTGCAGTGCCGATGATCTGCCCCGGGTCCTTTGTCCCGAAGCGGATGGCGGCGTGCTGAGTCAAGTGGGAACGGTCGAAGTGATTTCCAGCCTCGAGCGCGACAGGCGCGTCGTTGAACGTGATTTGCGGTGGGGCGTCTACGTCGTTTTTGAAGCGCCGACTTCGTACACCACAACCTGTTTCCGTGAGTACGGTCTGTTGACCGACGCCAGTGGCCGGTACGCGGCGTTGTACCGGCCGTACCACCTGATTGGTATGGAATTGAATATCTCGATTCTTTCGGCAGCCCTGCGTGGTGAAGCAACAGGTGCCGCCACTGGCTTTCGTGGTGATGTCGTCGCCAATGCGAAACGCGATCTCGCAGCCGGTGAACTCCTGGACGGGGAGGGTGGGGCCTGTGTCTGGGGTAAACTCCTGCCCGCCGGTGAAAGCATCGCGATCGGAGGGCTGCCGATCGGGCTGGCGCACGGCATCGAGTTGACGAATGATGTCGCGGCTGGACAGTTGTTGACCTGGGACGATGTCAACATATGTGAGGACGACGAGACGTATCAGTATCGACGACGCATGGAAGAAGAATTCGGGAGCCACCAGTGTACTGGCAACATTGTCACCCCATAGGACGCCGGGTTGCTGGCGTAATGGAAACGGTGTAGCTGCGTTTGAAATTGATACTAAACAAACTTGCCGGGATTCATGATGCCGGCGGAATCCACTACCGACCTCACGTTGCAGAGCAGGTCGTGAACTTCCCCGAGGTAGGGCTTGAGATACTGGCGCCTGACGTAGCCGATGCCGTGATGATGCGATATGGCGCCGCCGCCGGCGAGGCACCGTTCCATCGCGACATCCGAGATTTCAAGCAACCGTTGCTCGGCCGCGTCGTCATCCTCGCATGCCCCGATGAGGATCAGATATAAGGAGGTCCCGTGCGTGTATGCGTGGGAGAAGTGGCCGAGCACCTCATCGGCGAGCGGCACGAGTGCCGCCTTCATGTCCTGGTACAGTTGGCCGATTTTGTCCCAGCCGCTTGCTATCTCGATCGTTTCGGCGAATCCACCGGGGCGGTCAAGGACGTTCTCGACGGCGGAAAAATCGAAACGGCGTTCCATCCAGGCTTCCACAGCGGCGCCGCCGACCGGCGTACCGTTGGCGGCAGAGCAGACTTCCACACAGGCGTTCATCTCCGTTGTCGCCATTGCCGACGTGCCTTCGCAGCCGAGAAAAAGTACCGGCTGCCGGCTGCTCGCGTTCTTCATCGCGTGTGGTGCTTCATCTTCGTCGTAGAGGCGCAGGACAAACGGCCTCAGCCCGTGCTGCATTATGCGCCGGATCGCATCTATGCCGTCGGAGAGGCGATCGAACACAACGGTCTCGTACAGTCGTTGCTCGGCCAGTTCGAAGACTCGCATAGTGACGTCGACGATCACGCCCATGGTGCCTTCCGAACCGATGAACAGATGGCGCAGGTCCGGCCCGGTTGCACTGCGCGGCGTGTCCGGCATTTCGATGATGCGTCCGTCCGGCAGGACAACGGTGAATGACACACAGAGATTTTCTATGCTCCCCCAGCGGCTCGAAAATTGACCGGTCGCGCGGGTCGCCAGCCAGCCGCCGACGGTCGAGCGGTCGAGGGACTGCGGTGAGTGATTGAGCGTCAGGCCGGCGGCGTACAGTTCGGCTTCGAGGTGATGCCCCATTTTGCCGGCTTCGACGCGAACGGTGTGATTGATCCTGTTGAGCGCGATTGTCTTGTCCATTCCGCCGAGGTCGAGAGAAACACCGCCTTGCGCCGCGAGCGGTGCGCCGGTGACGGCGGAGCCGGCGCCCCAGGGGGTGACCGGCACGTTATGTGCCGAAGCCCAGGCGAGCAGCCGGCTGACATCATCCACCGATGTTGGTGTGACAATTGCCTCGGGCTGCAGCGGCGCTTTGTTCTGCCGTCGCCACTTGGCTGCAACCGGCCAGGCGTCATAGCTATGTGCCGTCAAAGCATCGGGGTCCCGTGATACACGGTCGCTGCCGAGCAGCGTTGTCAATTGTTCTATTTGGTCGTTGGTCATGGCAGAAGATCACGCTGGGCGAGTGGGATTACGATCGGGAGATGTCGATCGAGCAACTATGATGAAAGCATTTCTACTCGAAACCGACATCCAGCATTGGTACGCGCAGATTGTCTACGGCGCGTTTTTCGGCAGCGACGGGAGCTTTCTCGGCTGAGCCGAGTATGGTTTCGATCCGCGCGATGCTTTGGACCATCTGCCCCAGCATCTCCGGAGTTATACCACCCTTGTGATCGTCACCCGGCATATCGACATGGTAGGTGAAGTGCTTTTCGATTACAGTGGCGCCGAGTGCTACAGCCGCGAGGCAGGCCTCGATACCGTGGTTGTGGCAACTGTAGCCGATGGGATGGTCGGGAAAGGCTTCCTGCATCGAGACCATGGCGCGGAGGTTGACGTTTTCGTCTTCGCACGGATACTGACTGGTGCAGTGCAGGAGATAGAGGTTTTCGATTTTTGACAGGTGCTCGATGGCGGTGCGAATTTCATCGATCGTGCCCATGCCGCTGGACAGGTAGACTGTCTTGACCTTGTCCGCGCGGTTGTCGATGTCATCGAGCAGGTCATAATCGATCAGGCGGCTCGAGGCTACTTTCAGTGATGTGCATTTCATCTTTTCCACCAGAAACCGCGTGGTGCCGATGGTGAAGGTCGAGCTCAGGAATCCGACGTTTTTTTCGGCACACAATTGCTGCATTTCGAAGTGCTCAGCCTTCGGCATCGCGACGCCCTTGAACCAGTCGTACCATTCGTGGTCCTGGCCGAAATTATCGGCTGTGTATGTCTGAAACTTTGCGTATGTGGCACCGTGTCTGGCGATTTCCTCGACCATCCCACGGCAGACATCCCAGCGGCCGTAGTGGTTTTCGCCTACCTCAGCAATCACGATTGTTTTCATGTCGGTTCTCCTGGTTGTAGCTTGGCTGAATATAGTCGGACTGTCAGTTCAGTTCTACGTGTTTTCGTCGAGCTCAATCCCTGGCCACCCGGATTTCTCACCCTGAATGCGCAGATCCGCGACCGAAGCCTGGGACTGCCTGGTGGATTTTGGGTTCGGCAAAAAACTGTGCCTGCATGCACAGCTTGTAACTGTTGGCCCTTAATCCCTTGACCCAATCCCTTCGGGCAGTGCGTGTATGCCGCCGTCACTCGATTCCTTCGACAATGTAGGCGAAGTGTCCGGGCTGACTCCAGTTCCCGTTGCCGTCTACGGCGCGGGCATGCACGTACCACAGGCCGGTCTCGGGGAAGGCAATGTCGACGGTTGCATTCGCCGCGGCATTGATTCGCGGTGGCGGTGACGTGTTTGAATCACGGTCCATTGACCAGGCGTAACCCGACACCCCGGCAGCGTCGTCCGCGGCAAAGCGGAACTGTGCCTTTGGCGGGCCAGGCGCCTGGAGCTGCACGTCATCGAAATAGTATGCCGTCTCTATTGGCGGCCAATTCTCTCCGGCATCTGCAAATTTGAGGTGCTTGATAGCCCAGTTGCTGACTGGCGAGCTGTTGCCATTGCCGTTCTTGGCTGTCCCGGTTCCAGGTTTCACGCAGTTCATGATGTATGGCCGGAAGTCAATGGCGGCAGCGTGCCATTCGTTGTCCAAGACGAAATCCTCAAGTGTGCCTGCTATGACGTTTTTGTCGGGGTAGACGAATGCGTCTGTCAGCTTGATTACCATATTCTCACGGATGCGATTCGGGTTGAGGACATGGGCGAGCAGGTCGAGTTTGGCCTGCGGCGGAAACCGATAGCGAAATGTCAGGCAGGGATGTTTCGTGATATCGACAACGTCTTTGAAAATCGTTATACTCGCCGGATGTCCTTCCTTCTTCGCTGTTGATCGTGAGACGTAGGTGCCGAGCGTTTCGTCATATACCTGTCTGCCATCCATGGCCGGCTGGCCGGGCTCGAACGTATAGCGGCAGGCCAGGTCGGCATCCACCCACTCCACCGTGGGGGCCAACGGCGGTTTGCGGTCGAGCTGTCGATCAAAGGTAAACGACCACTCCCTTGGCCGGCCGTGATTGCCCACCAGGTCGTTCACTGCCGAGAGCCTGACGGCAAGCGCATGACTCGTGGGACGCTCAGTCGGCCAATGCCCCGTGGCGAACCAATCCACGGTACAGGTGCCGGTGGCAAGATCGAGGTCCACACCGGTGTCGCCCGGGTGGCAGGTGCGGCCGTTGACTGTGAATTCGATGGTTTCCGGATCGAAGCCACTGTGGTTGTCGGAAATCTGCACAGTGAAACGGGTTTCACCGGTTCTGCTGTCCGGTGGCGGCGAGATCTTGCCGATCTTGGGCGGGGTGTTGTCGATGAGGAACGGGTAGCTCGACGTCGGCCCCCAGTTGCCGGCATTGTCAATAGCGCGAATGTGAAAGTACCGCCGGCCTTCCCGGAGATTGGTGAAGCGGCTGGACTCGGCACTGGTCGCCGGGGTTTTATCGGCGTCGGCATCTGCGTCCGAGCTCCAATGCCAGCTGTAGCCGCCGATGCCGCTGAGGTCGTCGGCCGCCCAGTTCAGTTCGAAACCGTCACCGGTGCTGCTCGAGCTCGGGATCAGTGAGAAATTATCGATCCAGACCGGGGCGCCGGCGGAGTTGCTCTTCCATCCGAAATCCTGGAAGCGGAGGGCGTCGACGGTGAAGTGGTTCTTGTGGTACTCATGCTCGTACAGCAGGCGAGCGAAGTCGACTTCGTAATGGCGCCACTTGCCATCGGGTTCTGGTGTTGCGAGGCGTGTCAGGACAGCGGCGTCGTTGAGCCAGTCGGAATCGGTCAAGCCGATGCGGTATGTTGTGCCGCCGGCGCGCAGGAGCAGGTCGGTGCGTACCGGCTCGGTCATTCTCATGTCGAACGACACGACAGGGAACCGGCCGGCGGCAAATGGTTTGATCTCGTGGCGGGCGCCGGAGGCCCTACCAAGCGCCGGGGTGACGAGCTTCAGACTGTAGCCGCCGGCTGCCGCCTGCGTCGGATCGCGGAAGAGCTGCGCGCCGCCATTGCCGAAAGACGACCAATTGTCCAGCCCGTATTCGAACGTGTCCCGCACCGGCACTTCTGCGATCCGCACCGGCGAGGGCGGGGTTTGGTCGAGCTTGGGATCGAACGAGAGCCGCCATCGACAGAGCTGCTTCAACTCCGGAGCTGTCAGGGCCAGCTCGGCGACGACGCCGTCGCCGGCGGTATAGGACGTGCCTCGCAGGGCGGCGGCCGGGTCGAACGACAGAATGCCGGTGCCGGGGTCCCATTGCAGTTCCGGTGAGCCTGGTTTCCAGGTGCGTTCGCCGACTTTGACTTGCAGGGCCCACAGCGGCACGCCGAGGCTGCGGTTGAAATGGACACGCAATGGGGTGCCGCCCCAGGCGGCGTTTTCATCGGGCTCGATTTGCGTCACCTGCAGGTCGTCGCAAGCCGCGAATCGAAGATCATGCGGCGCGCCCGTTGCATCGTCGATGACCGTCAGTGCATACTTTCCGGCTTCGGGCAACTCGTACTGTACGCTGCCTTCGAACGGCTGGTCTCGGCAGACCTCGCCGCCGTCTTCGCGACTGATCGAGAAGCGGCCCTTGACCGTACGCTTACTGTCGTCGACTTTCGGCAGGACCTCGATTCGGCGGTCGCCAGACGACCAGATTTCGAAGTTGTCGATGTCGAACACGGCTCCGGCGGGATTGCCACCGTAACCCGCCCGCAGGTAATACCCGCCGCGGACTCCGAAATAGAGCGACTCCAGTTTGAGCGACGAGTCGTTGGGGCGTTCAGCTGCGAGGATGTCACCGAGCGGGAACGAAACGGTGTGCCATTGCCCGTCGGCCGGGGCCTGGAGATGGCCGAGCGTTTTCAGGCGTTGCTGTTCGTCTACCGGTCCCGTCATCCGGAGGACGTAGTGCCGGCCGTCGATACGTGCGTGCAGGTCGATTTTTACCGACGTCTCCATACGAATTGCGAACGAGAGCTCGGCGGTGCGTCGGATATCCAGTGGTGTAATCGGCACGTGCAGGTCAAAGGCGCCGCCGGAGATCGGGTTGGTCGCGCGCAGGGAGCCGCCCTCGACACCGTCGGCACTGTAGGAAATGCGCGTGTCGTTTTCACTGCCGATGCGTTGCCACGGGTGTATTGAGCCGGGCTGATCAAATGAAAATCGGCAACCCGGGTGGGTTGGCGAAGAGAGGGACAACCCGGGACGTTCGGCGATGGCCCGGGCGGGTGGGGGCTTCACTTCCGCTTCGGTCTCGGGCCGGAATCTGTGGCGCTGGCTATACGAAATTTTCGTGCGCGCAATGACGATGCCGTTGTCGACGGTCCACAGCCCCAAGCGCCGCACGTCCAGTGGCTGCCGGTCGTTCCACTCGAGGATCAGCTGGTTGTCGGCGTATAGCTCCAGCTGCGATCCGCGCCGTCGAATCTTGACATATACCCAGCGTCGATGGAGGTCGAGCATTGAGGGTTGTCTCAATTTAGTTGACGGCCAGATCACCGCATCCGAAACGGCGACGATTTCGCCGTTTCGGAGAATACAGGTTCGTGACGTGTCCCATCCGGAGATAACGAATGTGTACCCGTCGAACACGTCGCGGTCGCCGGTACCCAGGACCGCATTGATGTCGCCCGGCCGGGTGTATCCGACCATCCCCCCGCCGTAATACCGCATGCCGGCGTAGAACTCCAGTGTGAGGTCGCCGGTAAAGCTGTCGCGGTGCCAGAGCGCGGCGAGTGCGTCGCTTTCACCGACCATGTATGACCAGCGCGAATCGCAATCAAACTTGTTGCTGGTCTCCCATCTCCCGAGCTTGTGCCAGTCGGTCGGGACACGATCGAACTGATAGTCCAGGACATTTCCCCGTTGTAAGTTGACCTGCTGAAGCATCGCCTCATCCGGCAATTGCAGGCCGAGTCGCGAACCGCCGGCCTGGTAGGCGGTCAGTTGTGTTGCCAACCAGTCCTCGTTACCGCTGCGGATCCAGACATGATTGCCGTCGCGGTGAAAGGAGATGGTTTCACCATCCTGCGGGATTGCGACGTCGTTGGCAGCCAGTTCTTTCCCGAGATAGGCCAGCCGAACAGACAGCTTGTCGACCAGCGGCTTGAACGATGCGCTCAAGCCACCCAGCCAGACACGCGCGCCGCCAGCGTCGCGACAGGCCGCGGCCGGCAGGCGCAAGGCAATCTGGCCGTAGCAGTCGCTCTTGTGCCACAAGAGTGCCGGCGCAGTCTGGTTTGCGGAGTGGCGAACCCACTGTCCTGTCGGTGTCGCCCACTGGTGCATGTAGGAGTCGGCAGCGAAGACGGCATTCTTGATCGGGCGCTCGAATTTGCGTTCATCCGGACCGTCGATCACGAGGCCGGAAAATTTTACACTGCCGTTTTCGGAACTGCCCACCTCGATGCCACCGGCCGGGATGCTGAGCCCCGGCTGCCGCAGCAGCAGGCCCGCTTGCAGATCGCGAACGATGACGCCGTCGTACTCGTTCTCAATGATCAATCGAATCGGGGTGTATCGTTGATAACCACCGTCAGCCGAAACGACTGTCCCGGTAGCCGCCCCGACACTGGTCAATATCCGTCTGGCTCCCGGCGCCCCGGGTGGCCATCGAAAGGTCAACCTGCCGCCGTGCTCGGAGCCGAAGTTGAGAACGATATCATCGCAGCCGTCGGCGGTAACGGTCAGCGCGACGCGTGCGGGTGCCGGACCGGCAATTGTAAACCGGGAACCGCCTGATTGTTCCAGCAGCGGTCGCAGCGGTGCCGGCCGGACATCGATATCGTCGAAGTCGACTGCCCCGTCGGCGGCGTACATGCCGAAGCGCCCGCCGGTACAGCTTCTGTCGACGGCATCCAGGATCGGTGTTCCCTGGAGTGTTGCGATGATGCGCGCACCGTGCTGCTCGACGCCGATCCGGTACCACTGCTGGCGTTGTCCCTGGCAGTATGTCTCTGCCAAAACGGTTCGGCCGTCGGGCCGAACGCGTTCGATCGCGAACCGGCAGGGCGCCATCCAGGACGCATTCGACTCCCAGAGCAGCACGAAGTAGTCATTGGCGGCGCGTGCGCCGAACACGAGCCCGCCGCGACCGCCTTGCGACCGCACGGAACCGGACACTGCGAGATCATCCCAGAACTCATGCCCCGCCATCACCATCGCCTCGGGTGCGCCGGTACCTCGAAACACAAACGGGTTGGCGCTGCGCGTGGAGTGGTTCGGGTCGACAGCGTTGATGTTCGTTTTGTCGATCGCCGACTGGATGCGCCAGTTGCCCGCGACGGTATCCCAGATGCTGGTCGGCGAATCCGGCAGACGCATGAAATCGTCCTCGAACCTCATGTCCTTACCGGACACCGCCTGGAGCCAGGGATCGTCTGCAACAGCGCCCGCGACGCCGGACCAGCTTGCATAGCCGCCGTTCCCGGCATCGTCGTTCGAGATACGGAACAGCAGCCCATCGTTCATGTACCCGGAGAGAAATCGCTGGCGCCGTTTGATGGCCAGGGAACGTATTGCATCGTGAGGATGGGGCAGTTCGCCATTGGTGACCGAATCCACTCCTGTTCCGTTCAGCTGTTTCAGATTCCAGGTGCCGCCGGTGATTTCAAGTACCGTGCCGCGGTCGTCCCGCAGCCCCCATGCGAAAGCGCAAGGCGTCGCTGCAGACTCCTTGACCGTCCATGTAAGATCGTACGCCGGGCGCCGGGTATTGCCGTCGTCGCGAAATGATCGGCCGCCGATGGTGATCGCCGAGGCGGTCAGGGGGGCGCCGGCAATCAGTGCCGGCAGGAGGTGGCAGGCGATGCATTTTGGTGTAATTCGCATGTTTGTATTCGGTTAGGTTATTCCACAAAAGGTGATTGCGGATCGGTCGTGGTCAAGCAATGGAATCGGACCCTGTCCGAATTGGTTTCCGGGTCAACCGTGAGGCGTTGAACATCGGCAATATGCCGGTGCACCCGAGGCACGCCCGTACCGCTTGTCACGATGAAGTACGGCGTTGGGAAAAGTCTGCCTGCGGAGGTTGGCGACGGGGATTTCCTGGCCGGCATCGACTCCCTGGCGCGCGCTGCGAAACACTATGTCGCGACCTGTCTGCCGGGCCCCGGGCGATTTGTTTGCGTACTCGCCGCAGGGCGACAATGCGGACAGGAATTGGCAGGTTTCTTGGACAATTACGATGCCTGCTCATCGGCGTGCTCCTGGCATCTCAGACAGAGTTCGGCGGCCTTGAAGGTGTGCGTCTGTGTCATGGCGTTCTCTGTGCGATTGAGACAGTCCAGAATGAGTTGGCCGAAGTATGGATACCCGACCAGTCCTGCAAGCTTCATTTCCTGTTCACCCTCATCGGTGACGAGGAACAGCCGGTCGCCGCCACCTTCGCGCGCGACGTCGATGTATTTCCGTAACTCGATGAATCCTTTCGTGCCGAGAATCAGCGTTCGGCCGTCACCCCACGTGCGCAGACCGTCGGGAGTAAACCAGTCGACCCGATAAAAGAACGATGTGCCGTTGTTTCCGACCAGGTTCGCCTCGCCGAAATCCTCAAACTCCGGATGCTCGGGGTTCGCGAAATTTCCGACGCGTGCGCTGGCGACGGTGGCATCCTCAGCACCGGTGTAGAACAGGAACTGTTCACACTGGTGACTGCCGATGTCACACAGGATACCACCTGTTTTCGACTTGTCGTAGAACCAGCCCGGTCGCGCGTCGGCGCCATGTCGATGCGGGCCGAAACCGCTCACCTGGATCACATCGCCAATCACCCCGTCGCCGATGAGGTCGCCTGCGAACACGGCACATTCCACGTGCAAACGCTCGCTGTAATACACCGCGTATTTGCGTTGCGTCTCCGCAACGGCCTGGCGCGCGTCTTCGAGTTGGCCCAGTGTCGTGAACGGGGCCTTGTCGCAAAAATAATCCTTGCCTGACCGCATGACGCGAATGCCCAAGGGACCGCGGTCACAAGGGATCGCCGCTGATGCTACCAGCGCGATGTCGGTGTCATCAAGAATCTGTTCGAGGCTGTCCGCGATCCGGACGCCCGGGTAATCCCGACAGAAACCATCGACCTTCGCCGGGTCCGGATCCCAGACGTACTTGAGCTTTGCACCCGCCTCCAGCAACCCGTTGCACATGCCGCTGATGTGTCCGTGGTCCAGTCCTGCTGCAGCGAACTGAAAATCCCCGGGATCCACCACCGGATTGGGCTTGCCTGTCGGGGCGTAGTTCATGCCGTCATTGGCTTTACTCATGTCTCATGTCTCGTATTCGAATTGGCAGGCGGTCATCCGACGAATCGATGCACTGCTTCAGCTACGGCAGCCTCGTTATTATTGCGCTCGGTAATGTAATCGGCGGCTTGCCGGGTTGCCACGCTGCCATTGGCTACCGCGACCCCGATCCCGGCAGCGGCAATCATCGCGGTGTCGTTGTCGGCATCGCCGATCGCCAGGATTTCGTCGGTGGAGATGCCGCAGTATTGGGCAAGGGTCGGCAGCGCCGCGCCCTTGTTGACGCCGGGTGCCATGACTTCGAGATACATCGGTTCGGTTTTGAAGATTGCGGCGCGCGCGCCCAGTTCATCGACGAAGCGGTCGTAGAGTTGATCACGGATATCCGGCGCGGTCAACAGGATCACTTTGCTGGGGGCGCAGCCATCGAATTGAGCCAGATCGGTGATGTAATATTCGGCGCCGGTGTGGCGGCTGTACAACGTCCTGAAGGGTTCGCGATCGCCACCATGGTCGGCATACAGCCGGTCATTGTAGAAAAAATTAAGCAGGTACCCCTGGCTTTGTGAAAACTCGACAAAGTGCCGGGCCACATCGGCGGGCAGCGGGTTGTCATAGATGACCGGGCGCCCCTCGGCGCGGGTCCCGACGACGCGGCCGCCGTTGTAGCTGATCAGGGCGCAGTCCATGCCCAGTTTATCCTGAATCGGTTCGATCAGCGGCGGCATGCGGCCGGAGGCGATGGCGACAGCGACGCCATTCGACTGCGCCTGGCGCAAGGCGTCGATGTTCTCAGGCGGAATCTGCTTCTGATCGTTGAGCAGCGTACCGTCTATGTCGACGGCGATCAGGCGAGGTTTCTTCGTTTCGTGTGTCATGCTCCAATATACGCCGGATCGGCGGGGCTGCGCTGGATGCCGGATACTGGACCGTCGTTGTATAGGTGCAGGCTGTTATAATAGGTGCGATACCCGACAAGAGATTTCGACGTTTGACATTTGATGATCGGGATATGCCGGACGAGGTCTTTTCTATCGGTTCACATAGTCATTGCCGGCGATGTCTTTGCCGCGGGCGAGCCAGGTTGGATGTTTCTTCACCGACATCAGAAGTTTCAGCTCGGTGCTGAAGTAGCGCATGGTGTAGCCGCATCGGCGTTTCCGGCTTTTGTTGCCTTTGGCGCCGTGGATGATTCGGGCATCGTGCAGGGAGCATTGGCCGCGTTCGATTTCCAATGGCACGGCATGTGATTCGTTGATCATGTCTTCTTTGAAGGCCTTCGAAAAGAGTGATCTCTCATCGTCGTAGTCTTGCAATTCGTAGTCCGGATCGTTGAAATGCGTACCGGGGATCACTTGCATGCAGCCGTTCTCCAGATTCGAGTCGTCGATTGCCAGCCAGACGGTGACGATCTTGTCCATCGGCTCGATCAATGGCTGCCAGTAAAAGCGGTCGTCGTGCCATGGCGTCATCACGTCGTTGCCGGGGTCTTTGCAGATGAAGTGCGAGCTGAAGAGCCCGATGTTCGGGCCAACGATGTTTTCCGCCAGATCGAGTACTTCGTCGTCGAGCAGCCATTGCAGGAGCCGCGGTTCCCACAAATGACATTGGTTGAGCCCTGCCAGGTTGCGCTCGTCCATGCCGACATCGAACGGCGAAGCCGCGTATTTCGCTTGCATATCGGCGACCGGCATTGTCTGCAGTTGCTCGAACAGTTCGGTCAAAGCCGCCAGTTTGTCGGCCGCCATCACCTGCTGGTGATAGAGGTGGTAGCCGCGCTGGTGGTAGGCTTCGATCTGGCCCTGTGTGAGTAGTGGTTTCATTCCATCACAATACTACGGGATGTTGGAAAAAACACGGCTTTTCGTGGATGCGGGGGCCTCTGATTATAGCGGGAAAAGATTAGAGGTACAGCTCGAAATCCTAGCTTTGAGAGATTAAATCACTTAAGTTCTGCCACCTCAACAAAAGGATTTCACACATGACTGCTTCAAGCAAACCATTCAATTTCATTTACGAAGCAGAGTGGAATGACATTCCCTGCTCAGACTATCCGTTGACCCCCGAGCGATGGGTAGCGGAAAGCATCCGGCCGCTGGAGAACTCGCAAGTGGACACGCTGTTCTACAACCTCTGCTCGAGCGATGGATACGTCTGCGACCTGGACAGTGGGCAGATACTCATGGATAATTGCGAAACGCTGACCGATGCCTGGGTCTGGCGATACCGGGAAAATACCAAGAAGCTGATCGCCGCCGATGCCAACCCGCCGAAGCTGGCGGTTGAACACGGTCACCGGCTTGGGCTCAAGGTCATACCGGTCGTCCGCATGAACGATATGCACGATATGTTTTACAAGGATGAAGTGAGTAGTTTTAAATTGGAAAACCCCCAGCTGCTGCTGGGGTATGGCAAATACAACGACTGGGAAAGAGGCGCACAACGCCATCCTAATAAAGAGTCCATGGAGTCCTTCACCTGGGGCGGCTTTGACTTTGCACACCAGGAGGTGCGGGACCACAGGTTCGCGATCATCGAGGAGTTCCTGACGCGTTGGGACAACGACGGCGTATCCCTGGATTTCGATCGCGATCCCTGGTTCTTCAGGGAGGCCGGCAAAGAGGACAACGCCGCATTGATGACTGACCTCGTGCGGCGGGTTCGCGCCGTCGCCGACGACGTATCCAAAACCCGCGGCCGCCCGCAGTATCTGCATGTCCGCGTGATCCCCGATATGGACATTTGCTGGCAGCGCGGTATGGACGTAAAGACCTGGGTCGAGGAAGGGCTCGTCGATGCCATCTCACCCGGCTGCGGATACATGACGTTTACCCAAGACCTGGAGCCGTGGCTGGAACTGGTCCGGGACAAGCCCTGCTGGATCTACCCATGCAACAATCATTGGAAACTGCCGGAGGTCACGCGGGCCTGGGCAAAGCTCATGCTCCAGCGTGGTGCTCACGGTCTGTATCTGTTCAACTGGGGGCATCTGCTCTACGGCTTCGACAAGGATGCCAAGCCGACAAGCGCAAGTTGCGGCACCGTCTGGTACGATGAAGTACATCCCTGTTACTACGAGGTGATGAGGCAGATCGGCGAGGCCGGGACCATGGATTTCGAAAACGCGACGTATAATCTGGAATCCGTTTCCCATGAGCGGCTGCCGGGAGAAAGTGGCGCGAACCAAAGAGAATCCCGCGCCATTGACGCGATCGAGCTGCCGATCGAGTTGACGGTTGGACAGCATAGCGTGAATCTTCCGTTCGCTGAAGATTTGAAGGGCGCCAATGAAAAGGGCTTGTCCCCGCAGATGACGCTCAGGCTGAAGATCAGGAACTACACGGCGCCCGATGAGTTTGACATGAGCATCAATGACCAGAAGATGGATATTACGACAAGAACCTCGAGATCCGTATTTATCATGGACAACGATACCTGGGTCGAGTATCCACTATCAGATTCCATGATCGCCTGCGGTGACAATGAATTGACGTGCGACGTCCAGAAGCTGAATCCGCAGATGTCGGTCACACCCGTATTGATGAATGTTGAACTGGTCGTGATCTATGGGGCGTGAGGGGAGGGCGACGAGCGCGGGCACTGACTGTTTCTCTTCGCGGAACGTTCGGCTCCGGTGGTTTGATGTGGGAGCTACAGTAGCATTTTTCGCGATACGGCGTAACGCTGGGATTTTTGTGTTAGATTATTGCGAGACGACGACCGCGGAGGGCCGTTGCACGGACCCCGCCAGTGAAGTCGCAACCCGGGAACGAGGAGAACAGTTCCATGGCATACGGCATATCGACGTCGATTCTGGGCCATTTGCCGCTCGAACAGGCACTGCGGCGGCTGGCTGCGGGAGGGATCGGGCAGATCGAGATATCGACCGAGCCACCGCACTTTACACCGGGTGCGTACGAGCCGGCCGATGTTCGCGGCTGGCTCGATGAGCTCGGGCTCAACGCACCGGTGGGCCACGCCTTGTTTGGCATCCCCAATTTCGCTGCGCTCGACGAATCTGAGCGATCACGGTCGGTCGTTGATGTTGCGGCGTCCCTGGAGCTGCTGGCGGCGATTGGCACTGGAGTGGCCGTCGTCCATCCCACTGGCTATTCATCCGGCTACAATGACGACAACCGCTCGGCCTGTGTTGCGCAGTCCCGCAAATCGATGTTTGAGTTGGCGTCTATTGCCGGCGATATCGGTATTCGCCTGGCCTGGGAGAATCTGCCGCATCGTGGGGCGCCGCGGCCGTTTCATGATATGAGCGAACTGCGCGCGACAATCGATGACATGCCGGGCCATGTCGGCCTGTGCCTCGACACGACCCATGCATTGATTTCCGGTCACGATCCTCTGGGGCAGCTGAACATTGCGGTGGATAGGCTGTTTTCACTGCATCTGCATGACTCGGATGGCGTCGGCGACTCCCATTGGGTGCCCGGTCGCGGTATCATCGATTGGCAGCCATTCATCAGACGACTGGACGAACTCGAGTTTGCCGGGCCGCGGACTATTGAAGCAGTGGCGAACGAAGATAACGCAGATCAGGTCCTGAGCGAAGCTGCACGAGTCGCGGCTTCACAGTTTGGTTGGACGCCTGAGCCTGAAAGCCTGAATTAAGGCGAATGGCGCCGGAGCGCCGATCGTCATCAGGAAGAGAAATCAGGTTAAATGTCTTGTCTGTGTTACTGCGTTGTCCGCTTTTATTCCAATTCGCAGACAGTACAATTGTGTATCAGCACACCAGGGTACAGTGAAGAATGGGAAGGCAAGATGCCTGTCATGTTTTGGTGTGCTGGAGTTTTATAAAACAAAGACCGGTGGCGTTTGCGCGTAGCCGGAAAAATGAAATCTGTCTTTTGTGTTGCGACAAGTTTTATAAACCAGTACCCCTTAGTTCCGGTACTCAATCACTCTGAAGGGGAGACTCATAATGTCCGACAAACTGCCCGAAGACTATATCCGTGACGAGGATCTAGAGTTTTTCGAGCGTGAGTTGTCCTCCTTCGTGCCTGATCGTGTATTCGACGCGCATGCCCACATCTGGGACTCAGACCATGGCGAGCAGGTCGTATGGACCGATGGATTTCCTTCGGACGTGAGTCTGGATCTTTATCGCCAGTTCGTTGATGTCCTGCATCCGTCCCGGCCGGTATCTGTCCTGTTTTTGAGCCTGCCCTGGAACAAAGAGCGCCGCCACGAAACGAATGAATGGATTGCCCGAAATGTCGCTCAGGACGCGACCTGCCGTGGTCATTTTTTTATTGAACCCGGGGACGACCCCGACTGGGTGCAGCAGGAGGTTCGTCGCCTCGGTCTTCACGGTCTCAAGTGTTACTATACGTATGCCTCAGAAACCTGGGAGGCGGACATCCCCGACTACCTGCCCGAGCGTCTGGTAAAAGTCGCCGATGACGAAGGTTGGACGATTACCCTGCATATGGTCAAAGCCCGTTGTGTCGCGGACCCGAGCAACCAGCATTGGATTCGTCACTATTGTGAGACCTATCCGAACATGAAACTCATCCTGGCTCACAGCGCCCGGGGATTTCAACCGAGCCACAATCTCGAGGGCCTGCCTGCGTTACAAGGGCTCGACAATCTTTACTTCGACAGCAGCGCCAATTGCGAGCCGCACGCTCACGAAGCGATCATCCGGCTTTTCGGACACAAGAAGCTCATGTACGGGTCCGATTTTTACCTCAGCCATCTGCGCGGGCGCACCTTCGGTGCCAGCGACTCGTTCGTCTGGGTCGAGGAAGATTCACCGGTATGGGATCAGAAGCAGTTGGCCTTTCAACCGTCGCTGATCGGTCACGAGCACCTTCGCTCGCTGAAGCTGGCCTGCTGGTCTGCCCGTTTGTCGGACAGTGACATCGAAGACATCTTCTGGAACAATGCTGCCGAGCTGTTCGGGGTGGAATAGCCTCCTGAAAGCTGAACCCTGAACCCTGAAACCTGAAACCTGAAATCAAGGAACCCATCATGTCCGACCAACCTACGGCCTATCTGAACGGCGAATTTGTTCATGCCGACGACTGCAAGCTGCCGATGTTCGATCTGGGTATCGTGATCGGCGCCGCGGTTACCGACCTAGTGCGCACCTTCAACGGCAAACCGTATCGTCTCGAGGACCATGTCCGGCGTTTCTATCGGTCCTGCAAGTACGCCTGCATCGAGCCGCCCGCGTCGCTGGAAGAGTCGATGAAAATCACCGAGGAACTGGTCGAGCGTAATCTGCCGGTCTACGAAAATCGTGAACTGGCGGTCGTCTATTACATGACCGCCGGTGTCAATGCGACATATGCCGGCGCTGCGGCCGGTGCCGATCGGCTGACGCCGACCTACGTGCAACACACGTTCCCGCTGCCGTTCCACGCGTGGTCACACTTCTTTACCGAAGGCGCCCATTGCGTCACGCCGCCGGTTCGGCATGTGCCGCCGCAAGTATTGAGCAGCAAGATCAAACACCGTAATCGCCTGCACATGTGGATTGGCGACAAGCAGGCCCAGCAGGTTGACCCCAAGGCCGTGCCGCTTTATATGGATGTCGATGGCAACATTGCCGAAGCGTCCGGCTCGAACTTTCTGATCTACCGTGACGGCACGGTGGTTTCTCCACGGCGCCCGAACATGTTGTGGGGCATCAGTGTGCAGACGGTCACTGAGATTCTTGCCGAGATCGATGTGCCGTTTGTCGAAGAGGATATCCAGACCTACGACGTGGTCAACGCCGATGAGGCGTGGCTGCCGAGCTCGCCGTATTGTCTGGCGCCGGTGTCCAAGTTCAACGGAACCGAGATCGGTGGTGGTAAACCGGGACCGATGTGGCGCCGCATTCTCGACCACTGGAGTGGGCTGGTCGGAAAAGATGTGTACAAAGAGATCACCGAAGCACCGACTCCTTGAGGAAGAACGTATGGCTGTTCTGGACATTCTCGATCATAGCGTTGTTCATATCAATTCGGAACCACACCGGACCAGTGAATATGTTGCGTTGCCGTATGTAGTCGCTTTACCGGATGACACGCTTCTTTGTGCATGCCGTCACGGTACGGCGCGCGAGAGCGCGGACGGCATTGTGAAGCTACACCGCTCCACCGACGGCGGCATGACCTGGCACTGCACGGGGGCTCTTCTCAAATCGGATGAAACTGCAGCCGGTGCTCAATGGGCGCGGGGCTTCGCGGTGTTGCCCGACGGCGAAGTCGTGGCGGGGGTCAAGGTTTGCGAACGAATCGAAGAACACGGCGTCAACTTCCAGGTACGTTCACATGATGGCGGCATGTCCTGGTCCGAGGTAGAGGTTGCCGATCCCGAACCGTTCGGCGCAGTTGCCGGGGTCAGCGAGATGACCGGGCTTGCGGACGGTACAATCATCGCGACGGGCGAGGGCAAGGGCGACGGTGATGTGGCACCTGCAGGCACTATGGTGAATCTGATTTCACGCTCGGCGGACGGCGGGCGGACCTGGGACCCTGTGCTGCCGACGCTGGTGAGCAAGAACCCGTTTCATTTCGACATAGACATCACCCAGCTGGCAAACGGCCAACTGCTCGCAGCCTACTGGACGCATGATATGGAGACGGATTGTGGTATCAATGTGCATATGTCCACTTCAAGCGACCTCGGCCGGAGCTGGACGGCAACCCGAGACAGCGGCTTCTGGGGGCAGCGTACGGCCCTGTGTGCGTTACGGAGCGGGCGGGTGCTGGCGGTGACCAACCACCGGCGAGCGCCATTCGGGATTCGCGCGCACTTGTCGGGAGTCGATGGCACGACATTCAGTGAACCGGACCACATCGAGGTCTGGGGGGTCGAGCCAGCGACCATCCGCACGGCACCGGTCCTGGCCGCGAAACAGGATGTCGAGCAGGAAGTGCTGACGTCCTGGCACTTTTTCACGTTTGGTACGCCGTCGATCGCGCAGTTGTCAGATGGGACAATCGTCGTTGTGTACTATGTCACTGAGGAATCTGTGACCTACGTGCGCTGCTGCCGGATGCGGGAGAACCTCTGATTGGACGCTTGCTGTACGGACGTGTCAAACGTCTCACGTAGTCAACAGCAGCGTTTTCACTTCGTGCGGACGAAAGTTTAGGCTCACAGTCCCGTTCGCAATTTTCAGCGGCTTGCCGACAGGACGCTCGAGTAAATTCACCGGGATAGCTGCTGTTGTTCCAGTGTCCACACGCAGACGGGCACGACATTGCTTGCCGTCGGTTTCGAACAGGCGCATGACCAATCCTTCCTGACTTTCTGCCAGGCGCAGTGATGTGCAGACGACCGAGCCGCCTTTGAGTACCATCGCTGAAGGTGCAGGACGTACCCGGGCCTTTGTCGTTGCGGCGATCGGCCGGCGATTGTATGCCATGCCGGCCCTGACCAGTTCGGCGTTTGATCTGCCGCCGTGCGGAGCAAAGGCAAATCGCACCCGGTGTCGGCCGCTGTCGGGATCCGGGTCGGGGGCATAACTGCTGCGCAGCAAGGTCATGCGCAGCCGCCCGCCGAGCGCGTCATAGCCGTATTTCGAATCGTTGTACAGGGAAAACCCGAACTCGTCTCCGCTAAGGTCGCAGAACTTCTGCGTCGGGTATTCGATGCCGTCTGCAGCGCGTTCGGAAACCAAAAACGGTCCTTCGCTGCGGACGCGTGCCGCCGTCATGCCGGTGGCGAAGGAGATCTTCAACTGCGGTATCGCCGTGTCGGCGGAACCTTTTTCCTGCCAATCGATTTCGGCGTCGAAATCAACCCGCGGAAAATCTTTGTAGACGAGGATTTCTTCGTTTATCTGCGAGGAATGAAAGCGGTGGGTCACATGGAATCGGGCGAACACCGGCCCCGTCTCTACCAGCTTCACCCGGGCGTTGCGAAGCAGGTATTCCTCGCGCAGGATGTCGTTGATCAGCCAGGCGGACATCGGGTTGGGCGCCTCGAATACCAACTGGAAAACATTGAGTGCCAACTCCGCGCGGCTTGATGGAGTGCCTACATCGTGGCCGATATGTCGCGCCGCGCCGAAGGCAATGAGGTCACGTGCCAATCGCTTGTCGAAGTACGATGCGATCGCGCCGGAGTCGCGGCTGATTTTTAGGCTCGCGGTTGCTGTATCGACCTGGTAATAGCCGCCGGTGGCGTATTCGGTTAGGAGTGTAATCGGCACTTCGGCCAAATCTGTGCCGCGCGGTACCGTCGTGAGGATACGAAAGTGCCGGCACGAAAATGCCGGAATCTCTTGCGCGATAAAGGCGTGTTCGGTACCCAATCTCTGCACCGGGGTGATGGCGCCTGTTTCGTCGGCGAGCGCCAAGGTTGCCCGCGGCAGTTTTGTGCGCACCACTTCCGTGCAGGCAAAGCCACACGGGTTGAAGACGGTGACCGTCTTGCCGCCGCGTTCCGGCTTTACAAGTAGAGCCAACGCCTCCTTCGTTACCTTGCGGGCGGTCTTGAATGATTTCTCGGAGCGTTGATGGGCGTTGATATAGGTGTCGTGAACGGAGGCGCCGTCGAAGATATCGTGAAACTGGTTGAAGAGCACCGGCGTCCAGGCGTTGGCCAGCGTACGTCGGCGGTCGAGACTGGCGAGGGCGCAGAGGGCTTCGGCCGTGATCAACTGCCCTTCACACTCACGGTTGTAGCGCTTGATCGCGGCGTGGGTCGTGAAACAGCCCTCGAAGACCGTGTAGGTTTCCCCGGTGTTGCCCGGCAGTTCCGGCTTCTCTTTGTGGACTGCTGCAACGACGTCTTTCATGCTGCTGAAACGGATTGTCGGAATGAGCGGTCGATCGTGATAGCGCTGCATGATCTCGATTTGATGCCGCGCCATGCCGCCGCCGTGGTTGCCGATGCCCCAGATGTGCAGTGCATTGCGAATGCCTTTGCGGTAGTTTCGGATGGCGGTTTCGACGACCGCGTCCGGTGCCAGCGTGTCGTTGTAAACCTTTGAGAACGCGGTGATCCGGCTGCCGTCGACGCCGGTCCAATTGCGGATTGGCCAGTTGTCCCAAAGCCCTGGGTTACAGCGCATGTGGAAGTACGAATCGAACTCGCCGAGCGCCGCGAGCTGCGGGATGTTGCCCGGATGCCCGAAGGTGTCGGGTTCCCAGAACACGGTTGCTTCCGAATCGAAATGTTTGCGGGTCCACTGCTTGGCGTACAACATATGCCTGGCGATCGACTCGCCGTCCGCCATGTTCAAGTCGCCTTCGACCCAGGTGCCTGCAGCGTTCTCCCAGCGGCCTTGGCGAATTCGCTTCTTCACCTTGGCGAATACGTTCGGATCGTGGCGGCGCACCAGATCGTATGTCGGGACCTGGCTGTGGACAAAGGTCAGGTCGGGATACTCATCCATGAGATCGGTGGCGATTTTGAAATCTCGGCGAATGCACTTGACGGTGTCGTCCCAGGTCCACATCCAGTCCATATCGGTATGTGCATGACCGAGCAGATGAACTGTGATCGCCTTGGCCTGCGCCGACAGCGGCAGCAACATCGACTCCATCTGGTCAATGGAAGCACGGACGGCGGTCCAGCGGTTGCTCTTGACCGCGGCCAGGTCGACCGCGGCGGCGGCGCGTCTGACGACTTGCCGATCGCGATCCGACGAAGCGAGCGCCGCTGCCATCTTCAACTGCATTGCTGCCGCGTCGAGGTCAACGGCCAGGTCGGTGCAGGCCGCGAGTTCGATATCGATCTGAAATGATTTTGGCGGATCGATGACCTCTGTGGGCTCTACACAGGCCACGATGCGATAGGTTTTTCCGGGTTCGATCGGGAGTGGGAAAGGCTCCGAGATGGGGCCGGTTGCGGCCCAGGCCCGTGTCTCCCGGAACAGTTCTTCGCCGTCGATCCAGACGGTGAACGGGGCCCACCCCAGAATGAAAATATTTGCAGTCGTCCCGGCGAGCTTCAAGCCAGTGCGGCGTTGAGGCAATTCGAGGTCGGTGTAAAACCAGTGCTTACGGTTTTTCGTCCAGAACTCGCGGTGTGGCTTATACACTGTCCAGGTTGGGGCGGGTGGCTCGGCCGGGCCGCGCCGGGGGGCCTTTGGCGGGCATCGCCACACCGGCTCGATGCCACGGCGCAGCTCTGTAATCTTGTGGCCAAGGGCATCGAGAACACTGTCAAGGGCGGCCGTTGATTTTGCTGTTGGGCTCATCCGGCAGTATACCCACCATCGACCGGCAGAGCAATCCCCGTAGTGAAGGCAGCTTCGTCGGATGCCAGGTAGACAGCGGCGTACGCCGTCTCGATGGGCCGGCCCAGGCGTCCCATCGGGTGCATGTCCACCAGGGCCTGAAATTCTTCTTCGGTTCCCAGAATTTTCTTTAACAGCGGTGTCTCGACAAACCCCGGACAGATGCAGTTCACCCGAATATTCTGCGATGCATAGTCCAAGGCCATGCTACGGGTGAGATTGACGATGCCGCCTTTGGATGCCGAATAGGCGGCCCGCGTTCTACCGCCGACAACACCATAGATCGATGCGGTGTTGATGATCGAGCCGCCGCCGCCGCGGATCATTTCAGGGATGGCAGATTTGGAACCGAGGAATACGCCTTTCAGATTGGTGTCGATACAGCGGTCCCATTCGTCCTCGCTCAGGTCCGCGACTGGTTTGCGGATCGCTATTCCGGCGTTGTTGAAGAGGACGTCGAGTTTGCCAAAACATGTAACGGCCTTTGTGACCATTGCGTCAGCGTCATCGGCGATCGCAACATCGGTCTCGATGAATTCCGCCTGACCGCCCGTATCGCGGATCTGGGCGACCGTCTCCTCGCCGCCTGACGCATCGCGATCGGCAATAACGGCGGAGGCACCGTGCTCAGCAAACAGTTGAGCAGATGCTCGGCCCAGTCCGGATGCGGCGCCGGTAATGACAGCAACTTTTCCGGCCAGTCTCATAGCGCTTCTCAGTTGTCCTGCTTCGGGCCGGGCAACCTCAGGGCAGGCCCAATAGATTTCTCAGATTGCCGCCCAGCAAGAGGTCGATATCTTCGGCCGGCCAATCCAGGTTCCGGATAATCTCCAGATCCCGTTCTGTCTGTGGCTGCTGATTGTACGGGAAATCCAAACCATAGATCAGTCGGTCGGCACCGATCTGCCAACGGCAATCAGAAACCCCCTCGGGCCCGAGGTACCAGAATTTTTGATTCTCCATGTCGAGTACACTGGCGATGCCGCCGTACAGATGATTGCCCTGGCGCGAGTTGTTGACCACGACTGCCAGTACCTGGCGGTACCATGCCCAGCCGCCGACGTGCTCGAACACCATGCGCAACTCCGGGTTTTCTTGGGCGATCTCATCGGACAACAGCGGATCGTATTCCTGTAGCCGATGCCAGTGAACGCCGAGATGGAAATCAGCGACCAACCCGGCTTCGGACATCAGTCCGTAAGCTTCACGCGCCCAGTCCCCGAAAAGATGAAACTTCTGTGCCGGCCCATGAAGTTTGATGCCGCGAAAGCCGAGGTCGACGATCTCTTTGACCTGATCGCGCGGCGGCTTCTCTGGATCCAGCGTGCCGTACCCGACAAGGTGCGGCCGGCTGGACAGTTCGTTTGCCAGCCATTGATTCTGATTCTCTATGCTGGCCGGCAGCTGTTTCGTAAACGGTGCAAAACAGACGGCTCCCTCGATGCCGAGGGTGTCCGCCATACGCAAGAATGCATCGGGCGTTGCGTCCTCGCGTGTTGCTGCAGGCAGCAGATGGACGTGATTGACGAACATGGGGTTACGGTGCCTCCACTGCTAACGGTTCGCCGCAGGCGACCGATTCATTGATTTTTAATGTGGTCGCCAGGGTCTTTGATGCATCCGCGAAACTCGAGCGAATCATTGACTGATCGCCAGCGGTGACCGCGTCCAGGAAGCCGTTTACCTCAGTGATATAACAATCGTCTGTGGCCTCGAAGGAAACTTCTTCCTCGCCGATCGTGCCCCACAGTCGATTCTTGTCCGACAAATCCCAGACCAGCCGGAAATCCTCACCGATACAATCGATCTCCCACACCCAACCGCGGTGCGACCAGGAATGCAGATAGGTCCCGATGGCACCCGAGCCGAATTTCAGGCTCGTGCTGATAGTGTCTTCGATGGTGAACGTATCGGTTTTCGGAATGATTGTGTTGCTGCCGAACGCATGCACGGCCGTGACTTCGTCCCGCATCATGTAGCGTGCCGCATCGATCAGATGGACGCCCTGATCGCCGATCGGTCCGCCCGATTTTTCCTGGATGAAGTAATAATTTGGCATTTCCCAGAAGGCGCAGGCCCAGATGCCGCGGATCATGCAGGAGCCGATGCTGCGGCCGTCCAGCAGTTCGCGCATGCGGTCGGTGACCTCTGACCAGCGGTACATGAAGCCGACCGAGTTGATGATCCCGGCTTGCTCGATTGCGTCGATACAGGCACGGGCCTCCGTCATCGTGGATGCTGGAGGTTTCTCGCAGAAGAACGGCAGCTTGTGCTCGGCGATCGCCTGGATCGGCTCGACCCGGACCTGTGCCGGCGTGCAGACAAAAACCGCGTCGAGCTGCTCACGCTCTAACATCTGGGTGAAGTCCCCATAAGCATTACCGCCATGCGCCTCGGCAGCTGCCTCTGCCTTGGCCACCTCCGTGTCCGCAAACGCCACCGGCCGGCCTTTGCCGGTGTCCACGATATATTGGGCGTGGCGCGTGCCCAGGCCACCAACGCCAATGATTCCGATTCTCAGCATTGCATCATCCTGTGTTAGATCCTTCGGTGTAAGGTATCAGGGAATTCTTGAAACCTGTTTCCTTCTTCACTCCGCCAGCGGCCACGTGACGGATCCCCAAATCCATGGGTTTGCCCAGGCCCAACCTTCCTTGCCATCCCAGCAATCGATGCGGAAATAGCACGGAACCGTCTTTGGATTGTCGACTGTGCAGTCGCGCGCAAAGTTCTGTAGCATCTGTTTTGCCCGCCCCGGTTCTGCTGCGGCGCCGACGTGAATGCGCGTTTCGGTCATCAGCTCTCCTGGCGGTGCGTCTTTGCGCGAACCGCACCAGGGCAGTGAGGTGAGCGTGATTGATTTGACAGGCGATGTGCGAATTTCTATGTAGTCATCGACAATCTGAATGTCCTTGATCTCCGGTCCGGTCGTTGAATAGAACAGTCCGTCGCGGATTGCACTCAAGATACCCTGTGCCGTACGGTCCGGTGTACGCACCATGATCCAGGCTTTGCCTCGATCGAATCCCGGCTCGAATCCGGGCGATACGAAGCCGTCCTTCGAATGCCGATCGTCCGAGGCCCAACCCCAGACGCACTTGCCGACCGTCAGAAGTTCGTCCCATTGGGTGACGGAAAAGGCCCGTCGGTGGGTGCCGTAGATGTGTGCGTTGAACACTTCGATGCCGACCAGACCTTCGAACGTCATCATCAGGCCGGAATAGACACCGCACATATGCGGATGCGACATGAATGGCAAGCCGCCCTGTGCCAAGACATCGTCGATAATCAGTTGCGGATGCACGCGAACGCGCGGCACCTCGGTGATGCCGATGGCGCAGACCTCGGCACCCAAAGCCTCGCGACAATCGGTCATGATTTCGGCACCGGGGATCAGGACGATCTTCGAGCCGGGTTCCTGGTCCAGTTCCGCCACGACATCGTGATCGGTGATGCACAGGAAATCATAGCCATGCGCCTCGTACCAGGCAGCCACCTCGCGGACTGTCATCTGTCCATCGGAAGCGGTTGAGTGGGTGTGCGGGTTGCCGCGTAGCCACTCACCTTCCGCGGCGAATGGATTGCCGCGGATGACCGGCGGCAGGTTGAATGTGTTCACTGTTCGGTTCCTTCCAGGTCCGAGAAATCCAGAGTCAGAGGTTTGCGGATTTTGGCATAGTACCCGACCGGCCGGCCGCGCACGTTGGTGACATCTGTTTTTTCCTTGGAGTAGTACCAGGAATGCCAGTAACTGGCGGTGACCAACCACTTGCAGAGCTGTCCCCAATCCGGGAAGCGCTGCGCTGCGTCGTCCGGTTCCATATCCAGGATCATGCGTCGATAATCTTCAAAGGCATCGACGTGCTTTTTTAGTTCGACTTTCGACTCGCGGGTGCCGGCAATGAGGTAGGCCTCATACATCGTCCACATGTTTGATACCAGCTGTAAATAGTCGAACTGCAGCCGTGTCATCCGCAGGTTGTCTGCTGCTGCACCGGTCACTCCGAGAGCCTCGGCCTGGGTCAGCAGTGTGTTGAGGTGCTGCGTTATAAACGGTGGAAAGCGATCGCGCAAATCCCGCGCATGCGGCGATCCGGGCGGCAATTTGTTTTGCCGCAACGGTCGGGCACCGCCTTCTATGGGCCCGTAGAGGTAGTGAAAAAACTCGATCATCGCTGTGCCGGCCTCGCCGTAGACACCGTGGCAGTATTCGCGCAACTGTTCATCCTCGTCGAGGTCGGGATCACCGAGCAATCGGCCCAGTACATAGTAGACCGGTCCGTTGAGCCCCCAGTTGTGCCCGTCTCCGCCATTGAAAAAACCGATCACACCATGGTTCCGCAGCTTGCGAATTTCGTCTGCCACTTCCTTGGGTGTAGCATCCGGAGCGTGCCCGTATACCCAGGACATATCCCACCAGATCTTGTACGAGGTCATCGCCGACACCTTCTCCGACCAGGCGCCCAGCATTTCCGGAATGTCGTGGCACAACTCGGCGACGATATTCGGACTGTATTTGTCTATTTGCTTCGACGGCCAACGGGTCGGGATGTAGGCGAGGTAGTGGACCATCTTGCCCGGATGCGAAATGGCGCACTGCTCGGCGATCCAATTGTGCACGGTATGGATGCGTTCGACGGGGTTGTTGCGGTTTGTTGTGTGCAGCCATTTGTACCAGTCCAGACCGTCCACGTCTTTGTCCCACGGCTTGAAGTTGTCCATCGCTTCGCATGCTTCGCACTCGCAGCGCTCCCAGCCGTCGCTTTGGCCGAGCTGCACCCAGTCGAAGCCGTTGTCGAATTCAGAGCGGATACCTTTGAGCAGAAGCTGCTGCACCTCGGGGTTCGACGTGCAAAGATGGTTGCCCTCTGCCGTTCGCTTGCCATCGCGCATTGCAAAGTACTCCGGGTGCTCTTTGAAGTACCCGGCATTCACCCAGTGATACCACGAGTGGCCACCGAAGGTCTTGAGCCGGATGCCGTACCGGAAATTGTTGGCGAAGGCGGCCGGATTCAGCCGCGGGCTCCCGTAGAGAAAGGATCCGACTGCGTATGCAAATGGCGGCGTGACCGTCTTTTTAAGCGACCCGGAAACGCTCAGAGTAGCGGTTTTCGGCACGACAATTCCCTGTTTCATCGGCATGAACCAGCGGACCCCGCATACGTCTTCGAGGAAAGTCACGACGGCCTTGCATGTTCCGTTGGCGCCGGCTCGATCTGCTTTCTCGTTTCCGTGGATTCGATCGGGTCGCCACGGGTCGCCTCCGGACCAGTCTTTCAATTGCTCCGGAGATGGGTCCTCACGGCCGATGCCTTTGCTGTCGCGGCCGATGAGGAACAGCATGTTGTTTTTCACCAGGATGTGACAGCCATCCCACTTCAAGTCATCCGTCGTGACGCCTGCGGCCTGCGCCAGCTTCGTGTGGCCGACCGAAATGAGCGTGCCTTCCGGCGCATCGCTTTCTTTGACGATCGGCAGTTCGGCGCCGGTTGCTTTGTCGACATACTCCTGCAGCCAACCGGCGGCCATGCGCTGCCACCAATCGGCGTTGTCGGCGACGACAATTGTACTGCGTGGCTGATTGTCGACGACCAGTTCGAGTAAATTATTTCCGGCTGTGTCCATTACTTTTTTTTTAACTCGACTATCGTGACATTCTCGGGCGTACCGATGATCTCCGTCGGCAGGGATGTGTGAACGTTTTCAAGGCGGATGCGAGGCTCGTAATCGGGGTAATATTTGGCTCCGAGTTCGGCGTTCGCATTGCCGGTCCGGGCATTGATCTTGAGGCGCTGAATTGTGGCATCCTTGATCGTCACTGACCGCACTGGCAAGCGGGCGTCGCGTTCGGTGACTGCGTCGGTTTCAAAGCCGACGGACACCAGGTTCGCGAACTTGCCGCCCTGGACCAGCACGTCCTCGACCCCACAGGCAATGATCACCGGTGCATTGGTCTGGCAGTCGATCAGCCGCACGTTGCGGGTTCGCAGCTTTGGCTTTACCGAGCGATCATTGGTGCCGGGCGTCGTGGTCACTACGAAGCCGTTGCCTGTGATGTTATTGGCCGTGCATCGTACAAAGGTCACGTCGTCGACATGCAGCGGCCATTTGTATTCGTGATGGCGCACATAATATCCGGTGCCGGTGCCGCCAAGGTTGGTAACTTCGCAGTCCTCGAGGTACACCCGCGCGGCACCTTCCTCTATCTCCCAGGCCTTGACGCAGCGAGGGGTGTTGACCGCTCTGCAGTTGATGAATCGAATGTCGGTGCATCCGCCATCGACGCCACGGCCGGAGGCGCCGAAGGCATCGTGGTCCCAATCTGTGACGGTGAGGCCGATCGCCTGGCAGTCGCGACTGCCAGGCCCGAAGGTTATGCCGCAGAACGTATCTTCAAAGCGCAGATTCGTCAGCGTGACAAAGTGCGCATGGCCGGCCCACAAGCCGCGGGGATTATTTCCCCGACGCGCTTGAGGCTGGGTTCGGTAGCTGCCGTCGACGACAAATCCCTCTACTTTGATATGTTCGATGACCGGTTTGACGGGGCCGGCGCCAATCCCTGGAACGTGCATGCCGACGGTGATTACATCCATGCGGCCGGCGCCATTTTTCAGTTTGATCGTTGCGCCGGGACCGTAAAGATGGATCCAGTCGGAGCGTATGTGGATGGTATCCGAAACGAGATAAGGTTTATTGGTCGGCGGAAAAATGATCTTGCCGCCGCCGGCATCCTTAGCCTTTGCCAGGGCTGCGTTGATTGCCGGCAAATCGTCCGTCGCACCGTCCCCGACGGCGCCGAAATCCTGTACGTTGTATTCGACTATCTTCGGCGCCGCCGGTCGTACCACCGGTGCGAACGCCCCGATATAGGTGCCGCCGTGACCAGCCTTGGCGGCTACTGAGTTGTGCGGAATTCGCAGGAAGTACGGGCTATGGGGGTTGCGCGAGATAAACTGTGGGTCAGTCCGAATATCGTGTGCTCCGCCAATGCCCGTTTCCTTACCGTTCCAACCGTTACCGTACTGCCGTCCGACGTGCCAGATGTTGTTGTAGTCGCTGGTCCCATTGCCGCGCATGGCTGGCGTCACGGTGGAGGGGACCTGCGTAATGATGCTGTTGGTGACGGTAACGGTTCCCCCCTTTTCGGCATTGATCGCGCCATAAGTGTTGATTGCGTAGACCGTGCAATGATCGACGTTCAGATGGGCCGGGAACCGGTTGCCGGCTGCCTGGATGCCGTTGAAGCTCTCGTATACGGTGGTGTTCCGGATGTCGATCTTGTTGGACTGCCACGCCATGATGCCGTTTGCCATGCGGCTGCGGACACGGCAGTTCCTGATAACAACGTTGTTCGTACCGAACAGTTTGATGCCGTCGTTATCGCCGTTGATGTCGCGGCCGGATATGTCGATATCACAACCATCTACAATCAAGTTGGCAACTCCGTACAACTCGATGCCGCCGGCGCCGTGATTGCCTTCGGCCTGGTTGCGCACGGAAATGTTCTCGAGCACGAAATGCTCGGTCTTGTCGTAACGCCAGGACCCGAGGCGTCGGATCGGAGCGATGCTGAAAACCTCGGAAACCAGCAAGGCGCGCTCGCCGTCCGCCGACCGATAGATGATTGGACTCTCGGCCGTGCCAGAGCTGCAGAACCACAATGGTCGATTGACATAGGTGCCGCCAGCCAGGTTGATCACAGCGCCGGGTGCGAACGAATTGCCATCGAGAATATCGGCATCGAAGACGAATTCGCGCGTTGCCACCTCCGTATCAAACGGCTGTTCCAGGACAAATGTATTTTCTGTAATTGCGGAGTACGCACGGGTGATCCCGGCGACCGTGATATTGCCGGTCGGCAGAAAGCCGTGCGTGGAATACACCGGCAACTCGAGGTCGCCTGCTGCGTAGCCCTCCCGGACTCGAGTAGGTTGCCCGCGTGACGGTGATGCCCAGGCGCTTTCGCGCGATGTGCCGGCCGCGGTATCGTCGCCGTCCGGTGCTACCCAGTATTGCACTGCGATTGCGGTGTCCGAAAAGGCGAAAAGGAGAATTGCCAGAGTCGCCAGAGAATTAATCAGTTTGATTGAAATCTTCACCTTTTTATACCCCCCACTCGTTGCGAGCTGTATTCATATTGACAAGTTTACCGGTTTTCCATCCGTAATGTTGCTTGGGATTCTCGCCGATCCAGCGCTCATCGGCCGGTTCACTGGCGAGTTGATAGCGCGTGTCGCTGCTGAGGCGGTATCGGCTGGTTGTGTTACTCAAGGACCCGTGCATCATGAAAATGCCGAATATGATGATGTCGCCGACTTGGAAATTGCTTGAAGCGAACTGGCCGCCGTGCTTTTCCATCACTTCAAAGGGGTCCTCAGAGAACGAGCCCTGCACTTTGTCGATGTCAACATCCATCTCGCCGTAGCTCGCTTTGACTTTCTCGAAGTTCTGGGAGCCGAGCAACAGCAGCAGCGGGCCCATCGCCAGGGGGACATCTCCGTACGGCATCCAGCAGGTGTGCAGGTTTTCCGTGCCGCGTCCCATGTATACCCGATCATAATGCAGCCCTGCAAAGCCTCCCGGACCTGTCGCCCGGAGCCACTTGAAGTCGAATGTCATGGCCGAGCCCTGAAGGAACCCGGAAAAAAACTCTATAAGCCTGTCCGAGTTGACGACATCGAGAACAGTCGGCAGCCGGTCATAGGTGACTTCATGTTCAAACATCGTGGATTCGGCACCGGCAGCGATCTCACCGTCTTCAAGCGGTGCACCCGGATTCAGCATGCCACGGTCCTGCAGTTCCCGGAGCATTTCCAGGCGCGCATCGAGGACTGGCTGCCGATCATGAAATCCGCGAATCAGCAAATAGCCGTCTTCGGCATAGCGCCTTCGCAACGCCTCGAAGTCCCCAAGGATATCGTTGCTGTTACGGAGCTCCACGATGTTCTTGCCGAACTCCAGGGCATGTTCGTTCATCTCTACCCGCGTTCCTGCCATGATTGCATCGGGTAAGTTCATTTTCATTTATCGCGCCATGTGTGCTTGAGTCGTTCCCGCAGTTCCGCGATGTCGTCCGGATGACGTGCCCACGGCATATCGTTGTTGCACACGGGTTGCTCATCGATCCGCTTGCCGCTGTGTTCGGGAATCTCGTGGTCCCTGAAAAATTCATCCAACCGATTCGAAAGTGTCTCGACGATCTCCGAAAGCTTGGTATCGCTGATTCGATTCACAGTCTCTCGGGGGTCCTCATGCAGGTCATACAATTCGTCATCGGACTGTATGCCACCGGACGGATATCGCCGCACTAGTTTGTGCCGGTCCGTGCGAATCATTCTTGCGTTGCCGTACTCACAACATTGTGACTCACGCCACGCCGACGTCTCGCCGGTCAACAGGGGCAAGTAGGAGCGGCCGGGAGAATTGATCTGCGCCAGGGTAGCTTCCGCGGGAGTCGCCGCCGCGGCGTCCAAGACGGTGGCGAACAGATCGCAGTGATCGACCATTGCATCGCACTCGCGTCCGCTCGGCAGGCGTTCCGGCCACGACAGTATACAAGGGACCATGATCGACTCATCGAGAAGGTTCTGTGGCGTCGTCGCGTTGCCTTTCCCGAACAACCCGTGGTGCCCACACATGTGACCGTGGTCGGCGGTATAGACAATCAGCGTGTCGGCAAGTTGTCCGCTGCTTTCCAGCTCATCTATGATGCGGCCGATCTGCTCATCGATCATCGTGACTCCGGCATAATATTGCGCCAATTGCTCGCGGAAATCCGCGGGGTCATCCGGAACCGGGAGCACCGTGCCGGGATGCCGGGACCAGGTGTCCTCATCCGGAATATCATTAAAAGTACAGTGGCGGTAATGTTCTACCAAACGCTCGGGTTGGCTTGCCCATGGCGAGTGGGTGTTGACATATCCGGCAAGCATAAAGAAGGGCTTTTGGGTGTCACGTCCGCGCAGATAGTCGATCACGCGATCGGTGAACAACGATGCCTGGTGCCCATGCTCCGTTACCTGGCGCCCCTGATCATTGAAGCATTGTTCCCCGCAGTGTGGATACTGATTGTCCCAATAGCTGAACCAGCGATCGAACCCCGGTTGCGGATGTTGGGATCCGCCGCAGTGCCACTTGCCGATCAGTGCAGTTTCGTAGCTGCTTTGTTGCAGCAGTTCGGCGATCGTTGTCTGGCTGGAGAGGTCCGGTGATTTCTCAGCCCCCGTTTCGCCCAGCCAGTCATGCATTCCATGCTGTGACGGAAAGCGACCGGTAAAGAAACACGCCCGTGCCGGTGAGCATATCGGCGACGGCGTAAACGCCCGTGTCATGCGTACCCCGGTGTCGGCGAGACGATCCAGGTTCGGCGACCGGATTTCCGTCGCACCGTAACAGTTCGCCGCCCACTGCCCATGGTCGTCGGTAAGGAATACCAGGATGTTCGGTTGTTCTGCACTCATTTAATCGAGATGGTCCCCATCTTTGCAACATCGCCAAAGACTCCATGGCCGTCGTATTGCCAGGACCAAATGTAACGATTACCGTCGGTGGTGCGATTGCGCACGAAGTTGGCACGGATCTGTTCGCCGGCTTGCAGTTCGCCGCCCAGATCGGTCCAGGGAATGCTGAGTTCGATCACAAACCGGTCGTCATACTGCCTGGCGGCGGCGGCCACATTACTGGTCCAAGCTTCGCCTGTGGCCTTGTCGCCGTCATAAATCACGCCGGCTGCGTTGATCATCCATTGTCGGAAATGATTTGGCGCATCACGGTCGCGATGGATGAAAAGCTCAATGCAATCATCCTCCCAGAGATCCGCGTCGCGCCTTGTTGCGGTCGTTCGCAGCTTGTCCATTTCCGATTCGCGACAATCGAAGGCGACATAGATGGCGCGATCATCGTAACACATCCGGACAAAAGTATGTCCACTCTTGCTCCGGACTGGGCGTTCGTAATGGTTGGTAATGTCATTCGGCTGTCCCCCGCGCCAGCACGCATCTTCGAGCTGCCCGTCGACGGTCGGTGGCTCAGCACAGAGGGACATGGTGCCACTGGACAGCTCAATCGGTATGCGCGTGTCTTCGAGCGCTTGAAAGTAATTCGCAGTGGTTACCGCATTAATCTCGCCGGCGACTCGACAGCCGGTCAACGTCGGCGGTGCGGCCGATCCGACTATGTAGAGGTCACCGCCGACCCGCACGTTTGTCAGGGCGGTGTCCGGGGAGAACGGGGCGTGCCCGTCATGACCTTCTGTCGCGTTGATCCGCAGATCGCCGGCAATGGTGACATTCTCGAAGCGCACAGCTTTGATCGGTAACCTCGTGAAAGCGTCTTTGGTGTTGGGGTCGAAGCGAAAGTGATGTGGATCGTCGTAGTCCGAGTAATAGCCGATCGCGACCTGCCCAAAATTCCCGCCCTGGACAAGTACCTGGTCTGCGTTCATCTGCATCGCCAGGTCGCCGGTGTCGGTGGAACAGTCGGTCAGCGTGACGTTGCTGACCGGCTGATCAGCGGTTGCGCTTTGGACGTTGAAGGCCAAGTCTCCGGCATTTTCGACACGACAGCGTATGAGCTCAATATTCTTCGTTGCAAAATTGGTGTGGGCTGAATGCGGTCGTATATAAAACCCGTTTGCGCTGGTATTGCGGACCGTGCAGTCGATGACTTTTATGTTCTGCGCGCCTTCCTCGATCTCCCAGCCTTTGATCCGTATGCCTGGCAAACCGCCCTTGGCGCCGTTCATGGAGTCCGCGGCCGTACAACGTTCGTAGGTGATATGCGTTGCACCGGCAGTGACGTAGCCCGGGGTTACGCCGAACGCATCGTGATGGAACTCTGTGACGGTGATGTTGCTGGCGTGGCAATAATGAGAGCCCAGGCCGAATGTCATGCCCACAAACGGGCGCCGAATGGCAACGTTGTCGATCTTTATATGGCGCGCGTGATCGATTTTTATGCCCCGCGTGATGCCTGCCACCTTTGTGCTGCCCTGCCACGACGCGAGATTGCCGCTTTGCCCCCAGAAATTCGCATCGATGGACAATCCGTCGAGCCGGACATTCTCCACGGGACGTTCGGGTGTCCCGTGAATCCACACTACGTGCAGCATATTCTCGGCCGTCGTGCGACCAATCGAGGAACCGTCCTTCAGATAAACAGTGGCACCGCCGGCGGTGAGATGAAGATTGTCGGTCCGCAGATGAATGGTGTCCGTGATCACGTATGGTTTGTCGGCAGCGGGCAGCACGACCGTTCCGCGGCCGGCCGCGCCTGCAGCTTCGATAGCGGCGGCAATAGCCGGTGAGCAATCGGTCGTGCCGTCGGCGACAGCGCCGTAATCGGTGACCAGGAACTCTGCTGCTTTTGTGAATTCAGCAATACATAGGAGCGTCGCGACGAGCAAGATTTTCATATTGTTCATTAGGGTTTTCCTTGGCTATTCGAATATAAATCGGCCGAATGCTTTGGGGTCTGTGAATCCGCCGCGGCCGCCCTGCGACCAGAGTTGTAACTCGGTGCCTTTGACCCGGCGTTCGCGGGCCAGGTTGCCCATCCACACATCCCCCGGTTTCGGTATCGGGGCGTTGATGTCCTGGAGTGGAATGCGCAATTCCACAGTCCATTTTTTGTTGACTTTGTCAATGTGATAGCCGAAAGCGAAACCCTCGGCATTCCAGGCTTCATCCTGATCGCGACCACCCTTGAAGCCGGTCCGCAAATCGAGGATTGCGTCTTTGGCTGGGGCCACCAGGAAGTGGTAATAGCGGGTGGCGTACACCGAGCTTTCCGACGAGACCATGAACTCGACACAGTCGAACAGGCTGACGTCGCCGTCGCGATAAAAATCATGGGCCACGATCTTGTCGATGTGGGGCTCTTCGCAGGTATAGGTGAGGTATAGATTCGCATCGTCATACATGCCGCGGACATGGGTCGCGGCGTTTTTCTTGAACGTCGTGACGGGCGTGTCCCATTCCCCGGTACTGTGTTTGCCGTTGAGTACCGGAGGTGCAGTCGCCCGGCGCAGCCGGAACTCGCGCCCACCACCGATCGCATCGAAGTCCAGGGTGATCGGCCGGCTAACCGACGAGTTGCCCGGGTATCCCACGCCGGATTCGTCGAGCCGGTCGAAGTCGGTCCTGTCTCGCAGGTGCTTCCAGCCATGGTAGTAATAGCCGGAGTTGGCGCCGGTGCTGAGGAATTTTGCGAAGTATCCGTGGCCGGGGAAATAGTTGGTGATGCGATCGCCTTCGAGCATCACGATGCGGCGGCGCCAGGCCTGAAAACTATCGACAGCGGTCTCGAGTTCGGCAAAGATTGCCGGACTCTTGTTGATCAGGTACGCGTCGTACAGATGCAGCATAGCCGACATGTGCTTGAGGTAATCGAACTCGTCCCGTGTCAATTGGACCCATTGTTTCTCTCGCTCGGTGGCAGCGGCTTGTTCGGCCCGGCGCAACCGCTCTTCGAGGCCGTGGATGACGGACGGCGGGTATAGCTGCTTGAGTGCCTCCGCCATAGTCAGCGACAGCGAGTGCTTAAAATTGAGTTGCCAATACGTTCGCTGGTAGAGCAGGTCGAAGAACATTTGCATTTCATCTGCCGCTTCGCCGTAGAGTCCCAGGCAGTATGTCCGGGTCAGCTGCTTGTAGTCCAGCGTCGGATCGCGCAGCAACTGGCCGAGCGTGTAGTAGGTGGGCCCCATCAGTCCCCAGGAAAAGCCGCCGCCAGCGCCGAAGATGCCGATGACGCCCTGCTCGTGATAGTAGCGGATGATCTCCGACATGTTTGCCGGTGATATACGCGGCGCGAAACCGATGCCCAGCGCTTCGTCGAGCCAGTAGTGATAGATCATCATCCCGCGGCCGTTGCCCTTCCACGCTTCCACCCGATCCGGGCGACCGCCGGTTAATTCGATGACGACGTTGTCGCCGAATTGAATGTCGGGATAGGGCTTGCGCGTCGGACCGTAGGCGATCATCAGAATGGTTTTATCAGGGTGTGATTTGGCTGCTTCGTCACAGAGCCATTTGTGCAGCAGCAGCATGCGCCGGTTAGTGTCCGGCTCCATTGCCTGGCAACCGTCGCATTCACATGGGATGTGCCCGTCGGACTGGCCCATCTCGAGCCAGTCATAGCCGGCATCGAACTCCGCCTGCAACCCGCGCAACAGAATTTTTCGTACTTCCGGGTTCGATGGACATACATGGTGGCCGACTTTTGTGCGTTCGCCGTTGAACTCCACGAAGTACTCGGGATTCTTTTCAAAGTCTGCATTGAACCAGTATATGTAGGAATGCCCGCCGTAGTGTCGACCCTGGATGCCGCTGCGAATGCTGTTGGCGTAAGGGGCCGGACCTTTGAGCTGACTGCCGTAGAAGAAGGTGCCGATATAGAAACCGAAGGCAGCCGCATCGAGATCATCCAGATCGCGTGGCACAGCCAGTCGCATTGTCTTCGGAACCCGGGTACCTTTCTCCGTCGGCGCCAGCCACTGCACGCCGCAGTGTAATTCCAGAAACCGGGTGACGGCACGGCAGGTGCCCTTGGGGCCTGCTCGCAGCGGCCCTCGAAGCGGTGCGCATTCGAGGAAATACTCCCACGGTCCCTCCGTCGGCTCGATCGCCCCACTGCGTCGTGGAGAATCACGGCCGATCAGATACAACACGTCGCCAGCAACACGCAAGCGGCCGGCATCGTAGGTAAGGTCATCGGTGGTGACGCCGGCTGCTGCGGCCATCCGGGTGTGCCCGACACTGATGATGGTGCCATCCGGTGCGGCGCTTTCCTCGACGATGTTCAACGTGGCGCCGGTGATTTGCTTCACGTAGTCGGTAAGCCAGGACGCCGCCATGAGGGTGAACGAGTCCGCCTTATCCGGCACGGCGATGGTGCAGGCGGCACGTCCGTTGTCGACAAGTACGAGGTCGTCGGCTTGTGCCTGCAATACGAGGATCGACAACAGTAGGGAGGCTATTAGGGCAATACGCATGGTGTTCCTATCCATTGGTAAAAGCTTCTTCGAACAGTCGCTCGAAATCCGCGAAGGTAACGGTGTTATCGATGTTCTGGCAGTCAATCGCCAACCGCGAGGTAGTGTTTTCCGTAAAACTCCAGACGGGCTGTTCCTCGAAGTGCCACAGTCGCAGCGAGCGGTAGTGGTC
>Ga0114999_10000464_pt1 | contig 60408 bp, 58 predicted proteins | sample ArcticOcean_MG_C_3_FD_89820 | JGI IMG/M metagenome (GOLD analysis project Ga0114999, IMG submission 89820) | Marine microbial communities from western Arctic Ocean - ArcticOcean_MG_CB8_126 | ecosystem: Environmental > Aquatic > Marine > Oceanic | place: Arctic Ocean: Canada Basin | collected...
CGTTTCGCGGAGCAGGCTTCGACGCCAAGGCATCCAGTAAGCAAGACCTCGGTGTGCAAATTAAGGACTTATGTCATCCTTGAGTGGCATGGCCTGTAGCTCTGGTCGCTCTGGCGGAAAGCCAGTTCCGATCAGACCGTCGCCGCTCAAAACGTCCGGTATCAGCCCACTGATTTCGCTTGCATGGCGACCACCCTATCCCGAAGGGTATCAAGGTAGTCAGCCCACCGCTGTAACATCTCCCTCCGCTGTTTGAGGAACGAGGTGCGGTTGTAGGCGCGCCCCAGGGCGTCTTTTACGGCGTGGCCCAGCTGCATCTCGACCCACTCGGCTGGAATATCGAGCCCCTCCACAAGGATCGTCCGGGCCACGGCTCGGAACCCGTGTGTCGTCATCTTGCCCTTCTCGTAGCCGAGGGACCGCAAGGCGGCGTTCAGGGTGTTATCTGACAGTGGCCGGCCCTTGCCTCGCATGGAGGGGAAGACGTAGCCATCTGGACCCGTGAGAGCATAGAGCGCCTGGAGGATCTCGATGGCCTGCCGTGGCAACGGCGTCACCATCGGCTGACCGCCCTTGCTTGGCCTGTAGTCAAGCTCGCCAGCCGGAAGGGAGACGAGATCCCACGTCAGGGTCCTGAGTTCACCGGGTCGCATAAACAGAAGTGGGGCAAGTTGAAGGGCCGCTTTCGTCGCCGGCTGGCCTGCGTGACCGTCGATTGCACGTAGAAGACCGGCAAGCTCCACCGGGTCAGTGATGGCGGCGTAGTGCTTGGTTTCAGTCTTGCGAAGAACCCCCTGTAGATCGGCGGCCACATTCCGCTCGGCGCGACTGGTCACGATTGCGTAACGAAATACCTGGCCAGCCAAGGTCCGCAAGCGGTGAGCGGTCTCGAGGTGCCCCGCCTCTTGAACGTCGTGAAGGGCGGTCAGCAACTGCGATGAGGTGATCTTCGCGATCGGCTTGCCACCGAGGGCAGGGAACAGATGCATCTCGAACCTGCGCAGGTTCCTGCCCGCGTGCGCGGCCACGACCTGATGGCGGTGGACCTTCTCAAACCACTCGATCGCCACCGCTCTGAAGGTGTCCAAGCCGGCAATCTGGTCTGCCTTCTTGCGACGGACGGCCTCTTTGTCCTTGCGGTCCTGGGATGGATCTGTCCCCTCCTGTAGCAGCTTCCGAGCAGAGGCCGCGGCAGCCCTGGCCTTCTTCAGGTCCAACTCATCGGCTGCATCGCCGTAGTCCCCCAGGGTCAGCGACTTGGGCTTGCCAGCGTATTGATACCGGAGCCGCCAGATCTTCCTGCCGCTCGGTTTCAACACCAGATGTAGGCCAGGAGTTTGGCCGTCGGTCAGCTTGTGGATCTTCCTGGATCCGTCGTACCTGGCCGCCTTGACTGCTTTCTCGGTCAGGTGGGGGGCATGTCGGGGCATGATTTCGATTCCCGAATGTAGGGGCACCCGAAGAACTAAAGGCTCCACGGTGGAAGGTGTACCCCGAATTGTACCCCTTCCGGGTTCATGTGTCCAAAATAATCCGAGGATATCCGACCAGTCTCATTTCTCACTGGTATAAGCACAAAAAAGCCCTGTCAGCTTATCGCCAACAGGGCTTTTCGGATCCTTTCGGATCCACTAATGGTGGAGGCGGCGGGGATCGAACCCGCGTCCGAGAACAGTTCCGGCGAGACCACTACGTGCGTAGTCAGCCCGATGATATCTCACCCACCACGGCACCGGCTGACGAAAGCCGAGGTAGGCCAGTTCCAGAATTTCGCCGGGCACCCTGGAACGGGGGTGCTCAACTAGCCTGCTTTGATGTCGTCGGTACTGGCGTCGCAGGCAACACCAGCCCCAACGGGCTACCTAATTGCTTAGGCGGCCAACGCGTACGAGTTATCGTTGGCGTTTGAGTTTTGTTCCCGGTTTTTACGAGGTGTCGGGGACCTCGGCACGCGCTCTCGACTTCTCCATCCCCGTCGAAGCCAAGTCGCCCCCAGGGAAAGCATGTAATTGAGAAAAGTCAGACAGTTGTTCAACAGTCGACTGACTTCAGTTGTTCAAACAGTCGACTACAGTGGCGAATGTAGCGGGCAGCCAAAACAGTGTCAACGAGGGCGGCCTGCGAAGTTGATCAGGTGGCAACTGATTGTGTTACTTGAAGTTGCACTGTCATGGCAGAATGCCTGACCATCAGAATGCCTGACCAATGGACAGATACAGGCTTGGACCGGAGAACCCCCTGCTCCACCCGGAATCGAATCGCAACGGCAGCCCCATGTCCCACCGTATCCCGAGACCATACCCATCTGTCATCCCGTCCCAGGATGCATCCTTCGCTTTGCGCCACACACCGGCTCGATCCCAGAAACCCACAACACCGACGGGGCCAATATCCACTCGTAGTTCATTGCGAAAATTGATCCCGGCCCGTCCGCCACCAACAGCCTGAATCGCGTCTCGATCGACACCGCGAACCGATCCATCGCCACCAAAACTCTTCCAATAGGCCTGCGGCAATTGGCGATCGCGCCGAATCGCCCCCGTCATCACCCAGCGCACAGCCTGTGCCCAGACGAAATGCGCTCCGAGGGGCTGGTAGTGGCGAGCCTCGACCAGACCATCGAGGACGCGTGTCGTGGCACCGCCGAATTCTACGGCAAAGAGCGCCTCTGTCCGCACGAAGGCGCCGCTACGGGCCATGATCGGGTGATCGCGCGTGTCTCGCTGCATGTCGAGACGAAAGTTGAGGGCCCGCGCCTCATTGGTAAGAATGTCCGCCCACTGGCGGTCGATATCGAAGTCCTGCGTCAGATCGAGCCAGGTGACGACACTGTCGTAGGCAGCACTGTCCAGAAAGGCCAACGCAGAATCCTGCTTGCCGGAGAATTCGATCCGTTGATCGACAACGGGGCGCTGACGCGACTGGGTCCAGTCCATGGAGAGCTGTGTCAGATAACGGGTCGCACCCGAGCGTGATTGCCAGTTGCGCCCCAGGGTAGCATCGAGCTTCCACAGACGCTCCACCGAGGGATAGTCATAGCTGCCACGGGCGACATAGGCTGCCGCCGTCGAGTCATCGAGAAGGGTCTGTCTCACATGTGCTGGCGCGTGTTGTGATGTCAACAAATCAAACTGACGCGGATCATCCGGATCTGCGAACACCTTGAGCCGCCCAAACTCGTCCGTGACGCCTGCCGACAGGGTCAAGTCGGCGGGACTGTCGAAGAGATTTCGCTCTGTGAGATAGAGGGTTACGCCTTGCAGGGGCCGACCGAAACTCGCGTCCGCACCGATGCGATTGCCGCGCCCGAGGAAGTTTCGGTGCTCGATATTTCCAGTGAGACCCAGATCCTCTGTACTGGCAAAAGCGCGCGACTCCACGTGCAAATAGGGCCGTTCCTGCAGGCGTAGGATGACGCGCTGCACGCTGTCCGTCTCGGTCTCGACAGGTGTATCAACGATGACCGATCGAAACAATCCAGTCCTCGCCAGGTTGCTGCGCGAGCGCTGCAGGTGCTCTGGGTCGTAGAGATCGCCCTCGGAGAAGGTCAGCTGCCTGGCAATGAGCGAGCGGCTTGTTTGCAAAGAGTCGGGCTCGATCTCCACGGCCCCGAAGACCATGCGACGGCCAGCGGCGACCTCGAATGTCACATTCGCCTCGCGCCGCGAACGATCAAAATCGATTCGATTCTGTACGACTGCATGGGGGTGACCCGTGGTGTTGAGCATCGTCAGCAGGCGCCGCTCGTCTTCCAACACGCGACCATAACGAAACACCTTCCCCCTCTCGACTTTGATCCGCGCTTGCAGGGCAGCCTCGTCGATCGCAATCAGTTCGGCCATCTCCATCAGTACAGTACCCACACGCCACTGCTCCCCGGAAGCGATCCGCAAATAGATATGCAGTCGGTCATCCGGATCCAGGGCGAAACGGCGTTCGACGATCTGCATATCCATGTAGCCCGCAGCCCGATACAGATTCGTCACTGTTGTCACGTCGGAACGAAAATGGCGGCGCTGGAAGCGCTTACCGATTCGAGTTTGCAGAGCGGCGCGAACCTGAGGATTGCCAAAGGGCTTTTCCTGCAGGTGCTCAAAATGAATACCTGCAACTCGCGGCTCTTCCAGTTCGCGATAAGTGATGGAACGCTGCGGACCTTCGACATCCCCCCAAGCGTCTGAAATCAACAGCAGCACGCCGAACAGGATACCCGATCCGCTGACGGCGAATCCCCTCGTCATCAAAAGTCCTTCTCCAGCACGATACCGATCCCGTAGACACCGCGATCTGAATTCGTACGAGCGTCGATCTTCAGCAACTTCGTCACGCGATACTCGGCCTCGAATTGTCCCGTCGCCATGTGACTTGCAAGCCCCTCGTAGCGAAGCCAGACGGATAACGGCCAGTCCAGGTATTTCCCGACCCGCACGGATGACTCACCGATGGTCGTACCGAGGACGCTGCCAGAGGAGAGCAACTGAAATTCATCGAGTCCCACTCGCCTTGCCTGACGACTGAGCAGCAATTGGCCAGCAGCAGCATAGAGGACGTTGCGATCTCCGTCCTCGGCGATCGGATCACCAAAGGCGAGAAGATTCAGCACCTCATTGTTCCCCAATCCAGGGCTCGTCAATATCGGTGCTGTCTCCTGGGCAGTGCCTCTTAGTTCGAGGCTCACTTCGCGATCTGTCTCTGACGTTTGATCGTATACGAGGGCCGTTGCCTGCAGGTCGAGTTCGGGATCGAGCAACAATGGATCATAGGCGATGTCCAGGACTGAATACGTTGGCAGCAGACGATCCGTGATGATCCGTCCGCGATCGAATTCGAAACGACGACTCAGCAGCAGCAGGTGCCCCGCCAGGATATCGAGCTCTCCCTGAAATCTGGGCTTTGACAGCGTGCCGTAAATCCGAATGCCTCCATCAAGCACGACATCCGAAATTTCACTGAGCGTCTGCATTTCGTCGATGTCGATGAACAGATCCAGCCGCGTCCGCTCCATGAGTTCGTTTTGCACCGACGGTGGCGGTGCGACGGCAGCCGCCAGATTGACGAGGTGCACCTGAGCCGTCGGTTCGTTCAGACGAAGGAATCCCGAGAGTCGCCCCCCATCACGCCGCTGTTCCCAGGTCAGGTCGGCATCGACATCATCCACATCGAAGATGTCCGCATAGCGATACGGCACATCATCAAGCAGTAGATGCAGGTCGAGTTCGGGTGTCAGGAAGGTTGGCAGCCGCAGCGTCCCACTCAGTTCCAGACGCCCAGTGCCCTCCGTCGATGTGCCGGCGAATCCCACCAGCCGCCCTTGCGAGGAGCCATCGAAATAGATCTGTCCTGCCGCAAAGCGATAGCCTGGGGTCATGTCCAACAACGCCAGTTGTAGGGCTTCGACGTCTACTTCCCCGAGCAACTGCGGCTGCAGGAGGTTGGATACAGAGAGATCGACCTCTACGCGGCCTGCCAGGTCATCGAGTTCTCCCCACTGATCCAGCAGCGCCGTCAGTTCGATGCCGGAAGATCTCAGACGCATTTCCCCACCACGCCAGTCCGGCCAACCCTGCGAGTCCGGCGGGACGCCGATGGAGGCAGTCAACTCATCTTGCGCCGGCGTCCGCCACTTTGCCAGCGCCTTCCAGCCCAGAGGACGACCCTTGGCTCTCACTGTCAGCAGCCCGAGTTCATCGAGCTGTGCCGCCCCTTCCACATCGAGGGCAGGTCGAGCGGCGGTGCCAGTAAAAATCGCCTCGGCGCTGATCAGGCCCGAGAGATTTGTTTCGGCACCAAAAAGTGTCACCGCTGATTGCAGATCGATGTCACGAAGACGCAGTCGTAGGTCGCTGACCATGGTGTCAAGAACCCCCGACAGTTCCACGGAGCCTACCGTGGGGACGACGACCGTGTCGAGGCGATCGACCTCCATCTCAAGATGTAAGGCACCAACGACAAGCGCACCTGAATCGAGACGTGCCGACGCGCGATCCGTCAATCGCAAGCGTCCCGTAGGGCGCTGGATCCAGAATTGATCGATCGCAGCATGCCCCTGCCAGTGCGACCAATCTGGATTGTTGGCAATCTGGGACAGGGGCAGAGTGACATCCAGCTGCCCCGTCAGTCTTACAGACGTTGAATCATTCCTCTTGCCGGGGGTCGCTGCGTGGACATCGTAGTTCTCTGCTACGACCTGTAGTCGGGCTTCATGCTGCGCTCGTGCCACTGCATCGAGCAGATGCACAGGTGCCGTCAAGCGCGCGTGCAGTGCCGACGAACTGTCCGCCCTCATCTGCAAGCTGACACGGGTCCCAAGCTCGTCGAGATCGACTTGTACGCTCAAAGGCCCCAAGTCGTGCCCCTGCAGTAGCAAAGCATCGGCGTCAACAGAGGCCATGATGGTCGGATAGGGCGAGGCGCCTGCGATATATAGCCTCGCCCGCCCTTGTGTCGCCTCCCACGCTTGCCAGGGAGCCAGCTTAAGAGAGTCAACCCAACTCGAGACAGACCACTGGCGGCCTCGACGAAGTGCCTTGAGTGTCGCCGGACCGATCGCAGTCGACAGATGAGCGTCAGTCATGTCGAAAGATTCAGGCCGGGTCTCAACCTGGATCGGCTCCAGGGTGTGGACGAACAGATCGGCCCGATGAATGCTCATACTATCGATGGACAGGGACAGAGTCGGTCCTGATAGATCCTGCCAGGGAGCGGATCCTCGCACCATCCCGCGCACGAAGATCGAATCAGCTTGACGCTGCAATCTCATACCCGAGAGTCGCGCCTCGACACGCACAGAATCCGCTGCCGCAGACAGGGTCAGATCCAGGCCGTCGCCTCGAGCATCTAGGTGCAGACGGCCCTGGGTGCTATGGCCTGCCACCCCGACGGGGCCCTCAACCTGCCAATCACCCAGCTGCAGCGAGTCGATTCTGATGCCCCCTCGTGTCTCCACGCCGAACCCAATGGCACCGCGTCCACCCACTTCGCCGTCGAGCATCCCCTCCAGCGTGGGATTCCAACGCCGCAAATCGAACTCATGTGCCGCCACGTGCAACGTATCAAATCGTGAGGTAGTGAGATCGAAGACGGCCCGTGTCGTAAGACTACCCGACCCTGCCTGCGCCTTGATCTCCAGATGCCGGTCTGCACCGAGGTGGATTTGCGCCGATACGAGACCAGGATCGGCGCCGAATGGAAATGACTCAGACACGAGAGCAAGATCGAACTCCGGCCAGGCCGCGTGTCCGGTTAGCGCGAAAGGCGTCGGTCGTCCCAGCCACACTTCGCCTTGCAGATCGCCGGTCATATCGAGTCGGACTGTATCTCGCAGGGTTCCCTGGACGTCCAACTGGCCGAGGACATCGCTGCTTGCAGTTGCTCGCAGGTCAACACCGACGATCTGCGCACTCAACTGCAAATCGACTGCGTCCCCCGCCAGGCCGCCGACGGCCGGTGCTTCAACCTTCATGTCAATGCGCCGCCCGCCCGAGGTTGACGCAAGCGTCACTCGCGCGTCGGCACGTCCGGAGAGGGGTGACAGCAATGTGCCGATATCGAAATCACCAAGTGTCGCTTTAGCCCTCAGCCCCGCGTCCAACTGTAGGGCGCCCGCAGCAGCCAGCTGTCCATCGGCGATGACACCGGTCAGCGAATCGAGCCAAAGCGACTCGCTGTCAGCACGTAGCTGGCCATTGCCGGCCACCGGGGCAACCCATGGTGTTTCGCCTTCGTAGGAAAAGATCCCCGCCAGTGACATGGGTCGTAGATCGCCGGTCAACTTCACTTGTCCATTGAGCTGAGATATGTCGGGGGGGATGGCGAAATCCTGCTCAGGCTGGGCCTCGAGCTGCCCGAAGGTGAGGTTCACCTCCAACTCCATTTCGAGCGGCATCGCCCCCTGCAGGCCGACGACAAAGGCCCCCCTCGCCATTGCGTTAAGATTCTCACCCCAAAGGCTCACATCTTGAAGATGGATCTCCTGCAGGTGAATTCGAACCACCTGATCTTGCGGGACGGCAAAGAGGCCGGCCGTCACTCTCACTGGGCCCTCGGGCGTGCTCAGCCACCCTGATGTCGTCAGATCCAGGCGTCCTGGCACGCGGCCCGGTGGTAGCCAATCGAGTTCAAGTCCCGAACCGCGCCACCGCAGCGAGTCTCCCTGGACGACATCGATCCTGGCCCGGCGGATACTGAAGCGGGGCAGATAGCCTGGAATCGACAGATCCTGCACTGACGGGCTCAGCGTCTCAGATGCAGAGGCCCGTTGCCAGCGTGCTCGCAGCCCATGGACCCGTATCCGCCACTGCCACAACGAGATCTGCACTGTGTCGACCGTCGCCCACGAGCGCTCATCCTCTGTCCTCACCTGCCCCAGTTCTACGCCCTGCCACAGGCTTCCCGAGGGATTGGCGACAGTGAGTTCCCAACCAGCGTCCGTGAGTTGCCCACGAACCAGAGAAAGCATGAGATGGACTCCCAGAGGCGACAGCCCCACTGCGAGCGTGAACACCAACAGACTGAGACTGAGAACGCGCCAAGGCCTCAATCCCATCAAGAGGGGCCGAAACTCTGCGCTGTGTAGCGAAAAGCGACCAGCGTCGATGACCAATCGTGGGGTGCCCATCCTGCTTTCGTCTTCACCTGGGTGACGAAGCGCTCTGGGTCGGCAATCAAGTCCCAGACGGCAGGCAGGTGGACTTCAATTGCGTGCTCATCCTCGTGGGCCTCGTCCACGATATGGACAAATCCTTGATCAGATAGCTGATGGACGATGGGGTCAACCGTGACAGGGCCAAGAGGCGTGTCGAACAGATCGGCAGCTGGAGCCACCAGGCCACTGACAGCCACGCGGTGAGACGGACCGATGAGCACGACGCGGTGAACCGATTGACGCTGCGATTCGAGCCAGGCGTAAGCGGTCCCGGCGACAGAGCCTGAGAAGACATATCCTGCATGTGGACAAATCAGTGCCTTGGCTGGTCGAGTTGGATCAGGCACGCGCCCCGTCGCACCGAGTCTCTTCGCTCCCTCGGTGAGATACGAATCCACCGTCGCCGCCAGGCGGTGGCGATCATCACGGTAGAAACGGCCGGCTACTGCGGCAGGACCTACTAGCACGGTCTCAGCGGTCGCAAGGAGGCAGGATATATATTCGGATCGTCCATTCTAGGTTACCCCTGTGTGCCGGAGGGAGCAAGACATTTCGCCAGACGATGCAATCCACCCTGCCCGCTACTGGCATTGGGTAGAAGACGGGCGCCTTCAATGCGACCTGCGTCCGCGATTCTGTCGGTTGCGCGATAGTCAGCGTGGCTTGTGTTTCGTTCGCGCCCGCGCCGGGGAGCAGAGGGTGCTAACTACCTACGGTCGTTCGAGTGGTTTCTGCGTCGATCCAATCGAGAAGAAGCCTCTCAACCATTTCCTGCCAGGCACACCTGTGCTCTGCTTTGGTACGGCTGGGTGTAATCTGACCTGCCACTTCTGTCAGAATTGGGACATCAGCAAGTCGCGGCAAGTCGATACGCTCGCCGATGCCGCCTGCCATGATTCAGGAATTGCCACTGTGACCGTCACAGCCGGAGAAATTTGCGAGATACCACGACGCGAATTCTTCGCTTCAATGGATGCGACAGACATCGACTTGAAGACCTTTGACCAAACCTTCTATCACGAGTTGTGCAGTGGCGATCTGGCGACCGTCCTCGAGACGCTGAGCTTTGTCGCCCATGAGACCGACACATGGCTGGAGATCACCACTCTATTGGCCGGCGTGTTTCCGCGGTGCGCCCGGCACCTGGGGTGCCAAACAGCAGCCAGTTCGCCTGGCCGACTACTCATCGGGCGAAGACCAAAGGTAGATCAGTCTCTCATGGCGCCTGGACGGAGGCCTTCTCACACACCAGCTTTGCTACAGGATCACATATGAAATTGGGAATCTTCAACAGAGTCTTCGAGCGATCATCGATCGAAGCGAATCTTGATGCCGTCGCCACCAGCGGCCTGGAGGCGATTCAACTCGATCTGCTGACACTGGGCCTTGAGTCGATGCCCGACGTCGTCGACTCTGAGTTGTGCAGGCGGGTTCGCGCTGCTCTGCAGACACGTCGCATCGAATTGGCTGCTGTGTCCGGCACATGGAATGTCATCCACCCGACCCAGGGCCCCGAAGGACTGCAGCGCTTGCGAACGCTGGCCAAAGCATGCCCTGAACTAGGAACCCGCCTGATCACGATGTGCACAGGCACACGCGATGCCGATTATCTGTGGGCGGCGCACCCCGACAATGACAGCGATGATGCCTGGCGCGACACAGTTCAGGCCATGGCGATGGCGACCCAGGTCGCCGAAGAGACGGATGTGATCCTCGTCTTTGAACCAGAGGTCAACAATGTCGTCAACACGGCGGTGAAGGCGCGACGCCTTCTTGATGAGATAGCGAGCGACCATCTGCGAGTCGTCATCGATGGCGCCAATCTGTTCCAGGCAGGTCAGTTGTCGCGCATGCACGACGTGCTGGATGAAGCATTCCAGCTGTTAGGGGACGACATTTGTCTGGCGCATGCGAAAGATCTGGAAACCGACGGCGATGCCGGCCACCAGGCCGCCGGCACAGGCGTACTGGACTACGAACACTATCTGGCATGCTTGCAGCGCAGTGGTTTCGACGGCAACCTGATTCTGCACAGCCTTCAAGAGCCCCAGATTCCCTTCTCAAGAGCTTTTGTCCTTGATCGCATGCCCTAACTCATGAGCAACACGTACATCATGGAGAGATAGAATGTCAGACCTACAGGATCAGGTCGCAGTCGTCGTCGGCAGCAGTTCGGGGATGGGGCGCGCGACGGCGATCAGCTTGGCGGACAGGGGCGCCAAGGTGGTTCTGGCTGCCCGGAGTCGCGACAAACTCGAGGAACTCGCCAGCGAGATGGGTACCAATACATTGGTCTGCACGGTAGATGTAGAAGACTCGACGCAAGTAGAAGCACTCATTCAGAACACGATCGATACCTTCGGTCGTATCGACATCTTCGTGTATGCGACAGGGACAAATATCCCCGAACGCAGCCTCCAGGCCCTCTCCTACGAGACCTGGAATATGATGATCAGTACGAACCTCACGGGTGCCTTCTACTGCACCAAAGCCGTCCTGCCCGTGATGCGACAACAGCAAGCAGGGCTCATCATCTATCTATCATCGGGTTGTGTGCAGTCACCGGACATGTCGGGCGTGTCCTACCAAGCGTCCAAGTGCGGTATGTCAGGCCTGGCGCACGGGACGTTCAAGGAAGAGCAGGAGAATGGCGTTCGTACGACGGTGATTTTCCCAGGGCTTTGTGACACGCCATTGGTGTTCAAGCGGCCCACGCCGACGCCACCAGAGGTGATGGCGAAGGCACTGCAGCCACAGGATGTGGCCGATGCGTGTCTCTTTGTCGCGACGCTACCCGAACGGGCCCGCGTACCTGAACTGGTCTTGTTGCCCGCGGGTCTATAGCGCCCGACACAGGTCCTTCGCGAGACACACGGCCACAGCTCAGTCGTAGATCCCCAACAACTCGACGTCGAAAATCAACGGTGCGCAGGGCGGAATCTTCGGTGATTTGCCCTTCTTTCCATACGCCAGTCGTGCAGGGATCGTCAGCCTCGCCTTGCCACCACCGGCAAGAAGTTGCAGCCCTTCCGTCCATCCAGGGATGACGTCGGTGAGTTCGAAGGCTGCCGGATGCCCCCTTTTGTAGGAACTGTCGAAGACGGTGCCGTCCACAAGACGTCCCTCATAGTGCACTTGCACACGGTTGTCAGCCGTTGGTTTTGGCCCCGTGCCTGGTCTCAACACCAGCAAGACAAGACCAGACGCCGTCTGCATCGCGCCCTCTTCGGCCGCAGCCTGCGCGATCACCGCATCGTGCGCTGGAGATGCACAGGGATCCGCACAGCCGACAAGACCGATGCTGAGTGCCAACAGCAGAACAGAAATCGTCCTATACACTCTGATCCACATTCTGGTCTGCGGCGGCGACGGTGAGTTGCCCTTGTACCCTATGGCGATCGATGAGTTGCTGAACCAGCCCATTGCCCTTCGCCTCTTCGACAAAATTCTTGAGGAAGGCCGCAGCCAGCGGTCGATCTCGTTTGTTACCAATCGCTTGTTGCACCGCCGTAAACTGGCCGTCGAGAATCCTGGCACCCTCTAATCGTTCCACGTCCTTGAGCAACCGGGGGCGCAGACCCGCCAGTGCCTCCAACTCGTGATTCACGAACAGGTCGAAAGAGGCATCGACACCATCGGTTTTCTTCAGATGTGCATGTTCGATGTGGTCGGCCAGCCAGAGTCCATACGCGCTGCGGCCATACACTGAAATTCGCACATTCGCACGATCCACCTCTGCAACCGATTGGATCTTCGATCCTGACGATACGAGATAGGTCGCCTCGATCTCCGCATAGGCCGGACTGAAGTTGATTGTCTTCGCCCGCTCTGGCTCGGCCCCAAGATTGCCGATATCCCACAGGTCTTCGACAGCCCCATCTGTAAGATCCCCTGGTGTGTCATAGAGAACCCAGGACACGGGTACATCCAATCGCTCAGCTACGGCGAGAGCCATATCTGGCGAGACGCCAACGGGCACACCCGACGAATGGTCAGAAACTAGAAGAAAATTCGACAGATTGATCGCTGCTCGTAGCGTCCCTGTCGGTGCAAGCTCCCGGCGCAGTTGCTCGCTCACGTGACTCATACAGCGCTACAACACATATCCGGGCAAAGGCACCGTCGCGGATTCACCGCTGTGCTGCCCGTCAAGTCCGACCTGATCGAATTCTTCGTCGCTGAGTTCCCAGGCTCGCTTCGACGCATCGTTCACGATCGACGCATTGCAGACGACCAGGTCAGGCGCGCCCTGCTGTGCGATGACCGAATCTGCCCAGTCTCTGACATCAGCTGCAGACGTGACGTCCAGGGCGCGAAAACTGTGGGGGGCAGGAAAACGTGCGGACAACTCGTCGAGTGCTTCTTGCGATCGGACACAACCAGCAATCGTCTTCCCCTGGTCGATGAGCCATTGCCTCAGCACCGAGCCAGGTCCTCGCGAGACACCCGTAATAGCGATGAGATCGTAGGAACTCATCTGGCGTCACCATCCACGAAGCGGACGTAGCCGAGGCGCTCCGGCACGTGGTAAGACTGCAGATCAAGGGGCGCCCAACCGGACAGCTCCTTGGGCTGATCTGCCCCACGGGGGCGCTCATAGCGATTGACATTGATGCGCCAGACATCACCAGGCGCCGGCGGAAGATTGGCTATTCCGGCAATCTTGCCGAATCCCGACCAGGGCAGGGCGAATTCGAAGACGGAGCCCTGGTCGACATCGGTGCTGTCATTCACCGTTCCGTGATTCATGACGGCGTGGTGCATGCCATGCTGCGTCCAGGTGTACAAATCCGGCCATTCGACGGGATCTCCGTTGGCGTACTTGAATTCGTTGTTGGGAATCCAGATGTCGTTGATCGTATCGAGGCAATTGATGTGAATCTCAGCATAGTCTTCGCCATCGCCATCGGGATCGATGAAGAGTTCGATCGTCTCCTCACGACACAGACAATTCTTGTCTCTTTCAACCATTGAACTCCAGATATCCGGATCTTCGACGGCGATCAGGAGATAAAGATACTCCTCGTCCCAGAGCATCTTTGCCATCGTCTGAAATTCAGGGACCCGATCGTCGTCCTGGAAGCGTGTAAAGGATCCTACCTCTGGTGCCAATTGCCAGGCCAGTTCGGTCGCCAGACCGTCGATGATGATCGGACCATCCACATGTCTGCTGTCGTAGTGACGTTCCCAGTCCGGGGCCTCCTGAGCCTGTGCCGCGATGGTAGTGAGTCCAATCAGGCACAGCGTCAGGGCAAGTTTCGAAGCGAGATATCGGGCGCAGAGAATCTGCTGCATTGGCGATCCGTTCTTTGAGTGATACGGATGGAAGCCGCTGAACGAGTCAATCGGGAGCCATCGGGGGCGTCCCGTGAAAGTGGATGAACAATCAGGTGATAACACCTAGGAGGCGGCTGATGCTCCAGATCGCTGCACGTCCTGGTCTTGCGCAACATGAATCGAATCCACGCCCACCACATGATCTGACAGGCTGACACTTGCTGGCAAGCGTAGGGCCAACGGCACCGCGACTCCGGCGGACACGATCATCTGAAAGGCAGCCTCCACCGTCAGATCAGTGTGCTTGATATCCTCTGGCTGCACGATCAGCATGAACCCCGTCGTCGGATTTGGCGCCGTGGGGATGAAGATACTGTGTGCCGAGGGGCGATCGTCCGTAAATGGCACATCTCCGGCGAGAAATCCCAGCGTCCACGTGCCTCGACGCGGGTATTCGAAGAGCACGACTTTCTTGAAGCCAGCCCCCGTGGGCGATGTCATGGTCTCCATCAGCTGCCGAACGGGGCTATAGATGGTCCGCACCACTGGCAACCGCTCTAGCGCTTCACGCGCCTCCGCCCAGATTCGTCGTCCGAGCACGTTGGTTACGATCGTTCCGACGCCATACAGGATGACGATCGTTATGACGAAGCCGATACCACTGTAGTACCAATCTGGATTACCAAAAAAGGCGGCGAAAGGTTTGACCAGGGGACGCGAAAACCCGTCTGCCCAGTCGAACAATTTCCACAGGACGAAACCGGTGATCCAAATAGGGGCAATGATCGACACGCCCGCCATGAGGCGTGTCCGGACCCTGAACACACTAGGGGGGGGTTCGGAAGGGGTCTCATGGGGTGCGTCGGAGATATTTGGATTAGAAGTCATGCCAGGAAGACGATTGAGAGTTGAAGACGATGTCGTGCAGGAAAGCCCGACTGGGCGCGAGGTAGCTTAGCAAGCGCTGGGTCCCACAGCAAACATCGACAGCCAGCGTGGCGGGCAACATGTCCTGCTCCTATCATCCTCTTCCATGATAGACTCGTCAATACATCGGTATACGGTGGGGGATCCGGCACTCGTGCTTCTCAGTGGTGGTATGGATTCGACGACGTGTCTTTGGTGGGTCCGGGCCCACAGCAGTGGCCCCGTGCACACTGTCAGCATCGACTATGGCCAACGGCATCGTGTGGAGCTCGACTTCGCCAGCCAGTTGTCACAGCTGGCTGGAGCCGCTTCGCATCGGCAGATTCAGGTCGACCTGAGTTCAATCGGGGGCAGTCCACTCACAGACCCGAATCTTGAGGTCCCTGCTGCAACTGACAACCGCCAGGTGGCAACGGTCGTCCCCTTCCGCAACCTGCTGTTTGTCACACTCGCCGCCGGCATCGCCGAGGTCGAAGACATTCATGACCTGTTTATCGCGCCTGTTCGGGACGATCAAGCGGCCTATCGTGATTGTCGTCGGGAATTCTATGACAGCTTGCAGTCGACTCTCGGGCTGGGCGCCTCAGAAGAGGCGCCCTTCCGCATCCACACGCCGCTGGTTCAGTACACAAAGAAGCAGGTCGTGCGCAAAGGCCTGGAACTCGGCGTGCCCTTCGAACTGACCCACACATGTTATGAAGGTAGGCGCCCAGCGTGTGGCATCTGCGATGCCTGCAGTGAGCGCTTGGCCGCCTTCGCCGCCCATGACATGGACGACCCCATCGATTACGAGAAACGAGAAAGCCTGTGAAGCGGAAGAGCCAGTGAAAATCGAGCACGTCGAGGCAATCCACCTGCGCCTGCCAACAGTACTTGAAGTAGCCGACGGCACACAGGATGTGCTGCTGGTTCAGCTTCGCACCGAAGATGGAACGACCGGACTTGGAGAGGTCGTATCCTGCAGCTATGTCGCCAGGGCCGTCGTTGAGTCTCCACGGTCGGCGCCATTTCGACATGGGCTGGCAGCGATTGTCACCGGGTTGGACGTGAACGACGCGGCAGGGATCGACGCAGCCATGATCGAGGGAACCGCCTGGTATGGCCCCGGAGGTATCGCACGCCATGCGATGAGTGGTGTTGACATGGCGCTGTGGGACATACGGGGTAAGATGGCGGGTGTGCCGGTGCGCAAGCTTCTCAGCGACCATGCCGTCGACCAGGTTCCAGCCTACGCCAGCGTCCTTTGGCCTGATACACCTTCGCAGGTGAGCGCTTCAGCAGCAGAATTCGTTGCGGCGGGCTATCAATTCGTCAAATATGGCTGGGGTCCGATGGGCCCAGATGCTGCTTTGGACATCGAACTGGTCGCCGCTGCAAGACAGGCCCTGGGAGAGGCTGCGCTCATGGTTGACGCAGGTCGCGCCTGGGATTCAGCCACCGCCATTGCACGGAGCCACGCCTTCGCCCCGTATGACGTCACGTGGCTGGAGGAGGCACTTGATCCCTATGACTTCGAGGGGCATCGAACGCTCTGTGCCGAGGCAGGCGTGCCGATCGCCGGGGGGGAGGCGATCACTTTGCTGGAGGAATACGACCAGCTCCTGGCGACAGGATTGGACTTCGTGCAGCCCGATCTGGGTCGCGTCGGCGGCATCAGCTATGGCCAGCGCCTGGCGCAGAGGGCCGTCGCCGCCCAATGCCGTCCCGTGCCGCACGCCTTTGGCACCGGGGTCCTGCTCGCGGCCTCGGCGCAGTGGACGGCGGCAGCAGCCGAACCTCTCACAGAATACACGCGCGCTCCATCGCCTCTGGCGCGGGATCTCGTGCGGCATACGATGAATTTTCGCGATGGCCATCTGCATCTCGACGATACACCGGGACTCGGCGTCGAACTCGAGAGCGAAGTCGTGGATCAGTATCGCGTGTGACACCTCCCAAGAGGCCTAGCGCTGTCGTGGCTACTTCAGGTGGTATGGTTCAGGTGGTATGGATAGGTGACAGCACGCCACCTGGCGACAGGTGATAGCGTGTCTTGGTCTCGGGACAGGTGAATTCGTTTTCGCCCGGTCCGGCCTTCAAGGTGTAGCCATCTTCACTGACCCAGCCGCTCTGACGAGCGGGGACACCGACAACCATGGCATATGCGGGAACATCACGAGTAACGACTGCCCCAGCCCCAACCAGGGCGTATTCGCCGATCGTGACGCCACAGACAATGGTGCAGTTGGCCCCCAGCGTCGTGCCCTTCTTCACCCTGGTCTCACGGAACTCAGTCTTGCGCTCGATGAAGGCGCGAGGATTGATTACATTTGTAAATACCATGGACGGCCCACAGAACACTCCATCTTCAAGTGTGACCCCTTTGTAAACGGAGACATTGTTCTGCAGCTTGCATCCGTCGCCGATGTGCACATCCCGGTCGATGTAGACATTTTGACCAATGTTGCAACCAGCGCCGATGCGAGCACCGGGCATGATGTGGCAGAAGTGCCAGATGTTGGTGTCATCGCCGATCTCGACGGGTTCATCAACGCAGGCAGTCGGGTGGATGCGAGTAGGTGTCAAAATTAGATTCCGTTTCGGTCAATCGTTTGTGGCTGAACCAAATATAGGCCCGAACCGTAACAAGCGACGATGTCGCCAGAGCGGTTCATCGCGCATGAGAGAGCACAAGGAAAAATGCTATGAAGCTGTCCACATTCACCATCAAGGGTGAGGAACGTGTCGGTGCCGTCATCGCCCGCGACAAGGTCATGATCGATCTTGCCGCCGTGGAGAAGACCACCGCCCGACGCGAAAAGCGCCCCCGCAATGAGTTCTATGGTAGTATGCTGGAATTTCTCAACGCGGGTGCCAAAGCGATGGCAGCAGCAAAGAAGCTCGTGCAGCCCTTGAAGGATGAGATGGGTGACGAGCCCGATCCGGATGGCAAGACAACCCATCTGGTGACGAAGATTAAGCTGCGTCCCCCCGTACCCAATCCAGCCAAGTTGTTCTGCCTTGCCGGCAACTATCAGGACCACATCGAAGAAGGTGGGGGTCGAATGACGGCCCAGGACAAGGAGACACCCCGTGTCTTCATGAAGCCACCGACGACGACCGTCATCGGTCCTGACGACAAGATCCTTATCCCACCTATTGCCCAGGCCATTGACTGGGAGGGTGAGCTTGCCGTCATCATCGGTCGCAAGGCCAAGGGCATCGTCGCCAAGGATGCGCTCAAGTACGTCGCCGGATACACGGTGATGAACGATGTCTCCGAGCGCAAGCTGGAGATCAAGAAGCGCTCCTCGAGCCGTCCGAAGGATGAGTGGTTCGACTGGCTCAATGGCAAGTGGCTCGACACGTCCGCCCCCCAGGGGCCGTGGTTCGTGACGACAGACGAGATCAAGAACCCTCAGGATCTCGATATCAGCACCTTCATCAATGGCTCGCGCAAGCAGCACAACAACACGGGTCAGATGCTCTACTACGTGGCTGATATCATCGAGTATATCTCCGCCATCATCACGCTCGAACCGGGTGACATTATCAGCACCGGAACAATCTCGGGAGTGGGTGCCACAACGGGGACCTTCCTCAAGGATGGTGACCGCGTGGAGATAGAGATCTCCAAGATCGGTGTGTTGAAAAACGACGTGGCTGCGTCGAAGAAGTGACGTCCGCCTCGGGGGACGACACCTGTACAGAGCCCGCTTCCGATGCCGAGGAAGCGGGCACAAAAACTGGCGCAACCTGCCAGACGTCAGGCCCGACTTCCTCTGGATTGTGGAGTCGGGCCTTTGTCGTGCTCTGCGTGCTGTCCTTTCTCGCCGGCGTCGCGGCTGCTCCCTATCAGTCGCTTCTGCCAGTCTACGTAGAGGCAGACCTGCAGCGCCTGCCTCTATTCACCGCCTATCTACGCGCGATCGCCCTAATTCTGGGAGGCGTCTTTGCTGTGATCGGTGGCAGAATGTGTGATCTGCTCGGTCTGAAAGCGACCCTGCTGATCGGACTCGCCGGCAGCGCCCTCACAGGCCTCGTCTTCCACAACACACAGGTCCTGACGCTGACCGCCCTCGTCCTCGTCATTGGGGCAGCCCAGGGTCCTCTGAGCACGGCAGGTCAGAGTTATCTGATCACTGCGGCCGGTCCCGCCCGACTCGGACTTGGTGGTGCCCTCTATTTCCTCAGCGGCACCCTCGGAAATTCGATCGGCAGTTTCATAACCGGCCTGGTGAAGGACGATTGGGCCTTCAGTGAATTGGGTTCGGTGATGATGGCGACAGTGGGAACCGTCGTCGTGCTCGGCACCCTGCTATTGCCTGCCACTCAAGGGCAGCCTCGAGGGTTGGACGGCAAACCTCAGCGAATGGCCTTGTGGTCGTCCTACCGGCCCTTACTGCGTCAGAGAAATGTTCACCTGTTAATCGGGCTGCGCTTGTCGATCACGACATTCTGGGGCATGGCGTCGCTCATCCTGCCCTTGCTCATCTTCCGTGCCAGTGGCTCGGCGGCGACGACGGCCTTTTATGCATCCGTGTCGTTGGCCTTTGCTGCAGGTGGTCAGCTATTGACAGGCCTGGCGCGCGATCGATTCGGTCGCAAGGCCCCCCTGCTTGTCTCAGCGACAGGCATCGTCGTTAGCGCTCTCTGCCTGTCCGTCTCTACCGACTCTGTGTCGCTGCTGTTTGTCTTTGGCACAGCACTGACCACAACGGCTTGGGCCGTGTCGACGCTGGTTCCAGTGCTGATCGCTGAAGTTGCAACAGCGGAGGAAAAGAACCGCCTCGTCGGACTCGGACACTTCATCTGGAGTGCGGCGATGGTCACCGGCTCGCTTCTTGGTGGTTGGCTGGTGCAAATCGACCCCGCCATGCCGTTTACGTTGGGCGCTGGAGCAGCGGCGATTGGAACCTTGTGTGCCTGGCAGCTGTGCCGTCGCCTCAAGCAAGCGATGGCGACGGGGTAGCGAATCATGCGGAGATCTCAGTTACTACTGGTAAGTCTCGCCCACTTCTGCGTGGATTCCTATGCGACCATGCTGGCACCGGTCCTGCCCTTGGTCATCGACCGCCTGGGGCTGAGCCTGGCAAGTGCGGGCATCCTTGGCACCATCGTCTCAGCGTGCAACCTTTCGCAGCCCCTGTTAGGGATGTGGGCAGACAGAATGCGACGCCGATGGCTCGTCATCGGTGGCCTGGGGGTGGCAGCCATTTTCTCGCCATTGATGGGCATCGCCCCTTCGTACTACACCCTCGTCGCAGCGTTGACGATTGGCGGCTTTGGCGTCGCCGCATTTCACCCACAGGTCTTCTCCCTGGCAGGCGAACTCAGTGGCGATCGACGTGCGTTCGGTATCGCCTTGTTCATCTTTGGCGGCACCCTGGGCCTCGGTGTAACGCCGCTGTGGATGCCTTTCTATGCCGAGCGCATTGGCCTCGAGTTTTTGCCCTTGGTAACCATCCCGGGACTCATTTTCCTATTTCTCGTTTGGCGCTGGATCCCACTCGACAATCCGAACATGGCCGGCGATGTGGCATCGCCACACAACGGTGGCCTCGGAGACGCCGCCGGCGGTCTAGCGATCATCACAGCCGTTGTCGTTCTACGGTCTGTAACGGGTCTTGGTTTTGGTTTTTTTCTGGCTGTGCTCTCCAAAGAGCAGGGCATGGGGACCGTCGCCATCGGCATCCCCCTGGCGGTCTACAACATCTCTGGCGTCGTGGGTGCGCTGTTGTTCGGCTATCTCGCCGATCAGGTCACACCGAAGCCGCTCGTTTGGGGATCATTGGCGCTCTCTGCACCCGCCCTGTACGCCTTCCTGCATCTGAATGGGCCACTCAGTTACGTCGCCCTGGCGATTGGCGGCGGACTGCTGCTGTCTTCCAATTCGATCCTTGTCGCCCTCGCCCAGGAGTTGGCCCCACAGCAATCGGGGTTAGCCTCCAGCCTGCCACTTGGCTTCAGCTGGGGTCTGGCGAGCCTAGCTCTTGGCCCGATCGGCTGGGTTGCCGATCGTATCGGCATCGCTGAGACCTTGTCCTGGCTGGTTTTGCTACCACTTGTCACTTCCCTGGTCGCCCTGTTCCTGCCGCGAGGCGGAGGACGGGGAGGCTCAAGAAAAATCGAAGGAGAATAACAATGAATTCGCTGTGGAATGACATCTATACCGCCCTAGCCTGTGATATCATGGACGGCATGGGCTATCGCGATCAAGCGCTTTCCTATGACCTGCGACCGGCTCGCGACGACAACTGGTTTGCCGGGCCGGCAGTCACCCTGGATGCACACGAAAGTGACGAGAAAAGTGACGATCCCTACGGCAAGATCTTCGCAGCGTACGATCTGGTCAGCGCGGGAGACGTGATCGTCGTAGCGACAAATGGCGAATTAAAGTCCGGACTCTGGGGAGAGTTGCTGTCGACGGCTGCCGCTGTCCGTGGGGTGCAGGCAATGGTGACGGATGGATTGGTACGAGACATTCGATTGATGAATGACATGGGATTCAGCTGTTTTAGCCGTGGCTATTCACCGCTGGATTCAGCGGGTCGAATTTTGCCAACGGCCGTGCAGGTGCCGATCACTTGCGGTGGCGTGACCATTCAGCCGGGTGACTTTATCCTCGCTGACTATGAGGGAGTCATTTCGATTCCGGCCGCCATCAAGGATGAGGTCCTTGTGAAAGCGCAGGAAAAACTCGCAGGAGAGAACACGGTGCGAGATATTCTTGCTTCCGGTCGATCCCCTCGTGAGGTCTTCGACGAGTACGGGATCCTTTAGAAACAGCAGATCACAAACAAGTACCCCCGTCGGTGGTGTGCGTAAAACCACACCATCCGACAGGGGGTTGCCCTAAGGAGGATTAGGAGGTGTTCGGACCCGTGGAGACCGGCCGATCCATCGCGGGCCTACACATGTCATCGGCACCGACGAAGGTCTCTTGAGAAAATGCCGGTCGCAATTGTAAGTTGTTGTTTTTTTATAGTTGAAAACCCGTAAATCGATCGACGTACGGCGCAGCTTCAGATGGCAGCCAATGCCTGGGAGAAGTCATCCCAGAGATCTTCGGCCGCCTCAATGCCCACAGCGACACGAATCAACTCGTCGCCAATCCCAAGAGACAGACGTTGTTGCGCCGTCTGGCCCGCATGAGAGCTAACGGCGGGACGACTGACCAGGGATTCGACACCACCCAGACTCGGTGCATCGACGGCGAGAGCCAACCGATCCAGGACTCGTTGAGCCTGCTCGCCATCTCCCTTGATGGCGAAACTCAGAACCCCCCCCCCATAGCCTTTGAACCACTGTGAGGCGCGCGTGTGAGCCGAATGCCCGGGAAGTCCGGGATAGTGAACGGCATCCACTTTGTCGTGCTCGTGCAGGCGCTCGGCGAGGAACTGCGCATTGCGGCATTGCTGCGTCATCCGCAGATCCAGTGTCTTGAGGCCACGATGCAGGAGAAAACAGGCGTGGGGATCGAGGATGCCGCCAAGATGATTGAGTCGGTGCGTGATTCGTGCAATATGCTCTGCCGAGGACGCGACGCAGCCTGCGACGATATCCGAGTGGCCGTTGAGGTATTTGGTGGCACTGTGCAATTCCACGTCGAAACCCATCGACAGGGGCTGAAAGATGGCAGGAGAGGCAAAGGTATTGTCGATGAGAGAGATCAGTGAATGCTGCCTGCAGAAGTCGACGACGGCTGGCAGATCAGGCACCTGAAGTAGCGGATTGCTCATGGTCTCGACGTAGAAGATGCGGGTCTCAGGACGAAGCGATTTTGTCCACGAAGCGGGATCTTCGATATCGACGAAGTCCACGTCGATCCCCATGTCTCCGGCTTCCTCCTGAAGGAAGCTGAGTGTCCCACCGTAGAGACAATCCTGGGCGAGGATGTGATCGCCCGCCCGCACCAGACTCAGAATCGCCGTGCTGATTGCCGCCATGCCAGAACCGGTGACCAACGCCGCCTCCGCCTCACACAGTCCGGCGAGCTTGCCAGCCAGACGTTGGTGATTCGGAGAATTGCTTAGCCTCAGATAACGGATGTCGTCATAGGCGGTACCCTCTTCCGGTGTCGCGGCTCGATAGGTGGCACTCTGAAAAATGGGTAGAGTCACGGATCCTTCGATTCGCGGTTCCTCGCTGTCGTGGATCAGACGTGTCGCCAGTTGATGTCGTTTGTTCATCGTACGAACCTATCGATGAGCCCCTCATAGAGGCGGATGAAGTCTTCGCGGCCATTGCTGCGATTGTAGAAATAGCAGAACGGATTCGGATTCAGTTCGAGGATCGTGAGGCCATCCGCCGCATCGATGACATCGATGGCGTAGAACCCGAGATCGATGACCTCGGCGACACGACTTGCAAGGTCGGACATTCGGGACAACAGATCGACATCGTCGACTCGCACCGCGCGGCCAGAGCTGTGATGAAGTGGATTCAGATCACCACCGACGGCCCCGACACTGTCGCTCTGTTTCCCATAGGCCAGGAGCAACTCACCACCCGTGGCGAGAAGTCGGTATTCAGCGCCTCCCACGAAGGCCTGAATCAGCAGCAGATTGTCGAGGAATCCAGCATTCTCGAACAAGCTCTGGAGTCGGCGCTGGGCGGCCGCTGCGTCCACTTCCGGATACACTCCCTGCGACACCGAGCTGCGGGGCTTCTTGATCACAATGGGATAGCTCAACTGGCTGTCCACATCGTCTATCATCTGCTGCACATTGTCGTGTGTCTTGTAGCGGCTGAAACGATCATCTGCATAGGGATTGAAAACCTGCAGAGCTTTGGGCACGAGTAGATGCGCCGCCTCAAAGATCTCCTGCTGGTATCCCTTGTCTTCGGCCAAACGGGCGGCAACATAGTCATTGAAGGGATGTTTATTGCGATAGAACAGAAGGGGTCGGCGTCCACCCTCCAGGCGCCTGACATTGCCGTCAGCGGACACGGGCCGCATCTGCAACCCCTGACGCCGGCACGCCGCTTCAAGGCAGATCAGGCTCTCTTGGGCCACATCCTCGCTGATTCCCTCCGCCTCGTATGGCAGATGCAGAAATTCACGCGTCCGCGCGATCAGGTAGAGGGAGCCCGTAACGCAAACTGGCCCGGTATCTGTCGCCAGACGCAAAGCTTGCTCAATGCTTCCCTCCACTTGCGTCTCGATCCCCTGTGGTGCGACCGCCACCAATGCCTCAGCGCTCATCGCCTTGGGATGGTCGACCTGAGTGAGGACGAAACGACTCGCCACCTTCGACAGCGCCGCAAGAACGCCTGCTGCATCGTGCCCCCGCAGCAGGGCGACGACAAAGCACCATCGGGTCCCAAGGGGAAGAAGATCTTCTGTGAGAGCCAGGGCGGCGGCAGGGTTGTGCGCCCCGTCGAGGACGAAGGGGGGCTCATGTTGCACAATCTCAAATCGACCGGCATGAGAGAAGTGATCGATCGTGTCAGTGGCAATTTTGGCTGTGATGGCAGGTTGCAGGTATTGGGCAACGGCGAGAGACAATCGTGCATTGTCGACGAATGTGCAGGGTCGCTCGTTGCTGGCTGCCAGCGGCATCACATGTGGTGCCGCTGCCCCATTGCCTGATGTGGTCCCCTCCGTATCCACAACGGACAAGGGAATCTCGGCCTTGGCGCAGTGATGGCGCATGTGATCGAGAACAATCCCATCCTGTGCCGCCAGCGTGAACAACCGTTGACCAGGACGGGCGATAGGTAACTTCTCATCAGCGATCTCAATGAGATCATTTCCCAGAATTTCACAGTGATCGAGGCTGATTCTGGTCAGCACAGCCAGCTCGTGATCCCAGGCGTTGGTGCTGTCATATCTACCACCCAGACCAACCTCGTAGATGGCGATATCCACGTCATGCCGCGCGAACAGATCGGCTGCAAGGGCCGTAAGGGCTTCGAAACGAGAGAATTCGCCAAGCTCCTCTGTGGCGAATCCACGCGTAGCATCGTAAACGCGAGTAAGTCCATCAGCCCAGTCATCCTTCGACAGAAGCTGACCGTCCACGCGGATTCGCTCGCGCTGGCTGTGCAGATGTGGTGACGTATACAGTCCGCATCGCAGTCCGGTAGCCTGCAGCAAACTCGCCAGCAGACAGGCAACCGTCCCTTTGCCATTGGTCCCGCCGACGATGACACTTCGCACATTCTCCTGCGGATCACCAAGACGGCGCAGGAGACGGCGGACACGAGGTAGATAGTCGTCCACTGGTCCGAGAGCGGGGCGTCCACGCTCCCAGTCGGGAAGTGTGTCGAGGAAACGCTTGCCACGGAAGTAGTCCACTAAAGATCAGCCGCCGCGCGTGTGCATTTCGCGCCGTGGATCCTGACGCAACTCCTGGATCTGATAGAGCGCGCCACGCTCCGGCATCTCGAGACGCTGCTCAGCACCGCGATCATCACGCTGCCCCCAGACCTTTGCAATGTGGGTTGTCAACTGCTCTGCCGTGGCGCCTTCTCGCAGCATCGAGCGCAGATCGATGCCGTCCGCTGCGTAGAGGCACAGATACCAGAAGCCATCCGCCGTCAGACGACTGCGATCACAGGTTCGGCAGAATGGTTGAGTCGTGGAGGCGATGATCCCGACACGGGCACCGTTGGGTAGCGTGAAGGATTCTGCCGGGGCAGTCCCCCGAGACGGCTCAGGTGTAACGGGGCCAAAGTGATCGGTCAATCTCGTTAGGATGTCCTCGCGCGTCACCACGCGCTCTGCGGACCATAGAGTGGCCCCACCGACATCCATGTATTCAATGAATCTCGCCTGCGCACCATGGTCAGCGGCAAAATCGACAAGGTCGATGAGCTCGTCATCGTTGAAATCCTGCATGACGACGGTATTGAGTTTCAGTTCATCAAAGCCGACATCGCTGGCGGCGCGAATCCCCTTGAGCACATCGTCGAGTGCCGCCCGGCGTGTAAGCGTCTCGAAACGCCCGGGGTTCAACGAATCAAGGCTGACCGTGATCCGCTTCAACCCAGCATCACGCAAGGGCAACGCCCAGCGTGCCAACTGGGTCGCATTTGTCGTCAGTGCCAGATCCTCAACCCCCGATCGCGTCGCCAAATCACGGACCAGGTCAACGAGCCCCGAGCGCAAGAGCGGCTCGCCACCCGTTAGTCGCACACGCCGCACGCCCTGTGAGACAAAGGCATCGACGAGGCGAAGAATTTCATCAAAGGTGAGAATGCCCTCTTTTGGCAACCACGTGTAGTCTTCTTCCGGCATGCAGTATGCACAGCGAAGATCACACCGATCGATGACGCTGACCCGCAGTGAGCCCAGGGGGCGGCCAAGCGCGTCGACAGAGACGCCGGATGGTTGAGGGGTTTGATTTGTCATAGCGGGGTGGCCGAGTGGGAGGGATGAATATACGGGCATGCCCCTATGCAGCAATCTGCAGGACAACAAACAGTGGCCCTACGAGTATCATTCACTCTGGCAACTGCTCATAGGCCTGCCAGACGATGCCAAGGTCTCGCCGGGCACGTTGCAGATCCGAATAGGGGGTCTCCAACTCACCGCGTACACATGCGAGAAATTCCTCTGTCATGGTGCGATAGCCCATCAAATCTTTGAATCCTGGAAAACTCAAGCCCTTTCGCCCCGGACCCCGCACATCGATGTAGATGCCATTGCATTCAAAGAGAATCCGTCCGTCGCTACCATCTACGCGGCAGTGCTGGAGGGTTCCCTTTAGCAGGGCGGGAACATCCCAGGCATAGTGTAGTTCGGCCTTGATATCACCGTAGGTGAGGTTCACGATCGCCTGGCGCTCTGGCGTGCCATCCCAAGTGGGAAACTTTGCCAAAACACTCGAAGGCGCCACGATCGGCGGTGATTCTTGCTGGGGTGACGACGCAGCATCCATGAGATCTGCAACGAGGGCGACAAAGTGGATGCCCCCCTCCAATAGCGCTCCATGAGCAGACTTCCAACCGACCGCGACCTGTTTGGAGCGCTTACCCACTCGAATGTGCTCAACCGTGCCGATACCACCCCAACCGATGGTCTCACGCAACAAGAGCGTCGAGGGTTTGTAGTAGTAGTTTTCGGCAACCATGACGATGGCTGAACTGCTGTTGGCTGCCGGCTCGATCAACTGCAACTCTTCTGGTGTGACGCAAAGTGGTTTTTCCACGAGCACACTGCGACCTACTGCAAGCGCGGCGAGGACGGCCTCCGTGTGCGCCTCTGGTGGTGTGGCGATTACGACGGCGTCGCAGCGCTCCAGCAGCTCCTCGAAACTGTCTGCTGTAGAGCCGTTGAACTTCTCTGCAAAACTCTCGGCCGCGGGCCGACGACGATTGTGGAAACACAAAGCGACGCCCTGGTGGCTCAATTGACTGGCATGCAGATCACCAATTGCGCCGCAACCGCTGATGCCAAGGGTCAGAGGTGTGATTGTCATTGCCTTGCCATGATGTCAGGAGCGACGCGAAGTGCATTGGCGGCGATCGTGAGACTTGGGTTCACTCCCGCGGAGGTCACAAAACACGACCCGTCCACGACCCACAGTCCCTCAGTTCCCCAGACGCGGCAGTTCGCATCGAGGGCACTCGACGATGGTGATTCTCCCATCAATGCGGTGCCGACGCCATGGGAGAAGGTGTCGATTTCGTAGCGACGTGTCATCCAGGCCCCCGCCTGACGCAAAATGCGGCGCGCTCTCTCGATCAGATAGTCCCGACGACGTAGATCGGCATCGGTGTACTCGTGATCAATCCGGGCAATCTGATGCCCATACGAATCTCGCTCAGCTGTGAGGGTGACGCGATTCTCGCTGCAAGGATCATCTTCGGCAATCACCAGAAGATTCTGCATGTATTTGGTGAATCGAGCCGCCGCAGTCTTGAGTCCGAAGGGGGCGAAATGTGAAATCACCTCGGCAGATGGCGTGTAGATATCCTGGATCGTACCAACGGATGTCCCCAATTCGGCGCGCACATCCTCATAGAAATCGGTCAGACACAATTGCTTGTGAAAGATCTGCTCCGGATTGGTCGCGAAGGGAAAGACACCGGTTAACACGGCATTACAGTGGCGCATCAAACGACGACCGATCCAATCGCCACCAGATGAGAGCTCATGGACGCCGGAGCGCAGAAGAATTGCCGGCGAACCGAGGGCCCCGGCAGCAACGACGATTCGATCTGCTTCGACGCGGAAGGACTGCCCCGATACTGCGTCGATGCCTTCAACTGCGCGGGGTCGTTGGGCGGAAAATTCGATGTTCCCCACAACCGCACCTGGCCGAATCTCCAAGCCCCGCTTGATTGCAAGTCGCAGGACGGTCGCCGTCAGATCGTTCTTGGCCTCGATGCGACAGGGAAAGCCATCACACGTGTTGCACAACACACACCGAGAACGAGTTTCGTCAGTAAAGTTAATCGCCATCGGCAGACGAAAAGGGCGCCACCCCAAATCGGTTGCTGCCTCATGAATCCGCCGCGCCGGTGCTGTCAGGTCCGGCGGCGAAGCACCATAGGCAGTGCTTCTTGGTGGTTCATGGGGATCTTCTCCCTGCAGGCCATGGACACCTAACAGCTCTTCTGCCCGCGTGTAGTGGGGCTCGAGATCGTCGTAGGTGATCGGCCAGGTCTCGACATCCCGCGGACGCAGGCGCAGGGACGCACCGCCGTAGAGAACCGAATTTCCCCCCAACATCTGCATTGGATAGACCGGCGCAGGTTGCCTGGCTCCATCCTGGCGTATCTGCAGCGGCGACGGGCCCGCATAGCGTTGCTCAAGCAGAATTTTTCGCGGATTCCAGTCATCTTCATCACGTGCGACTGGCAAGCCGCGCTCCAGCATCAGCACACGCAGTCCGGCTTCCACGAGAGCCAGCGCACTGAATGCTCCGCCGAAACCGGAGCCGATGATGACGGCGTCGTAGGCGATGGGGGGCTCAACTGATCGTTGCGTCGGACCCGGCCAGGACCAGCAACGCCTGTATGTAGAGCCCGATCAGGCCGGCGATAATCACCAGCGCTGCGTAGTGATATCGTTCGCGTTCGTCGAGATATTTCTGAATTCGATCGATGTCCGGGCGAAACTTCCCTGACATATTACGCTGGATATATGTCTTGTAGTATTCGACGACGAATCGCTCCAGACCCCCATTCATGTACACGAGGAAACCCAGGCAGATCGGTTCCGCAGGATCGTTGCTGTAGTAGAAGATGGGACTCAACAGAGCCAGGACAAAGCCGGAACGCTGGAATTTCAGCGGCTTGAACCCTTCAAAAGGGGCGTCCTTGTAGGCGCCCCCAAGGGAGACAAGCAATCCGGTTGCGTAAGCCGTGAGGGCGAGCGGCACAAAGCGCTCTATCGTGACGTCAATCCACAAGACGGCAAAAACGACGGCGACGATGGCGCCCCCCGTCACATACCGTAGAAGATCGCTGCCCACGTGGTGCCCAAAGAACGTGATACGCGATGGAACGAAATACTTATCCTGGTCTTCGGTGCGAAAGAATCCCTTGTAGATCTCAGCGAGGAAGCGTTCGAGCCCCATCGTCAGGAAGAACAGCTGAAAGAGACTCAGGCCCTGGAGGCGCGCGTCGAAGGGAGAGACGAAGTACAGAACCAAAAAAATGACGATGTTGAAATAGATACTTCTCGGGAATGTCTTTGGCTTCAACCCCTCATAAGGAGAGTCCTTGAAGGTTCCCCATAGAGAGGTGTACAGACCAGAAACGGCTGAGACTGCCAGCTGAATGGGTAAACTCATCGAGAGGGTAGATCCGGCAAGAGGGACGGAAGCTGAAAAATATATCGGACCATCGATGCGATCGCCATGAATTGGCTTCGATTTACTCCGCCACTCCCCTACGATAGCTTACCGGCTGTAAACCTCATCTGCCTCATTGCTGCGAGAATCTGACATGCGTTTAGGCGTGGTCGGCATGTTGCCGGCTGACTTCCGTGACATCACCAACGAACATTTGGCGGCCATTGCCGATCTGCAACTGACAGCAGGTGCCTTTCACTCGCCTGGTGCGATGCTCGGTGGCGTCACCGCCGAAGAGGCGCACTCGGTGCGCGATCTATTCGCTTCAGCAAACATGGATCTTGCGCAGTTTGGCATCGGTTTCAGTGAGTGTCTCTTCGATCCATCCCAGGAAATCCGCGACGGACTTCGCGGCACGATACAGGACGGACTCCGTGTCGCCGCTGATCTCGGCGCCGGATGTTGTCTCATCCGCACTGGGAGTCTGAGCGAGCGGGGATCCTACAGCCCGGACCCACGCAATCACTCGCCCGAATCACGAGACCGGCTCGTGGGCAGCCTGCGGCATGTCGCCGAAGATGCAGAGGCCACGGGGGTGACGGTTGTCGTGGAGACGCATCTACTGACGATCATGAATTCACCCGAGACAAACGCTGCAATCCTGGGGGAGATTGACTCGCCCCGATTGCAGGTTGTTATGGATTGCGTCAATCACTTCCAGGGCCTGCATCAGGTGTATGACTCCCCTGCCCGTATCGATCAGATCTTCGAATCCATGGGACCCATCTCCTGCGTTGGGCACCTGAAGGACGCGAAGGTCCGTGACGGTTTCGTCATCCATATCGATGAAGAGGTCCCCGGAGAGGGAGATCTCGATCTGGGTCATCTCATGCGCCGCTGGCATGAAATTCATCCCGACGACTACATGCTGCTTGAACACCTACCCAATGAGAGATACCCCCTTGCCGCAGCGAATGCTCTGCGGATCGCCGCCGAAGCGGGCGTTGAGATTCACTAACACCCCTGAATTCACTCACACCCCCTGATCAACCATCAAGAGTTGATCGAGTAGCGAGCATGTCCAGCGACCCATTGCAGGCGGCCAAGACGTGTGAACTTCACGTGCACGTCGGTGGCTGCTATACCGTGGATGATCTAATTCATCTGGCCGGCCCATACGCCGATCAGATCGACTGGTCGATCTATGTAGAAGCCTACCAGGATGCCTTCAATATCCAGCCAGATCCGGCTGCCTGGATTCGTCGCGCTGCTTCAGGAGATGAGGCAGCCATCCGCGATATCCACGAACACTATGTCTACACGGAGGCAGACGGAGCAAATTTCGCACGCTTCATGGCGAAATTCAGCCTCGCCTTGGCAACGCTGCGGCATCACCATCGGATCGACAGCTACGATGACTGCATCGCTCAAGCCGTCGATGGGCAACGACAGCAGGGCATCGACTACGTTGAATTTCGCGCCATGGCACCCTGCGGCATCGAGGAGCCTGAGCGTTTTATCGACTTTCACCAGTGTACTGCGCGGGTCATTGCCGCAGCCTGCCAACCGGGATTCACCGCCCGCTACGTCCCCTCCATCCCACGTTGGGAGCCGCTGGACGCGTACGTCATTTTGCGCCAGTGGCTTGCCGACGAGACTGACCTGGCGAGTTCGGTCGTTGGTTTCGATTTCTGTCATTTCGAGGAGGGGTATCCGCCGTCTACGACACATGACTTCTTTCGCCGCTTCCACGAAGATGAAACAACGAATGACGGCCCGGCACTGGAAATCCTCTACCACGTCGGGGAAATTTACTTCGACAAGTCTCTCGAGAGTTCCATGCGGTGGTGTCACGAAGCGGCCGAGTTGGGTGCCAGACGGCTTGGCCACTGCACAGCGCTGGGCTTGGACCCCGCGGTTGCAGTGACACGACAGGAGAACGCACACGAAGTGGAACTCGTCTCAGAGCGGATTGATCAGATCGACTATGATCTGCGCCTTCGGGTTGAACTTGAAGATGCCGGCGTCGAGATCGATGTCCGTGCCCTCACAGCCGAGCGGGAGGACCTACGCTCGCAGGCGCTTGAGGCATCTGTCAGAAGCACATATGATGAAACTCGACTCGAGCAGATCCGACGCCGACAGGATTATGTGCTGGCAAAACTCAGCCAATGCGACGCTGTCATCGAGTCTTGCCCGAGTTCCAACATGCGTCTTGGTAGTGTCCCGAGCGCTGCAGACCACCCGGTGCACCGATTCCTCGACAGCGATGTGGCCCTCGTGCTCGGCGCTGACGACCCTGGCATCTTTGCCTCTCCACTGGCTGCCGAGGTCGACTGGGTCGCATCCACGACTTCCCTGACCACTCAACAGCTGGCCAAGCGCCTGGGAGACCCCCGGCGCTACGCGTGTGGCGCCGGCTCATAAACGAAAGAGACGGGCGATGACGGCTCCAACCTCTCCGAGGATCGGACTGATCGGCTATGGCTATATCGGTCGCTATATCTACGAGCAGATTGTGACGCGTCCTGAACTCGGTTTGCAGATCGGCTTCGTGCACAATCGCAGTGCCGATGCTGTCGCCGAACTGCCGACTGACATCGTGTTGGAAGATCTGAGCGACTTCGCCGGGCGCGGCGTCGACCTGATCGTCGAATTGGCCCATCCGGACGTCACTCGGCTGCACGGTGAGTCTTTCCTGCGAGAGACGGACTATATGCCCCTGTCGCTGACAGCCTTCGCCAACGCTGAACTCGGCGATCGCCTCCGCAATACGGCAGCCAATAACGGCACGCGCATCTTCGTTCCGCATGGCGCAGTGATCGGTCTGGACGCGTTAGAAGAAGGCCGCGAAACATGGGAAGAGGTAACGATTCGCATGGAGAAGCCTGTGCGATCTCTTGATCTGTCCAACGATCCCGATCATGACGCCGAAAGCATCACGACTCGCACCACGCTATTCGAAGGTCCGGCGCGCGAGATCTGTCCCCGTTATCCACGCAATGTGAACTCCCACGCCGCGGTGGCGCTGGCTGGGATCGGTTTCGACCGCACGCACTGTGTCCTGGTTGCCGATCCTGGCCTCGAGGCATCCATCATCGAACTCACCGCCAAGGGCGGTGGCGTCGAAGTTCAGATCCGTCGCGAGAATCCCATGCAAGGCGTGAGCGGTGTGATGACCTTGATGTCATCGCTGGCAAGCATTGGTAGGGCAAAGGCGGTTCAACCAGGCTTGCGTGTCTGCTAGGCTGATGAGGGATCGATCTGGAACTGTACGATCAAGCGATCGTATCCAGGTCGATCTGACCGCTGGCGATCTTTTGCAGAGTGAGCGGATAGATTTCGTGCTCAACAGCCAACACGCGAGTGGCCAGGGTCTCCACCGTATCATCACCATGGACCGGCACCGTTTGCTGGTCGACGACCGGGCCATGGTCGTACTCTTCGTCCACGAGATGAACTGTCACACCACTGATCGAGTCACCTGCGGCGAGCACCGCCGCGTGCACACGCGGGCCGTAGAAACCTTGCCCCCCATGGTGGGGTAGCAGCGCGGGATGCACATTGAGAATTCGCCGCTGGAACGCGGCTAGTGTTCGCGAACCAAGTTTCTTCATGTACCCGGCGAGACAGATAATGTCAACGTCGAGGTCTTGCAGGGCGCTGCAGATGGCGGCATCGAGTGCGTCTGGATCAGGATGGGTTCGACCACTCAGATGACGCGTCTCGATGTTGGCGGCACGAGCACGCTCCAGGGCACCCGCGCTGGAATTGTTGCTGATCACGATTCGAGGATCACCGGCTAAGCGACCCGTCTCGCAGGCATCGAGGATCGCTTGTAGATTGGTGCCCCCACCCGAAGCGAGGAATCCGAGGCGCAATGTTGCGTCGCGCAAGACGATCTCCTTATCCATGAATACCCCAGGCTGAGAAACAAACAATGACAAGCGGCAAGGATCTGCACGTAGCGAACCAGGACATTGAAGCCTTCCGCGAACAGGGCTTCATCCAATTCAAGGGCTTCTTTTCGACTGCCGAAATGGACGAACTTCGCGCGGCAATCGATGCGGCAATCGCCGCCAATCGTGAGCGAATTGTTGGCGGCCAGGGTGGCGGACGTCTTTCCGACGGTTACGAGAAAGTCTTCAACCAGATGGTCAATCTCTGGGTCGACTCCCCCGGTGCCAAGGCATACTCGTTTTCCAGACGACTCGCGGAAGCGGGTCGGCAACTGACCGGCAGCCGCCACGTGAGAATCTACCACGACCATGCGATGATCAAACCCGCAGGACAAGACAGTCGTGCCACCAACTGGCACCAGGATGCCCCATATTGGCCCATGGACCCCATCGGGTCTTTCTCAGCCTGGATTGCCGTAGACGACGTCACCATTGCCAATGGGTGTCTTCATTTCGTTCCAGGATCACACAAATTTGGTCTCCTCGAGGCGATCCAATTGACCGACGCCGACGATAGCATCGTCGATAAAATGCGCAAAAGCGGACACGCGGTCGCTGAGCCCGTTCCCATGGAGATGGCGGCAGGTGGCGTCACTTTTCATCATGGCTGTAACTTCCACTACGCTGGCCCAAATCAGACCGAGCTGCCGCGGCGTGCTCATGCGATCATCTATATTCCTGCTGACACGATTTTCACCGGCGGCAAAGATGCGGCCGGTGCCAGCGACGAAATGACCGTCGGTGGCCCCTGGGCACATCCGCTTCATCCCATCCTGGCGGGCGACGCCTAGCCTGCAGCCGGAGATCTCGTCAAGAATTCTGCCTTGTAACAGGCAGCGGTTACGCTATTGGCCGCGGATCTTCTGCAGATTCCGCAGGCAGGCCTCGACGCATTCCAGCGGCGCTGCGGCATACCGCTCGTGCTCGACGACATACCACTGGGTGCCCCCCACGGTCTCGCAGGCTTCGAAGACCTTCTCCCAAGGCACGATGCCCTCACCGACAACTGTCGTCTCATCTGCTGGATCGTATTCCTTGACGTGTACCAATTGGGCACGACCGGCGTATTTGTGCAAAGACGCAACCGGGTCGCCGCCACCCCGCATGCAGTGACCGACATCCAGCTGCGTGATAACATTCTGAGGCGTACCACCGCAGAAAATGTCCCAGGGGATCTCACCGTCCAGATCCTCGAACTCAAGCCGATGATTGTGATAGCCGATCTGTGCGTCGAGAGCGGCCGCCTTCGCAGCGATGTCGTTGAAGGTCGCTGCTGTCTGGCGCCAGGCAGCCGCCGTCGCACGATACTCTTCGGCCAAACCTGGAACGATCAGATATCGGTGCCCGAGCGTTCGATTGAAAATGACCGTTTCCGCCAGCTGATCACCCAGCAGTGTGCCGATGCCAAGATGTGTACCGACGACGGTCAACTTCAACTCGTCGCACATCTGCCATAGTTCGTCGGCACTCCGATTGTGATAGCCGGCGAACTCAACCCCTTCATACCCCATGTCGGCAACTGCCTTCAAGGTGCCGGGCAGGTCGTTCGCACAATCTTCTCTTACCGAATACAGCTGCAAAGCGATGGGTATTCGTGCCATGATCTTCGGTCTCCTGTATATTGCGCCGCAATCCACTCATTCAGGATGGTGACGATGTCCGGGGCCGGCCGAGACCGGCGCGCATGATGTCGCCATCACATCATTGGAAGGTTCCGTTGATGCCGTACAAATTCCTTTTCCTGCCACCTGCTGACGATCGGCAGCGTGTCTGGGCTGAGGCGATTCAAGCGGCTCTGCCAGATATTACTGTCACTGTCTGCGACGACCGCGAGATGGCCCGTGTCGAACTGGCCGACGCACGCGGCGCCTTCGGTACTCTCGACGCCGAACTTCTTGCTGCGGCGCCTCAACTCAAGTGGCTTGCTGCACCTGCCGCAGGGCCACGCCCGGAATTTTACTTCCACGAGTTGGTCGAAAGCAGCGTGACGGTTACGAACATTCGTGGAATCTACAGTGATCATATCTCCATGCAGATCATGTCCTATGTCCTGAGTTTTGCACGTGGCTTGCATATCTACATGCCATGGCAGGTTCAGGGCGTGTGGGCCCAGGGAGATCAGCGTGCTGAGACAATCCATCTACCCGAGGCGACAGCTGTCCTGATCGGTGTGGGTGGAATTGGTGCTGAGACGGCAAGACATCTCGCTCACTTTGGCGTGCATGTGATAGGTGTCGATCCCCGAGTCGAAACTCCTCCGGCAGGTGTACATGAGCTCATTCGCCCCGATTCGCTGGAAGCGCATATCGGTCGCGGCGACTTTGTCATCATGACGGCACCGCAAACGCCGAGCACGCAGGGCCTAATGAATCAGTCTCTCCTGCGGAAAATGAAGAACACGAGCATTCTCATCAACATCGGGCGCGGCTCCAATGTCGTACTCGATGATCTTGCAGACGCTCTTTCGAATGGAACCATCGGCGGGGCAGCTCTCGACGTGTTCGAAATTGAACCTCTCCCTGCAGATCATCCGCTGTGGAGGGCACCAAATTTTATTCTCACACCGCACATGGCGGGAGATGGGCCCTATCTGGACGACCGACGGCGTGACCTGCTGATCGAGAATTGCCGGCGTCTCAGAGACAACGAGGAATTGCTCAACATGGTCGACAAGGCCAATTGGTTCTAGACCTGGGGGTCATCCAGATATCTCGTCAGCTAAGCCAGCGGTCGAGATTCTCCGCGACGAAGGCATCGTCGTTGAGATGGGGATAGGCTGCGTAGACACGGTCGATTTCGTCGCTTTGCCCTGGTGACAAACATTCACCCGGATTCAGGCACCGTATAGACGTGAGAAGTCCCTGCCGTCGCAGGACCTCGTGGATTCCGGCGATACAACCGGCAAAGCCGTTGGCAACGTCAAAGAAAGCGGCATTGCTGTCAGTCACCTCGATCGCCTGCGTTAACATTTCCGCAGGCACTTGATCTTGGTCTGCCAGCTTGTGACACCTCTGCAACAACTCGACCGCCTTCTGTGTCCACACGGCCCAATGTCCGAGCAGACCACCGACGATCCGCAGATCAATCGACGCACCATCGGCTCCAGCCAGACGATGCGTGGTAAGCAGATCCAAAACAATGTTGTCGTCATTGCCCGTGTAGAGGGCGATATCATGTCCCCGCCCTGCTGCAGCAACGCCGCGCAACACATCGAGGGTCTGGTAGCGATTGAAAGGTGCCATCTTGATGGCAACCACATCATTGATCGCGGCAAAGCGACGCCAGAAGTCGAAACTGAGAAGGCGGCCACCAACTGCCGGTTGTAGATAGAAACCGACGACGGGCATTTCGTCGGCGACAGCCTGGCAATGATCGATGAGTTCGTCGTCGGTTGCATCACCGAGGGCCGCCAGACTCAGCAAGACGGCATCGTAGCCACACTCCCGAGCAAGAATCGCTTCAGCAACGGCCTGAGAAGTTGGGCCGATCGCACCGGCAATTCGCACAAAGTCAGACCCGACACCAACATCGGCGGCGGCGACGGCTGCCAATTGCAAGACAGACTGCAGCAAACCCTCCTGGCGGATCTCGAATTGTGTCGTGTGCACTGCCACGGCAAGGCCACCTGATCCCGCGTCGATGTAGTAGCGAGTCAGGGCCCGCTGGCGGCGCTCATCCAGTCGACCATTGTCGTCAAGTGCCAGCGGATGTGCGGGAATTACCAGTCCCTTTTGCAGTGCCTGGCGAACGCGTGTGGTTTGCTGTGAGTCTGCCATCTGCTCAGGCCAGTCTCATCGTGGGCAAACCACCAATGATCAGAAGCCATCCATTGACTTTGGTCGGTGATTTCACTTCCCATTGGATGACCTCTCCCCCGAGTTTCTTCACTGCCATCTCGCAGACCGTATCAAAAGGGGGGCGACCAGGATCGGCAATGATAATCTGATCTACACCGGCTTTCACGGCGCGCCGTGCAAGCTTGTAGACCGGATCGATCAGTTCATCCCAGAAACAGATGTCACCACCGACCATCAAATCGTAGTCCTCCAAGTGCCCCCGCCTAAGACTCTCAAAACGAGATTTACGCGTCTTGATCACGACGTCATTCGCCTCTGCCTGTGCATGGAGATACGGAAATACATTCGGATCCGCGTCAACTCCCGTCACTTCCGCTCCGAACTGCTTGGCACAATAGATACCGAGCAGCCCCCACCCGCAGCCAACTTCAAGGACGTGCGATTCGGGTGGCATTCCTTGATGCTGCAAGTAGTCCATAATCAGATAACTCGAATTCCACAGCTTGTCGCCATGGATCTCCGGCTCATGGTCTTTCTTGAGACCACGAATCTCCGGATGGGCCGAGCGCAGAATCGTGACCCCATATGCCTCGTGCTGCGTCTTCTTTTCGCTCTTGTCTTTCTTCTTGCCCATGTCGATCCATCGCAGGAGATTAGGTTCCCTCACTGAGACTCGAAAATACGGAATCACCCCATGACAGCAACCGAGCCCGCCCTGCGCGTCGGCATTTTTGGCACAGGAGGCTGGGCCCGTCGTACACACATTCCCCATCTTCTCGACCTGGGTGCACAGATCGTTTGCCTGTGTGATACCAGCGCTGAGGCTGTCGATACTACGGGCGAGGAATTCGGCATCAAGACGAGATACACCGACGGCCATCAGATGTTGGCAACTGAGAAACTCGACGTCCTGTATTCCTGCGTGCCGGCCTTCGCGCGCACCGACATAGAAGCGACTGCAGCGCGGTCGGGGATTCACTTATTCAGTGAGAAACCCCAGTCGACGAGTATGCGTGTCGCCCGCCAGATCGCTGCCGCCGTGGATGCCGGAGGCGGTCTGAGCACGGTCTGCTTTCGTGAGCGCTATAGACCGCTGTTCCAGGAAGCTCGACGCCTGCTGGCAGACAAACAAATTGTGCACGCCCGCTTCCAATTTCCTGGCGGCCTGCCATCGCGAGGAGGGAGCCACGACCGCGATCGCGCCTGGGGGCACTGGATGGCGAAGGCGGGGAGTCGCGCCTTTGATTGGGGCGTCCATGCCGTCGACTATCTGCGCTTCATGACGGGACTTGATGTGGCCAAAGCACAGGCCTTCTACCACGACCCGGCAAACTACGCCACGCCTCTATCGAGCGTGTTTCAGCTGGCCTTTGCGACGGGCGCAACAGCGCAGTTGAGTTTTGTGTCTGCCATGGATACACCACCGAATGAACCGTGGTTCACCATCTACTACGAGGGCGGCTATCTGTCGATCTTTCGTTATGAAAGGATCGAGCAGAATGGCGAAACCGTCTACGAAGCGAACGAATTCGACCCCTGGCATGAGCAGGATCGCGTATTTCTTGACGCCGTTCAGCGAAAGGATCCATCGGCGTTGCTCAATGACTACGCCGACGGTCTCAAGTCCCTGGCACCGGTGCTTGCTTGTTGGGAATCAGCCAAACGCGGTGGTCAGATGATCGATGTCGTCGCCTTTGGGGCCCGGTAGTCTGTGGAGATTCTCACCAAGGGCACTCAGATCGCCCGAGTCCAGCGAGTCGGAATCACCTCGTGACGGGCAGATTACGCGCCCGCTGGCGTGCCCCCGGCGGGTATGCAGATTTTCTCCGTGTCGCCTTCCCCATGATTTTGTCGACGGCGAGTTGGAGCATTCAACATTTCGTCGATCGCATTTTTCTGACATGGTATTCCATCGATGCCCTGGCGGCGGCGTTGCCTTCGGGGATGGTGAACTTCATCGCCGTCAGCTTCTTCATGGGACTCGCTTCCTATGTGAACACCTTCGTCGCTCAATACAGTGGCGCCGGTCGAGATGATCGCGTCGGCCCCTCGGTCTGGCAGGGAAACTATCTGGCGATTGCCGCCGGCTTGCTTAGTCTTGCCTTTGCCTGGTTGGCGACACCGATCTTTGACCTGATCGGCCACGAACAAGCGATTCGTACACACGAAATCGTCTACTTTCAGGTTCTGTGTTACGGGATGGCGCCACTGATTCTTTCGACGTCCTTGTCGTGTTTTTTCAGTGGACGGGGGCGCACGTGGTGGGTTCTGGGTGTCAGCGCCGCAGCAACGGCATTCAATATCGTCGTCGACTATTTGTTGATCTTCGGCCATTTCGGTGCACCGGAGATGGGCATTCGTGGGGCGGCGTGGGCGACGAATGCATCTGCCGCCTTTGCTTGTATTCTCTATCTGATTCTACTGGCACGTACGAAATATCGGCAGCGCTTTGCGACATTCTCCGGCTGGCGTTTTGACAGCGATCTGTTCCAACGGCTCCTGCGCTATGGTGGCCCGAATGGAATCAGCTTCATGCTCGATATGTTCACGTTCACATTCTTCATCCTCATTGTCGGGCGCATCGGCACGCTTGAACTAACGGCGACCAACCTGGCATTCAACATCAACAGTCTCGCCTTCATGCCCCTCATAGGTGCCGGCATTGCATTGTCTACCCTTGTCGGCCAACGGCTGGGATCCAACGATCCAGAGGGTGCTCAATATTGCACGTGGACGGGTGTTCACATTGCCACGGCGTATATGGGATTCATGTCTTTGCTCTACTTGCTGCTTCCTGATCTGTTTCTCATGCCTTACGGGGCTGGCGCATCTGGATCAGACTTTGAGGCGGCCCGAGCGATGGCACGGTCCCTACTTCGAATCGTCTCAATTTACTGTGTCTTCGATGCTGGGTTTATGATGTTCACTGCCGCATTGAAAGGTGCAGGGGACACGCAGTATGTTATGTATGGTTCCTTCGCTTTGGGCTGCACATTCATGGTCATCCCACCGGTCATTCTGGTGACCTGGTTCGATGCGGGAATCTACACCGTGTGGTCATTCATTTGTTTCTTCCTGATCTCCGGATGCGGCCTGTTTTATCGTCGTTTTCGTGGCGGCAAGTGGAAGAGGATGCGAGTCATCGAGATTCACCCTGAGTTGGCCGACCTTGAAGTGTCAACGGCAGCTGATGCTGGTTAATGCGAGCGTGTAACAGATGAGCAAGCGCTTCTGGGGAATCGATCTGGGAGGAACAAAGATCGAGGGTGTTGTGCTGCCTACGGCTACATCGACGGAACCTCTGTGTCGTATGCGAGTGCCGACGGAGCGTGATCGTGGCTACGAGCACGTACGTGGGCAGATCGTGAGGCTTGTCGAGCAGATGTCTGCCAGCGTCGGCGACCGGCCTGATCTACTTGGCGTAGGTACACCTGGAGTACTCGACCCTCAGACACTTCGATTGAAGAACTCGAATACGACCTGTCTCATCGACCAGCCCCTGCAAAGTGATCTGCAGTCAGACCTTGGGATCGATGTCACGCTTGCGAATGATGCGAATTGCTTTGCTCTTGCCGAGGCCAGACTAGGCGCTGGCCGTGGAGCCCACACTGTATTTGGGATCATTCTGGGCACGGGTGTGGGCGGTGGTGTCGTTATCGCTGGCCGCGCCCTCTTTGGATGCCAGGGAATCGCCGGCGAATGGGGGCACAATGTCATGGATCCCGACGGTCGCCCTTGCTACTGCGGTCTGCGCGGATGTGTGGAGACCCTGCTTGCGGGTCCTCATCTCGAAGCCCGCTACACTGAGGCGACAGGCCAAGCACTTTCGCTCACTGAAATTGCTGCCATAGCCGCAACAGATACGCATGCCGAAGCCGTCATCACACATCTGTGTGATTGGTTTGCCCGCTGTGTCGCGTCAGTCATCAACATTCTCGACCCCGACATCGTCGTATTGGGCGGAGGCGTCAGCAATGTGGACGCCCTCTATTCACGCGGCGTCGAATCGCTGAGCAAATGGGTCTTCAACGACGTCCCACACACACGCATCGCACGCAATCAACTGGGTGACAGCGCGGGAGTCTTTGGCGCCGCCATGCTTACTGCTCAGGACGACTCGGCCTAGCGACGTAACCCCGTCAGGAACTCTGCAGCATCCCGTTCAAGAGCTCGCGTCGCGCACCAGACTCGGCGACACGAGACTAGCCCTGAGGACGGGCCTTCTTCCAGGCTTCGAATTCTGCCAGCGTCTTCTCATCCGGTGGATAGGTGCCAACGATGGAAGCGCCTGAGCGGATCTTCTCCAGAATGAAGTCTTCTTTCTCCTCCATTTCAGACGCTACGTCGCCTACCTGCGCCGCCAGATGGGCAGGGATGACGACGACCCCTTCCCCATCGCCGACGATGATATCCCCGGGAAAAACCGCAACTTCACCGCAACCTACGGGTACCTGGATTTCACTGGGATAGTGCACGGTCTTGTTGGTGTGGGCATTCATGGCACGGGCGAAGGCTGGCATCCCGGACGCAGCAATGGCGGGGCTATCACGATATGCGCCATCTGTGACGACCCCGGTGATCCCTTTTTGGTGCATGCGCTCCGCCAGAATTGAACCCATTGTACCTGCTCGTGTTTCTCCACGTGCATCGATGACCAGCACGTCCCCCACGTCCATCTCTTCGATGCCTATGCGCTGCTTGTCGGTGAGATTGTCCATAGGAATGTCATTCAGATCTTCCCGAGCGGGAATGTATCTGAGGGTGTATGCGCGACCGGCCATCTTCATGTCCGGTCGCAGCGGCGTCACATTGTGCATGAAGGTGTTGCCGAGACCGTGCTCCTTCAGCACCGATGTTAACGTCGCAGTACTGGGTGCCAGCAATTGATCCAGTGTCGCTTGGGAAATAGACGGCGGTGGAGTCATCTGAGTCTTTCATTTTTTAGCGGATCATACCGCGCGCGTGGACCGGCCAGATCGCCTCGACCTGGTCACCGCGGACGGCGGCCATCACGTCATGTTCGTTAAAACAGGGACAGGGATGTACGGGAATCACCTGAACACGGTCGCCGATCTGCGGCTGTGGATCGCAGCGTGAAACGTCGAGATTCCCATGCTCTTCTGATGCGCCGTTGAAGTGGGCGGCGGGGAACTCAACCACGTGTCCCATGGAGCCGCTGTCGCTGCCATCGCTGAAGATTGCCGCACTCATGGACTTACTTCCAGCATCGAGGATCGCGCGTGTTGCCGTCGGACGACTCACGACGGTGGCCATAACACGGACCGCACACTGTGCCACCGTGTGCGTCTTGATACTCAAATGTTTCATGCCTCCTACAGGGTACTCACCTGCTCTGAATTCGGTCAGCTCAGGGATCTCGTGAGCCGTGAACGACGCCGGTGTCGACCCACCACTGACAATGGGGTGGGGCAGACCGCGAGCATCGAGCAAGGCCAACGTCTGCTGAATGAAGGGGCGGTTCTCTGGCGGCGTCGGCATCGCCATCACACCGCGGAAGTCAATACCGGGCAAGGAGTGTGCCAGTTCGGCCAGATCCGCTCCCAGTTCCGGCGTCTCCACGCCGGCCCGCGCGCCCACGTCCAACTCAATGATCACACCTACGTCGACACCCGCTTTTGATGTTGCCGCACTGATGCCACGGATCGTGGTCGCGGAATCGGCAGCGACGGTCAAGCGAGTACGCTTCGTCAGTGCCACGAGTCGGCGCAGTTTCTGCTCGCCAATGATGTTGAATGGGATCAGCACATCCTGATCTACGCCACCATTCACCATCACTTCCGCTTCGCCCAGTTTCTGGCATGTGATGCCGAAAGCCCCACGAGCGATCTGCATATGCGCAATCGCCAGACACTTATGGGTCTTTATGTGCGGTCGCAGACCGATGCTATGTTTACTGAAATAGGTCTGGTAGCGATCGAGGTTGTCCTCTAGTCCATCGAGGTCAACCACAAGATGTGGCGTATCAAGTTCGTCGATGTTCATGAACAACTCCCGATCATGAATGGCTGTAGGAATGGGCGGGCGAAAGGGTAGAGCAGCCCAGCATTTAGGGCAAGACGGCGACGCGGGGCTGGGGCTGGCCAGTGTCGTGTGGCCGGAATGAGTTCCCGATCCTACTCTACTCTTCCTCACACCTGCGCATTCACAGCCACATTGAGATCGGTTCGACTAAAATGCCTTTGAGCCTACAAGCGGAGACACCTGCCGCCCTCGTGTGTGGTGTGATGGCCGACAGCGAGGGGGCCGTCCTCGACGCATGCTCTCGACTCGAGAAGACTTTTGGAGCCATGACGGATCGATCGGCCGTCTACGACTTCGAAGCTTTCTCAGCGTACTACCGATCTGAAATGGGCGTGGGATTGCAGAAGTGTTTCGCTTGCTTTGGCGACCCAGTGATGCCTTCGAGTCTTGCCGCGGCCAAACTCGACGCCCTGAAGTTCGAACGAGAAGTGGCACGACAGATTGATGGCCATTGGCACCGAACAATCAATGTGGATCCAGGACTGGTGTCAGCCAACAGTCTGATCCTTGCCACAACCAAGGCCAGTGGCCATCGCATTGCGATCGCTCCATCCTTGTTCGCCGAAGTGACGCTGTTGTTTGAGAAGGGGGAATACCGGCCACTGCCCTGGAGCTATCGGGACGTTCAGTCAGACCCGGTCCAGACACTTCTGATACGACTGCGCCAACGGTTGCTTAGTTAGGCGAGGTTCATTTGCCAAAGGGCGCTGTAGGTGACAGCAAAACCGATCCAGTGGCGTCGGCAAGAGGATCAGGCCGGAGGGTGCGGGTGGGGCGCCATGAAGACGAGCACGACGAGACGGGCATCGGAATCGTTGAGCACCCCATGGTCTTCGCCGGGAGGACACAGAACGGCCCATCCTGATGACAATGGTTGCGATTCGGCACCAACCGTGAAGGATCCCTTGCCCTCTACGACATAGTAGATCTTGTCGTTGCCCTCATGACTGTGCAGAGCCTGCGACTGCCCTGGCTCAAAGCAGTAGATATCACTGAACATTCGGGGCGATTCGAAGAGACCGATCTTCTGGAATTTCTCATCCGAGAATTTTGCCACACTGCTGAGTTCCACGACTTGCATCGCTGATCCCCTACCGATCGCCGACAGGCTTGTATGTGCGGCCCACGGGACCCGTGTAGATATGATTGGGTCGTATAAGGCGATTGTTGTCCTGCTGCTCTATGACGTGTGCCGCCCAACCAGAGATTCGACTGGCCACAAAAATGGGAGTGAATAGCGGAATCGGTATGTCGAGACCGTAGTAGGTATAGGCACAGGGCAGGTCGAGATTGGGGAATATGCCCTTCTCCGACAGCATCGTCTCTTCAGCGATTTCGGCGATCTGACGCCAACGATCCTCTCCCGTCTCCTGACTGACACTCAAACCGGCCTGCTTCATGGCAGGAACTCTGGAGTCTCCACTCTTGTACTCGCGGTGACCGAACCCCATGATCTTCCGCTTGCTTTGTAGAGCATCCAGTATCCAGGCGCGAGCATTGTCGGGTGTGCCAATCTCAAGCATCATTTCCATGGCCGCTTCATTGGCCCCGCCGTGCAGGGAGCCACCCAGCGTCGCTACGCCAGCCGTAATCGCCGCATGCATGTCCGCCAATGTGGATGCCGCCACACGCGCCGCGAAAGCGGAGGCGTTGTATCCATGTTCACTGTATAAGATCAGGGAGACATTCATCGCCTCGACCGCGTAGGCTTGGGGCTCCTCACCACTGATCATGTAAAGAAGATTGGCAGCCAGGTTCAGATCATCGCGAGGTTCAACCGGTTCCTGACCATGAGCCAGGCGGTGGCCGGCAGCGATGATCAGGGGAACCTTCGCTAACAGTCGGACGGCCTTCCGCACATTGGCTTCGTGTGAGGTGTCGCCGGCGAGAGAGTCTGCATCACTGTAGGCGAGAGCAGAGACGGCCGTGCGCAGCAGGGCCATGGGATGTGCCTTTGCCGGCGCGGTGCGCAGCAAATGAGCAACGGCATCAGGTAGTTGTCGTTCGATCAGCAGCGCATCATTGAAGGCGGCCAACTGGCCAAGACTTGGCAAGTCATCGTGCAGCAGTAGATAGGCGACTTCCTCAAAACTTGCGCCTCCCTCTGTGAGATCTACGAGGTCGTATCCACGCATGTTGAGCTTGTTGCGCTCTACATCAATACACGAGATCGCAGACTCGCCGGCGATGACCCCCGCAAGGCCAGGACTGTAGCTGTTGGTTTCTGACATGTCTATCTCCTGTGGTCCGTCTATTGCCGTGTTGCGGGCAGAGGTTCAGCCCGATAACAGATCATTCTGTCGTGTCGTCGTGATCACCGGCAATTCGCTGATCCAGATCGTTGTAGGCTTCGTAGTCGAGTAAATCATAGAGCTCCGCACGGGTTTGCATCCGCTCCATCCAGTCGGTTGCGCTACCCTTGTCACGCAAGTCCGTGAGCACACCCTCGACGGCCTTCATCATGACACGAAACGCCGTCATCGGGAAAATGACCATGCGATAGCCGAGACGAGAGAATTCATCGACAGAGAGCATCGGCGTCTTGCCAAACTCGGTCATATTCGCCAGCAACGGTGCCTGCACGAGTTCGGCATACCGGCCGAATTCTTCTTCTGTCTGCAGAGCTTCGATGAAGATTGCATCGGCTCCCGCGTCCAGATAACGCAGACCACGCTCCACAGCGGCATCAAACCCCTCCACAGCGCGGGCATCGGTACGTGCGATGAGGAGAAAATCGGGATTCGCCCTGGCCGTTGCGGCGGCGGTGAGCTTACGCTCCATGTCCTGACTCGACACCAGACGCTTGCCGTCCAAATGACCGCAGCGCTTCGGCATGACCTGGTCTTCGAGGTGTACGCCAGCAACGCCAGCTGATTCGAAGGTCTGCACCGTATGCATCGTCTGCAGGACTTCGCCAAACCCAGTATCTGCGTCGCAAATAGATGGCACATCGACACAGCGAGCAACATAGGCAGCCGTCCGGGCTACCTCTTCCATGCCGAGCAGTGCGATGTCGGGGAAGCCAGCCAGGCCATTGATAATGCCAGCCCCGGAGATGTAGATCGCCTCAAAACCCAGTTGCTGCGCCATCATTGCTACGGGGGCATTGAAGCACCCTGGCATCGTGACAGTTCCCGTCGCAATCGACTCGCGCAATCGCGCCACCTTGTCGGCCGAGGTGGGTCGGTTTGTCAGGTTCATCGTCGACGGGCCCTTACCTGATTCCGGTCCGGTGATCAGCCAACACGGATCGTTGCATCTCGTTCGGGTCCGACCGAGACAAGCGACACCGACGTACGACTGAGCTCTTCGATTTTCCGAACATAGGCCTTCGCCTTCTCAGGCAAGTCGTCGTAGGAGCGTGCTTCTGTCGTCGGCGCACACCAGCCGTCGATCTCTTCATAGATTGGCGTGCATTTGTCGAGGACACGAGGATCGGCTGGGAACTCCTCAAGCACCTCATCACCGTGCGTGTATGCAGTACACACCTTAAGACGCTCAACTGTGTCAAGAATGTCCATCCGCGTCAGCGCCAGGCTTGTGAGTCCATTCACTCGTGCCGACATCCGCGCAATGGTCGCATCGAACCAGCCACATCGGCGGGCACGTCCCGTGGTGGCACCATATTCCTGACCGAGTTCACGAATTCGTTCACCCTCTTCATCGTGTAGCTCTGTCGGAAATGGACCATTGCCAACGCGCGTCATGTAAGCCTTGGTGACACCGATGACCTCATCGATCCGGGTGGGACCAACGCCGGCCCCCGTACAAGCACCCCCGGCGGTCGTATTAGAAGAAGTCACAAAGGGATACGTTCCGTGATCGACATCGAGAAGTGTACCCTGAGCGCCTTCGAAGAGCACCCGTTTGCCCTCATCGAGGGCCTTGTTCAACAAGACACTTGTATCGGTGACCAGGGGACGCAATCTCTCTGCATAGGCCAGGTACTCTTGGGCAATTTCTTCAGCGTCGAGAGGCGCCGCACCATAGATCTGTGTCAGCAGTTGATTTTTCTCTGCCAGAGCGGCGCCGAGACGATCACGGAGTCGGTCTGTATCCATCAAGTCCATCACGCGCATTCCGTGACTGCGATCAATCTTGTCCCGGTAGGCAGGCCCGATGCCGCGACCGGTGGTACCGATGGCTGCGCTTCCTTTGCTGGCTTCGGCGGCCTGATCCAGTGCTTTGTGGTAAGGCATCACCACATGAGCACAGTTGCTGACAAAGACACGCCCCTCTCCCATATCGAGACCGCGTGCAATCAGATCATCGAGCTCCTCGAAGAAGGCTTCCAGATCCAGAACGACGCCATTGCCGACGATACACTGAGTGTTCGGATTGATGCCCCCCACGGGCAGCGCGTGGAAGATGTACGTCTGATCGCCAACTTTCACTGTGTGGCCAGCATTCGCACCGCCCTGAAAACGGACGACAATTTCGGCTTCAGCGCCAAGAAAATCGACAATCTTGGCCTTACCCTCGTCGCCCCACTGAGCACCGAGAACGATCGTTGCGGGCATAGAATTCCCTTTCTATTTGCTTGGACGGCTTGTCACAGAGCTACACGACGAGCCCACGTGATGTGGTCATCTCCGAGGATCTGTGCCAGCAGCTCGTCTGAAATTCGGCTATCCAGGTTGAATACGGTGAGGGCACTGGCCCCCTGTGTATCCCGACCAAGAGACAGTCGTGCAATGTTGACGCCGTGTGTCCCAAGCAAGGTACCGATGCGGCCAATAATGCCGGGCACGTCGTCGTTGAGATAAAACAGCATGTGGCCTTCCGGCACGGCGTCGAGGACGTAGTCATCGAAACGCACGATGCGCGGATCGCGCTTACCAAAGAGCGTTCCTGAGACAACGCGTCGGCGTTCACCGTGCTGAAAGATGACGCTAATCAGACTCGTGTAGTCCTCGGGCTCCGAACTGCGCAATTCGTCGATGCCGATACCGCGCTCCTGCGCCAGGATAGGCGCATTGACGAAGTTGACCGATCCGGCGCTGCCGAAGGACTCCATGATCCCCTTCAATACGGCGGACGTAAGCGGTGACGTCGCATGAGAGGCAACCTCGCCGCGAAATTCTACGGTGATTCGCTCTACATCACCGCCGGACAACTGGCCCTGCATGCGCCCAAGACATTCGCCCAATTCCAACCATGGGCGCAGCTTCTCGTACAGATCTGGTGCAATCGACGGGACATTGACTGCATTGCGAATGACACCATCCACGAGGACTTCGCGCACCTGCTGGGCAACCTGTAACGCCACGTTGACTTGTGCTTCTTTGGTAGAGGCCGCCAGATGCGGTGTGCAAATGACACGATCATGGGCGACGAGGGCTGAACCGGACACCGGTGGTTCCTGTTCAAAGACATCTGTCGCCGCACCCGCAACTTTGCCGGATTCGAGTCCGTCAAGCAGGGCTGCCTCATCGACAATTCCACCTCGGGCGCAGTTGATGACGCGGACACCGTCCTTGCACTGCGCCAACTCAGCGGTTGATAGCCGGTGGCGTGTCTGATCGGTCAATGGTACATGGAAAGTGAGGAAGTCTGCCTCGGGCCAGATCTCTTCAGCCGATAGCAACACAGCTCCATAGGCCTGGGCGACCTCAGGCGTAAAGGGCGGATCATAGGCGAGCACTCGCATGCCGAGGGCCGATGCACGCTTGGCTACCTCACGGCCGACCTGGCCGAGCCCAAAAACACCGATGGTCTTTCCCGTCAGCTCGACACCGGTGAAAGCGGACTTGTCCCACTTTCCATCCTTCACCGAGATGTTCGCCTGGGGGATATTTCGTGCCAGAGACATCATCATCGAAATAGTGTGCTCTGCCGTACTGACCGAGTTGCCGCCGGGCGTATTCATCACAACTACCCCGGCGCGTGTGGCAGCATCGGAGTCGATATTGTCCACACCTGCACCAGCACGGCCAATGGCACGCAGACGGCTCGCTCGCTCGAGGACCTCTGCGGTCACCTTCGTTGCACTACGAACGACGAGACCGTCGTAGTCACCGATTATTTCGAGAAGTTGATCAGGCGTCAGATCGGTCTTCACATCGACGGTGATATCACCGCCTTCTTCCAGAATGCCAACACATCCCGTGTCGACCTTGTCGCTAATGAGAACCTTCACTGGTCCTGGCCGTCTTTCGTCACTTGCGTCGCTACACTCTTCTCTGATGTTGTTTCTGCAATCCACCGCCACAGATCAATTCGCCCCTCACCTGTCTCCGCCGAGAATGGCAAGTAATCAAGGTCGGCAAGGTGACCTTCCTTCTCGAGGCGTTTCATCTGCTGATTGAGCTTTCCACGGGTCAGCTTGTCGATCTTGGTGAAGACCAATAGGAATGGATGCGACAATTCTCGTAGGGTCTCTACCAATTGCAGATCGAGATCACTTGGGCCGCGGCGCGCGTCGATCAATTGCACCACTGCACGCAGTTGTTTGCGTTTGTGTAAATAGCCATCGGTCAACTTGCCAAGGGATCGTCGCAAATCCTGTCCGCCATGAACGAATCCATATCCAGGCAGGTCGACGAAATACACCTGATCGTTGACGCGATAGTAGTTGAGCTGTTGTGTTTTTCCGGGTGTTGAACTGGTGCGGGCCAGACTCTTGCGCTGAATGAGTCGATTGATCAGCGATGACTTGCCGACATTGGACCTACCCGCAAAGGCGATTTCCACCAGGCCGTCGTCGGGTGCCGTATCGACATTGACAGCGCCCATCACGAATTCGACCGTATCGACCCGCATATCCCAGCACCTTACCGTTACACAAGAGCACGCTTAGGCGCTCTTGCGTAGGTACTCGTCTTCGTCTTCGCCGTGCTCAACACCGGCGTCGATCATCTCAGTTGTCACAACAACCTCGGTGATCTCCTCATGCGACGGTGTGTCGTACATGACGTCCATCAATGCTTGTTCAAGCACGGAACGAAGGCCACGAGCTCCTGTGCCTTTCTGTACCGTCAGATCCACGATCCTGTGCAATGCACCTTCCGTGAAGGTGAGATTCACATCGTCAATCTCGAACAATCGACTCACCTGACGAATGATCGCGTTCTTCGGTTCCGTGAGGATTCGGAATAGATCACCCTCGCCGAGTGAATCGAGATTGGAGACGACAGGTACACGACCGACGAACTCAGGAATCAAACCGAATTGCAGCAGGTCCTCAGGCTGAACTTCAGACAGCACTTCGAGCGCATCATCCGAGTCCTGCCCCGCATCATCAGAGCCGAAGCCCATCGTGCGCTTGCCGATACGTGCCGAAATCACCTTCTCCAGGCCCTCGAAGGCACCACCACAGACGAAGAGGATGTTACTCGTGTTAATCTGGATCATGGCCTGCTCTGGATGCTTCCGGCCGCCCTTGGGAGGAATATTGGCAACCGTCCCCTCAAGAATCTTCAGAAGGGCCTGCTGCACTCCCTCACCCGAGACATCGCGACTCACCGCGGGTGTCGATGACTTGCGAGCAATCTTGTCGATCTCATCAAGATAGACGATTCCCTTTTCTGCTCGGGCGACATCGTAGTCGGCAGCCTGCAACAGACCGACGAGCAGATTTTCTACGTCCTCACCAACATATCCTGCTTCAGTGAGGATTGTCGCGTCGGCGATGGAGAAGGGTACCTGCAGCACTTTGGCCAGGGTCTGCGCCAGGAGCGTCTTGCCAGTACCGGTGGGACCGACGAGCAAAATATTGCTCTTGTCGAGCTCGACACCGTCGAGATTCACATTGGATCGAATCCGCTTGTAGTGATTGTAGACGGCAACGGAGAGGATCTTCTTGGCACGATCCTGACCGATCACGTACTCATCAAGGAAGTCCTTGATCTCAAGGGGCTTCGGTAGATTACCTGTCTCCCAGGGCAGGGTCTGCTTCTTGTCCTCTGACAACACATCATTGCACAGCTTCACGCACTCGTTGCATATATGCACGGACGGACCGGTGATGATCTTATCCACCTGGCTGGCGCTGCGAGCACAGAAGGAACAGCGAGGCTCGCTCTTTGCGGGACGACGTCTCATGAGCTGAAAGCCTTACCCGGCGGCCTCAGCCGGAGTCGATACGGACAGAGTCGAGGGCAGGATGATCTCGTCAATCAGACCGTAGTCACGTGATTCTTCGGGGCTCATGAAGAAATCTCGCTCTGTATCCTGTTTGATTTGTTCGAGGTCGCGACCCGTGCATTCGGCGATAATCTCGTTCAACTGGGTTCGGACCTTGATGATTTCACGAGCGTGAATTTCCATATCTGACGCCTGTCCTCCGATGCCACCCATGGGCTGGTGCAAAAGCATCCGGGCATTGGGCAGACTCTGGCGCTTGCCCTTGGTACCTCCTGCCAACAGCACAGCACCCATACTGGACGCCTGGCCAATGCAGATCGTGGCGACGTCAGCAGCGATGTATTGCATGGTATCGTAGATCGCCAAACCCGCCGTCACCGAACCACCAGGTGTGTTGATGTAGAGAGCGATGTCTTTCTTTGGATCCTCGGAAGCCAGGAAGAGCATCTGAGCGATGATCAGATTTGCGATCCCATCGCTGATCGGCGTACCGATGAAAACGATGCGCTCTTTCAGCAGACGAGAGTAAATGTCATAGGAGCGTTCGCCGCGTCCGGTCTGCTCAATAACCATCGGGATGAGGGACATATGCTCTACACCTTCTTCTCGGTAATGTTCGCCGTCGACTCGAGTTGCTCAAAGATCTTGTCTTCTTCTAAATCGCGGCGCAGATCGCCCACTCGCGGAGAACGCTTGAGATCTTCTGCGGACAGTCCCATCTCAACCGAACGTCGCTCCAGATAGGTGTCGAACTCTTCATCAGAGACTTCGACGGTGATCTTGGAACGCAGCGCTTCCATCACTAGATAAGACTTCAGGCGACGTTCCCCCGACTGACGCTCCTCGTCACCGAATTTTGCCAGGCGGTCCCCAGATTCGTGACCAGATTCGTGATCGTGACCAGATTCGTGATCGTGACCAGATTCGTGATCGTGACCAGACTCGTGATCGTGACCAGACTCGTGATCGTGACCAGACTCGTGATCGTGATCGTGGCCCTGACCAGCCTGCTGCCCCTGACTTTCACGCTCCCGACGAATCGACTCCAAGTAGTTGGCAACCAGCCCCTCAGGAAACTCGATCTCGTGCTTCTTGAGCAATCCGTCCATGAGTTCGCCGCGCATCTGCTGCCGCGCCATGAAGTCCCAACGCTGCGTCATTTGCTCGCGAACATGATCCTTGAGTTGATCTAGATTTTCGAACTGCTCACCAACATCCTTGGCGAACTCGTCATCCAGCTCGGGCAAGGAGCGCTCACGCACCTCTCTGGCTGTAACCAAAAAGTGCTCTTCCTTGCCAGCTAATTCCTCGTTGGGCAGATCGTCGCGGTAGGTAAAGTCAATCGTGCGCTCTTCACCGGCGTTGATACCGACAAGTGCCTCTTCGAATTCGGGACTCGGTCCGTCTTCATTGCCCACATGGAAGTAGCGCTCTTCATAGCGATCTCCCTCAACGGGTTCGCCATTGTCGTCGAGACGCTGCAGATCGGCGATCAATACATCGCCCTTCTCCAGGGCCCGCTCGACAGAACGCTCCGTCGCCTGACGATTGCGCAACTCGGCGAGCTGCTCGTCCATCTCGTCATCGGTGATCTCGTGAACGACGCGACTGATGTCGAGTCCCTCATAGCTGTCGAGTTCGATCTCCGGCCAGATTTCCAGACTTGCCGTGAAATTCAGGGCTGATCCAGGCTCGTATTCGAGCTTGGTGATACGTGGTGTGCCAGCTGGATTGATCTCCGCCGTCTGCGTTGCCTGCTGCAGAAGCTTGGGCAGCAGGTCTTCAATGACCCCACTACGAATTGCAGCTCCGTAGCGCTGCTCGATGAGATTCAGAGGCACCTTGCCCTTGCGGAAGCCGGGCACTTCGAGACGCTTCTGGTACGTGCGTAGGGCGGAGGACATCTCCTTGGACATGCGCTCCGCGGGAACCTCGATCTCTAGATCGCGTTCCCATTTACCGGTTTCGATGACGTTGGTCTGCACTAATCGCTTCTTGTGAAAGTGGGGCGCAGTCACCTCGAAACTTCGAAATGCGCCCTGCCTGGATGGGTCCGTGCGAAAGGGGGGACTCGAACCCCCAAGCCCTTTCGGGCACCAGATCCTAAATCTGGCGCGTCTGCCAGTTCCGCCACTCTCGCCTATGTGAGACCTTCTACCTGATCAGCGACGCAGCCTAACCAGGACGCACAAAGAAACACACCGTGACCCATCAGGAGCCGATGAGCATGGCTCCTCGGGCCCCGGTGCGGTGGCGGTCCCGAACAAGACAAGAATATACGGGCCCATATATAAGGATACAAGAGAGGACCTTCGCCCCAGACAGCTCAGGCAGCCGGGTGCTTCCAGACAATCATCCGTTTGGTCAGCTCACCTAGCAAATCAGCGATTTTCACGCGATTCTGTTCCATGGAATCGCGTTCACGCACGGTGACCGTCTCATCTTCGAGCGTGTCTGAATCGACGGTGACACAAAAAGGTGTACCAACCTCGTCCATCCGTCGATAGCGTCGGCCGATGGCGCCACGCTCGTCGTAGAATACGCGCAGATGGTTGCGCAGATCCGCTTCGATACGACGCGCGACGTCGGGCATGCCATCTCTCTTCACAAGCGGCAGAATCGCCACCTTAATAGGGGCGATCTGCGGATGGAAGCGCATCACAGTACGGGTATCCTCCTTCACCTGTTCCTCATCGTAGGCATTGGCGAGAACCATCATGGTTGAGCGACTCGCACCAATGGACGTCTCCACGACTGCGGGCAGCACCTTTTCGCGCGTCCCTTCATCGAAATACTTCAACTGCTTGCCCGAGAACTCCTCGTGCTGCCCCAGGTCAAACTGTCCACGATTGTGAATACCCTCCACTTCGTCCCAACCGAAGGGGAATTCGAAGAGGATATCGAAGGCCTGCCGGGCGTAGTGTGCTAACTCGCCGCTACCATGCTCGTGCCAGCGCAGACGACTGTCAGGGATTCCCAGAGCTTCGGTGAACCACTTGCGGCGCTCCTGTTTCCAGTAATCGAACCATTTGTCTTCTTCGCCGGGCCGGACGAAATACTGCATCTCCATCTGCTCGAATTCGCGTGTGCGAAAGAGAAAGTTCTTCGTCGTGATCTCGTTGCGAAAGGCCTTACCGATCTGCGCGATGCCAAAGGGCAGCTTCTGCCGCATGGCCTGCTGCACATTGAGATAGTTGACAAAGATGCCCTGCGCCGTCTCTGGACGCAGATAGACGACACTCGCCGTGTCCTCGACGGGTCCCACGTGCGTCTTGAACATCATGTTGAACTGGCGCGGTGGCGTCAGCTCGTTGCCTTTGGGGCTCTTGAGCCCCAACTCTCCAATCTTGGCCGCCATCTCATCGAAGGTCAGATCTGTGCATTCTACGCCGGCCTCTTCGAGCAAGTGATCGAGCCGGAAGCGCTCATTGGTCTTGCAGTCTTCCACCATAGGATCGTTGAATCCCTCAACATGACCGGACGCCTCCCACACCTTTGGGTGCATGAGAATCGAGGCATCGATCCCCTCCACATCCTCGCGATAGGTCATAGAGCGCCACCAGGACTCCTTGATATTGCGCAGCAACTCGACGCCGAGAGGACCGTAGTCCCAGCAGCCATTCAGACCACCATAGATCTCCGAGCTTTGGAAGATGAAACCCTTCCGTTTGCACAAGGAGACGAGCTTTTCCATTACATCTGACATATCAGTCCTTATCGTTCGCAGTCGCCGTGTTGTCCGGCGGCTGATAGGGGCCGAGGGCATCGAGGAATTCGAGTGAACGCAAGCGTCCACTGGCCCCGGCATGGTATTCAAGAAAACTGCGTAGCATGTTACGGATCTCACCGCTGCGGGCGGGCGCCGCCGGCAGATCGTCCCGAGAATAGGTTCGCATTGCTTGTAGCACCGCCAGAAACTGCAGACTCTCGCCGCTCACGCGGCGCGGCGCGGTACCGAAGATCGAGGTTCCTCCACCTGAATGGACATCAGCTGCAGCAGCAATCACCTCACGGGAGCAGGTGTGGCAGACCCCACCACCAAGAGCGGGACTGAACCAGCAGGCCTGCGGCATCAGTTCACCGCCACAGTTCGTGCACGCGACCAGCTCGGGACGGTAACCAAGTGCTGCCGCCACGCGCAGCTGAAAATACCAGAACAAAGACTCTAACTGCGCCGACGCGACCTCTTCCAGTCCAGCAAGGACGCCGATGAGACACGCATAAAGACGCTCATTCGCGTCGTGCTCGATCGTCAATCGATCAAGCATTTCCGATGCCGCCCCGGCGAAGGCCAGACGCGTCAAATCCGTAAGCAAACGCGGGTGGGTACGCACCACCTCAGCATCTGACAGGGTCTGTAAATCGCGATCATCACGTAGATAACACACGATCTGAATCTCATTTGTCACCTCGAGGCAACCGCCGTACTTGCTTTTCGGCTTTCGTGCCCCTTTGGCCATGACCTTGAGCTTGCCATGATTCTCGCTGTAGAGCGTGACGAGCTTGCTCGTCTCACCCATGCGAAAGGTTCGCAGGACAACGGCAGCCGTCTTGACGATCACTCTGGCCATGGTGTCCCCCCCACGACAATGTCAGTCGTTGGCTGACGAAATCGTGTCGGTCGTATCCCGTTTTATCAGCCGGTATAAGTGCTCTCCGGGCAGCACGAGACCGTATTGCTCGCGTGCCATGCGTTCGACAAAGGCCGAGTCGTTCTCCATCCGCCATAACACGTTGCGCAGGCTGTCGTTGGACGCCTCCAACATCAATACCTCAGCCTCAAGGTCAGTGAGGATCCGGCGTTCCTGCTGCAGTTCGAGCCAACCGCCTTGTCCTGTAAAGAAGATGTACGCCCAGCCGATGATCATCGCCAGCAAAATTGACAGTCCCCACCACCGACGCGTCTGGCGCTCAGCCAGTGGTGCAGTGCGCGAAGCGAACTTTGCCATGTTACATCAGCACGAGGTCGTCACGATGAATTACCTCGAGCGCTTTTTGGCCAAGCGTCTTCTCAACGACAGCAGAACGCTGGCCCCTGATCCGCTCTATATCACTGCAGCCATAGCGACACAGACCGCGGGCCACTTCACGACCTTGACCATCTGCGATACGCACGACATCTCCTGCAGCAAATTCACCCGCACTGCCCACAACACCGGCCGGCAGCAGAGACCGACCAAGGCGGGTGATCGCTTTCACGGCACCGTCGTCGACGGTCACCGTGCCACGTGGAGGCGACGCAAAACCAATCCAGCGCTTACGACTACCCATCCGTTTGCCACGTGGCAGGAACAGGGTTCCGACTTGTTTCCCTGCGAGAATTTCGGGCAAGCGATGTTTGCGCGCATGAGCGACGATGGTCATCTCGCCACAAGTGGTAAGCAATCGCGCTGCACGCAATTTTGTCTCAATTCCGCCTCGGCCAAGGCGATTGCCACCACCCTGCGGTCCGAGTTCCTGATCGGGTGCAACCTCCGTCAGCAGTCCGTCCCCTTTGCCGGCGACATAGCGACTGTAAACACCTTCGACATCGGAAAGAATGACCAGTAGTTGCGCCTGGACAAGATTGGCCACGTAGGCGGCAAGCATGTCGTTGTCACCAAGGGCGCGTCTCAACTCAGCGACAGCAACCGAGTCGTTCTCATTGATCACCGGCACAACACCTAGAGCAAACAGCTGGCGCAGCGTATTGCGCACATGATTGTATCGCTGCCGGTCGTCGAGGATGTCTCCCGCGGTCAATAGAACCTGCCCGACGGGCACATCGTGCCGGCGAAAGAGACTCTCATAGGTATGGACGAGCAGATTCTGCCCCACAGCTGCGACTGCTTGCAGTTCGGCGATCAAAGTGGGACGCTCAGCTATGCCGAGTCGCCCCATTCCGGCAGCGACGGCACCTGAAGACACGAGAATCACTTCGAGACCCTGTGCATGAAGCAGAGCCAGGTCACGAACAAGTCGACGAATGGTCGGTCGGTGCAGTTGCCCATCGGGGCCGGTAAGACTACTGGAGCCAATCTTGACGACAAGGCGGCGCACGTCTGCCAATTGCTGCGGACGCTGGGATGTAGCGGAGGCGCTCACAGAACTGGCCAGATCAGGCGGCATAGGGACGAACGACGACGCCCCGGTCCGAGAGAAAGGACTTCACCTGAGGGATGCTGTAGACCTCGAAATGAAAGATCGACGCCGCCAGCGCCGCATCCGCTTCTCCCACGGTCAGCACTTCGAGTATGTGCTCTGTTGTCCCCGCACCGCCTGAAGCCACGATCGGCACGTCGACACGACGGGCAACTGCCTGATTGAGTTCGAGGTCGTAGCCATCGCGGGTACCGTCCGCGTCGATACTGTTGAGGACTAGTTCCCCGACGCCACGCTTGACGAGTTCGTCCACCCACTCGAGGGCATCAAGACCCGTGGCCTTGCGACCGCCATTGATATAAACCTCCCAGCTTGGTGACCCCCTATCAACATCTGTTCGCAAGACATCGATGGCCCCCACGATGCACTGGGATCCGAAACTCCCGGCACTCTGCGTAATAATTGTAGGATCAAGCACGGCGGCGGAGTTGATGGACACCTTGTCGGCGCCACCCTTGAGGATCTCGCGCACATCTGCAAAGGTGCGAATGCCACCACCCACCGTAAGAGGGATAAAGACTCGCTCCGACACTTCGCGCACCAGGTCCATGACAATCTCGCGCCCATCCGACGACGCGGTGATGTCGTAGAAGACGAGTTCGTCCGCCCCCTCCTGATCGTAACGAGTTGCCAACTCTACCGGATCACCTGCGTCCTGATCGGCAGAGAAGCGTACGCCGCGCACATTGCGCCCATTCTTGACGTCCAGGCAGGGAATGATGCGTTTGGCCAGCACTCAGCTACAACCGATCAGTTGAAGGAAGCAAAATTGGTCAGCAATCTCAGGCCGATCTTCTGGCTTTTCTCTGGGTGGAACTGAACACCATAGACATTGTCACGACCGGCAATACTCGTGTACTGAATGCCATAGTCCGTCGTCGCCAGTTGGTCGGTTTCTTGCTCAGCTTCAACATAGTAGGAGTGTACGAAGTAGAAGAAGCTGCCATCCTCGACACCTTCTAACAACGGCGAGGCAGTCTGTTGCTCGATCTGATTCCAGCCGATCTGCGGCACCTTCTCCGACGTGGGAAAACGCACACACTTACCGGGCAAAAGTCCGAGACCCGTGTGCTGTCCCATCTCTTCAGAGCCCCCGAACATCAACTGCAACCCGACACAGATTCCCAGGAAGGGCCGACCTGTGTCGACATGATCGTGGATCCGTTGATCCCATCCACCCTCGCGCAGATTGCGCATGGCGTCACCAAATGCGGCATCACCGGGAAGCACGAGGTGATCAGCATCGGCGAGTTGGCCAGCATCGGTAATGATCTTTGCGTCGTGCCCAAGATACTGAAAGGCTTTCTCAACACTGCGCAGATTGCCCATGCCATAGTCGATCACAGCAATCATGATCCAGCCTCCTCGGGCCGACCCAGTTCCTGCGAGCGCTGTGTTGCAGCTTCGACGGCAGCGATGAATGCATGACGTACACCTGCCGCCTCTAACTGTGCGAGTCCCGCGATGGTCGTACCACCGGGAGAGGTCACCTGATCACGCAAGGCCGCCGGATGCTCACCGGTTTCAAGGACCATGCGTCCTGCACCGGCAACGGTCTGGGCCGCTAGTTGCAGCGCCGTTTCGCGTGGCAACCCTGCCTTCACGCCGCCATCGGCGAGGGCTTCAATCACCGTATAGACGTAGGCCGGCCCACTGCCCGACAAACCGGTTACAGCGTCGAGCAGAGACTCCGCCACCTCAACGCTACTACCGACACGCGCAAACAGATCGACCACCATCCTCACATGTTCTGCTGTCGCGTGCTGCCCTCCGGCAACCGCTGTGGCCCCTGCCTGCAGGCGCACAAGTGTCTGCGGCATGACACGCACGACGGGCTGATCGGTACCGATCATTTCGACAATGCGATCAGTTGTCACGCCCGCCATGATGGAAACGATTGGTTGTCCGTCTCGCAGGTGCTCTGCCAGGGCGCCGAGGACACCGGGTGCACTCTGTGGTTTCACACCCACCACCACGATGTCGCGTGCATCGCACGCCAGTGCGAGCTCGCTTCCGGTGACAACGCCGCGAGCTGCGAGGGGTTCGAGAATGTCGAGACGTTGATCGACTGCCGTCAGACGTGTTGGGTCAACGCCGGCATCGAGCAACCCGTGCAACAGGCTACCGCCCATGTTGCCGGCGCCCACGATGCCGACACTACACGGTTTGGCCGTGGTCACCGATGGATCTCCTGTTGAGGTCTTGCAGCGACAGAGAAAGGCGAGGTGTGGAGCGGAATTCTATGATAGCCGGGGTGCGAAATACTGTCAAAAAAATCGTCGCAAACTTTGGCCTTTTAACGTCGTGTTTTCTTTGGCCTGTCATGCACGTGTTAGAGCCCGTCGCCTCTCTGTAAACAAGGAGACTTTCTTCTTGACCTTTCGAAAAAACACCTGCTATCTTTCCATACTTGTTGCGCAGGAAGAACATACCGATTTTTGCGAGGGAGAGAACGGCGTGTAGCCCGGAAAATGTAGACGATCACCGGGTGTCTACGTGACAACGAAATTTAGGGAGAATATCGTCTTTGGGGGGCCAACGTGCCTCGACGAGTTGCCAAACGCGCACAAAGGAGAAAGCACGATGGCGAAGAAGACTGCCGCACCGAAGAAAGCTGCACCGAAGAAAGCTGCACCGAAGAAAGCTGCACCGAAGAAGGCCGCACCGAAGAAGGCCGCTGCCGAGAAGAAGGCGGCAAAAAAAAAAGTAAGAAAGTAAAGCGTACGCCCAATCCCTCGTTTATGCGTCCATTGCAACCGGACGCAGCCCTAGGGGCCGTGGTCGGTTCTAAGCCGCTACCGCGAACC
>Ga0114999_10000467_pt1 | contig 60365 bp, 58 predicted proteins | sample ArcticOcean_MG_C_3_FD_89820 | JGI IMG/M metagenome (GOLD analysis project Ga0114999, IMG submission 89820) | Marine microbial communities from western Arctic Ocean - ArcticOcean_MG_CB8_126 | ecosystem: Environmental > Aquatic > Marine > Oceanic | place: Arctic Ocean: Canada Basin | collected...
ACTCGGCCTGGACGACCACCTCATGTCCGTCGCCAACGCCCACGAAACCAACTGTTACCTTCTCCAGCAGCGCGTCCGCGACCCCAAGGGTCAACCGGGCCTGGAGCGGGAGCCAGTCAACTTCGACCTCGTCGGGGAACTCGGCAAGACCGCATCCAGCAAGACCTCGAGCCCGAATGAGGAAAAGGACATCGTCCACCTGCTTCTTACGGTGGGTAAGGCTGTCCACTACGACGACATTGAGAATCGGTTTTACCCCTCTGGTACGACCTCCAGATCACTTGAGGCTCTCGAGGGTGAAGGCACCATCTACTGGAACCCAAGCTCGGAGATGATCTACCTGCGGAATCCAGGCAAGGCCAAGAAGGAGTATGGGCACAAGAGGGTCCGACTCGCCTTCAACAAGTACAACGCCCCCGAGCTCATCGGCCAGCTCCTGACCGTCCTCAAGAAGGAGGGACTCAAGGATGCGGAGAACCAGATCAGGATGAAGAAGATCCCGCAGCTCATCGAGAAGGCGTGGTCCGAGAGGGACGCCGCAGAACGCCTGGCTGCCACCTGGTTCGGTCGTACATCCACCGATTCCGGAGCTGGTTCGGCCGAGGGGCACTTCTTCGACAACCCCGAGCGCCGCGAGGTCCGGGAGTTCCACGACACGGGGGCCGTGAGCAACGATCCCGCAGCAGCCGCACAGTCCGTGGAGAACATGGAGGAGTACACGGAGGAGGCCAAGGCCCCCTCGGGCGACGTCACCTCCCCCGCCGATGCGGCGCAGGCCGCCAAGGCCGCACCGCCCACACCTGCAGAGATCAGGGAACTCCCCGGCGACGCCGCCGTGAGCACCCTCAATCGTTACATCATAAAGACCGAGGAGCCCGTCACGGGCGTCCCCGAATCCAGGGACGATCTCCCGAAGCACCCCGAGGAGGGTGCCAAGGTGGGCCGGGCTTGGCGGGTCATGAAGGAGGAGAACTGACATGGCAAAGGGAACACAACCACCATTCACCATACTTGTGGCGAACCTGAACTCTCCCTCCGACCCGAGTGCGGGCGTAGCTGCGGGGAAGGCGCGCATAGCATTCACGACGCAACTCGTCAGAAACGCTGACGGAAACTGTCGCACTGGGACACTTTCCGGCGCCGTATCCGGCTGCACGGCCTCCATCACCGTCACCACCGGGGGTGCGGATCCCGTGGCTCCGACAGCGCAGCTTGAGGATGTCATCCACATCGGTGGTGTTGAGATCATCGAGGACAGAGACTTCACTGTGACTGCCACGAACGCAGACGCCACCGCTACGGCCCTCGCCACCGCCATCAACAACCTGGACGACTTCTCAGCCGAGGTGAACGGCGTCACGACCAACCAGGTGGACATCACAGGACCCATCGGCCCAGTGAAGATCCCCATCAAGATCGTGACCCGCTCCGGCAACTATTCGCTCTCCGGCAACGACGGCGACAATATGACCCAAGGCGGCCCTTCCATCGGCGCCCCCACCATCACTTCATAGCCCCCCTGGGCGGTGACTCTCCTATTCTCGGTACGGTGGTAGGGCGTTCAACGTACTGTCCATAGGAGGAATGACATGCCCAGATCAAAGGGTCAGACAAAGGCCGCAAAGGTCGCAATACTCGCAAAGGCTCCCGCCGATGCGACCCGGGTAAGGGTGCTCGACGAGTTCGGCAAGGAGAAGTACAGGGGCCTGGATGCCGTCCTGGACACTGACACCATCGACGTCAAGAAGGACGGATCCCCCGTGGTCATGAAGGGGAAGCCGGGCCGCAAGGGAAACCCCCGCAACGCCCCCGTGGCGAACCAGGCAGTTGCAGATGCCATCCGGCGCAAGGACGACATCCTCGACGAGGATCAAGTCCTGAATGCCGCCAAGCAGGCACCTGAGTCCTCGGAGGTTCTGCATCAGGTCATGATCCAACTCGCGGAGGAGGCGGCCAGTCTGAAGTTCGAGAGGACGGAGGCCGAGCGCAAGGGTGACGGCACCAGCAACATCTCGCAGCGGCGAGCTCGCATCCTCCAGGCCGTCGGCGACACCTGGCTGAAGAGGAAGGCACAACTCACGACGCAGGGGTTGAACCTCGATGGTCCCGAGTTCCAGGCTGTCTTCAGTCTCATCTCCGAGACCTTCAAGGATGCCATGCTCGAGGCGGGCGCTCGACCCGAGATGGTGGAAACCGTTTTCGCCAAGTTCGCAGGAAAACTTACTGATGAGTGGCAGGTGGAGGCCAAGCACCGCATGAAGGATTCATAGGATGGGATTGTCAGATGTGGCCCTCTCTGTGGGCAAAGTGGATTCGGGGAATGTGGAGGTGGCTGACATCATCACCTTCATTGAAGCTCCCTGGGGGCTCGGGATGAGGTTGTTCCCCGTCCAGAAGATCATTCTCAAGGCCCACTACGGGATCCCCCTCGACGACAAGGCGACCTTCAAGCTCTCCGACTGGCAGAAGAAGGATTTTCGGGATGTCACCGAGGTCGAGTACCTCCAGATGCTCCACAAGGAGGGCCGCTCCAACATCTCCGAGGTGGTTGAGGGGGACGAGCGGCGAGAGCTCATCCTCTCCATCGGTCGGCGGTCGGGCAAGACCACTCTGGCAGCCTGTGTGTCCGCCTATGAAACATATAAGCTCATGAAGAAGGGCGACCCGCAGGACTACTACGGCCTACCGAGCTCGAACAACATCCAGATCATCTCCGTCGCTACGGACAAGGATCAGGCGGGCCTACTCTACCAAGAGGTGTCGGGCCACTACCGCAACTGTGCCTTCTTCCACCCCTACATGGCTAACAACACCATGTCGTATGCGCGGTTCCAGACCCCTCAGGACATTGAGCGGTACGGCAAGTACGAGGACGACCCCAACGCCAAGGCCACCGTCAAGATCACTTTCCGGAGCTGCGTGGCGAAGGGTCTTCGTGGTGCTGGTAACCTCGTGGTCATCTTGGATGAGGTCGCCCACTTCACCGACTCCGGCCAGAGCTCTGCGGCGGCGGTCTACAATGCGGTCACGCCCTCGACCTCGGCCTTTTCACCCAAGGATCCAACCGACTCGAGGATCCCCATCGGTCCAGTCGAGGGACGCATCATCTCCATCAGCTCCCCTCTCGGCCGACAGGGCCAGTTCTACAAGCTGTTCCAGATCGCCATGCGCGGCGGGGCAGCCTCCAAGAACATGCTCGCCATCCAGGCTCCGACCTGGGAGGTGAACCCCACCGTTCCAGCAGGTGAGTTTCAGAAGCACTACGTGAAAGATGCCGCTGTGTTCTGGACCGAGTACGGCGGTGTGTTCACCGACCGCACGAAGGGGTGGATCGACAAGGAGGCCGATCTTATGGCCTGCATCGACCCCGCAGCTCGCCCCGCTCTCAGCGGCAAGGTCAGGCAGCCGCACTTCCTCGGGCTCGACCTCGGCCTTGTGGGCGATGGATCCGCCATCGCCATCGGGCACATCAACGAGGATCAGAGGATCATCGTCGATTATGTGGACAAGATTCAGGCGGGGTACGGGGAGCACATCGGTAAGGACCGCCTTGAGTTCGAGGATGTGGCCGACTGGGTGTTGGCCCTCAGCAAGAGGTTCTATCTGGTTGAGGGGATGTTCGACCAGTGGGCGGGTATCCCGCTCGAGCAGGCACTTGTGAAGAGGGGTCTACGGCAGATGCGGGCTGAGTCAATGACGAAGCCGAAGGTGTCCGAGATGTTCCGCAACTTCAAGGACATGATGTTCGACCAGAGGGTCATCCTCTATGACCATCCGATCCCCGAGGGGAAGGATCACTGTCCCTACATTACGGAGATTCTGGAGCTTCAGGCCGAGTATCACTCTAAGTATGTCACCACGGTCGAGGCACCGAACATTGAGGGCAAGCACGACGATATGTCGGATGCTCTGATCCGTATGGTCTGGCTCGCCAGCAACGCTCTCGGCAAGCCCCGGTATATCGCCACCCTGAAGGTCCAGCGCGGCGGAGAGTCCCAGACCTCCAGGCGTAGGAGGGCCCGCGTCAAGGCGCTGGCTGGCGGCACATCTCCTGACAGACAGGCGCCGCCGGGTTCAAAGGGGAGGAAGTGGTGAGCGACTGGCAACCAAGCGCAACTGCCCATCGGATCATCATGAGGATCTTGGAGTCCTCGTTTGCCGACGAGGTGGTGCATATCCAGAAGGAGTATGACCATGTGGTCGGGGCCTTCGAGGCTGGGGGTGGTTCTTGGTATCGCTTCCATAGGGGATCCATAGAGGACATCCAGCTCTTGAAGAGGCTTGTGAAAGCAGCCGTGAAGAAGGGGCACATTTCAAGGCGGGGATTCCCGAATAGGAGATAGAAATGAGTGTGCAACTAAATATCACACAGCACGATGTGGACATGATGCTCATGGGGGACACTCTGCCTGTCGAGGCAGGCCCCGTGCTTCGATCCAACGGATGGCGCGGGGGGACCTTTGTGGCTTACGCCACCGGCGACGGGCGCGATTTCACCGTGGAGATCTCGGACGGAGTCCTCGCCGTAGGGTTCCTCCTGTTCCCGAGTGAGGGCTACCCGCCGACCAGGGGCGGTGACCCGCATCAGAACTTCACCGCATACCAACTCGCCACGGCCGGCGTCACCGCCGCAGCCTCCGGGGCATCCGTCCTCACGATGATCGCGGGCGGCGGGCGCTATCTCTTCAACCAGTTCGAGACCACGGCGCTTGTCGGTGCCGGGACGAGGACGGGGGCCGCCATCACCTATGCACTCAACGACGATTTGAAGGTTTCCGAGAACGGCCTTTTGTGCAACGACTCCGATGCAAACCTCCTGGCAGCTACGGGAGGGGCCTCAACTGTGTTCGTGGGGTATTGTTGTGTACCGCCCACCGCTGAAAGCGGTAGCAAGATCGGGGTGGATTTGAAGTTCTAAGGGGACAATGATGGCCAAAAGGATCAGAGCAAATGCATCCCCCCACCCCGTTGACCGGGATGGGATGCGGAGGGTGGCAAGGGCTGAGGCCGAGTTGACCGCCGCTCTGAAGGTCTACTCCAAGTTTTCCTCTGGTGCAGGCCGCTCCCCCGCTCGTCGGAGAGCGGACGAGGCCGTGGGGGCCATCCGGGAAGCTCTGAAGAGGCTTGGGACTGTCAGGGGGGTTCACCCAGGGTATGACATGACTGATCCCGATCTTGCACCTGAGGGTACAAAGGTGGTCCGTAGGACCGAGCGGAGGGTTGCAGAATGAGCAAGAAGAAGATGATGCAGGAGCAGATCGAGGGGGCCGAGGAGGTCGCCAAGGTTCCCGGGCGTGAGAAGGTCTCCACGGGGAAACCCAAGAAGGTCGTCACCACGAACCTCCGGGCGAAGACCGCCTCGTTCCCCAACGGGGGCGGGACCATGGGGGGGTCCGGAGGGAACTTCTACAGCCCCGAGCTGTCAACGGACTTCCTCGAGCTTCCACAGTCTCTCGACGAGCAGCGCAACTACTATCGGTTTTTCTACCGTTCTGACCCCTTCGTAGGGCAGGCCATCGACCTCCACACCGAGCTCCCTCTCTCGAAGGTCCGCCTGAACATTCCGAAAGCCCAGGATCGGGATCTTGCCAGGAGGTCCCTTGAGTTCTGTGAGAAGTGGGCCCGGGATGTGGGCCTCCTGCACAGGCTTATTGAGATCGTCCACGACTACTACCTTCTTGGGGAGGTGTTCATCTTCGTGGAGGACGGCAGCCCCGACATGCCCGAGGACATCCGGCAGGAACTCGTTCGGGTGGTGAACGAGGAGACTGGCGATGCCGTCGAGGAGTGGCGGGATCGTGACGATGCTGATGCCAGAGCTGTTGACTGGCTCAAGAAGAACTACAAGGGATGGTCCGCCATCCGGGTCCTCCCACCGGAGCAGATCCACATGGAGGCGTTCCCTTTCACGGACGAGCGCATCATCGAGCTCATCCCTGACTCGAAGACCAAGGATCTGATCAACCAGGCCGATGCTGGGGATGCACAGGCATTTAGGGTTGTCGATTCTATGCCTGCGGATGTGGTCAGTTCCATCCGCATGGGGGAGAACATCTCCCTGAACACGGATCCAGAGGCAGGGTCGTTCGTCTACTACATGTCCCGCAAGAAGTCGCAGTACGAGGCCCGCGGACACAGCATCCTCGAGCGGTGCATCCGGACCCTTGTCTACCGTGACAAGCTCCGCCAGGCCCAGACCTCTATCGCCTCGAGGCACATGACTCCGATCCGGGTCGTCTACGGCGAGGATATGGACATGGGCGATGTTGAGGAGCTCAGGGACCAAGTGGACCTGGCCCTCCAGGACCCCGACTATTCCATCATCGCCAACTTCCAGATCAACTGGGAGGAGATGGGGGCCGACTCGAGGCTTCTCGACCTCTCCGGCGAGTATGATCTCACCGACCGGCAGATCTATGCCGGTCTCGGGGTCACCGAGAGTCTACTGTCCGGAGAGTCCTCCTACTCTGGGGACCGCATCAACCTCGAAGTCATCAATACGCGGTACATGCTCCTGCGGGAGATCCTCCAGGACATGGTTGAGGAGTACATCCTCAAGCCCATGTGTGCGCGCATGGGCTTCGTGGAGAAGACGGAGTCTGGGGACGAGGTTGTGTTCCCGAGGCTGTCCTTCACCCGGCTGTCCCTCCGCGACAATGCTGATACCTTCGACGCCCTGTTCAACCTCTATCAGAAGGGGTCTTTGGACATCGACATCATCCTGGAGCTCCTGAACATCGACCCCGAATCCACAAAGGAGAAGCTCGAGAGGGATCTGTTCGGACTCAACGACGCGACCTTCAACGAGGTTCTGCGCGGGGTTTACGGGGAGGTCGGCCGTGACTTGGCTGAGAACTCCGATGTCAGCGAGATCATCGCAGAGAAGCTCGGCCTCAAGTATGCGAAACCCTCTGAAGAGGGTGGGCGGTTCTGAGCCTATCCCCCGATACGGGGTAGGACCCCGTTGAAGGAGGCATTGTGCCGGAGGCAGGCAAAATCAGAAGGATGGCGGAGGACGAGATCCCCATGCTCCCCATCATGGAGCCTGGGTACAACCTCCGAGAGATGGCGAAGCAACTCGCCCTTCTTGAGGACCACCTGTTCCAGGAGGCCAAGCGATGCCCCGACTGCATCCGCAAGCACTTCCTCACCGTGGAGGCCCTGCTCGAGGAGGCCGTGACCCTCGACGAGTCCGGCGACCTTGCAGAGCAAATCCCCGAGGTCGTGGACTGGATCCGCGAGCTCCAGGGTGAGTGGATCGATGGAACCAACCCCGCAGAGATAGCACAGGCCCTCCGAGGACTCCGCAAGCAGGTGTCGGAGGACGTGTTCGACGTCCGCGAGCTCCAGGCATCCTGTGTAGCAACCAGATACGCCGCCCTCACCTTCACCGTCCACGGGTACGAGTATCCGGATGATGGCCCCCACGCGAAACTCATGTCTCAGTACATGGCCCCGCCCGACGACAAGTACAGCGAGGCAAAGTGGAACCTGTACCGGGACTGGGCGAAGAAGCGGCGTGTGAGCAAGGACGACATGGAGGCCGTCCTGGAGGCGTTCGACAACGGCATGGCCAACTACGTCCTCCGAGGCCCCGCCCGCAAACCGAAGGATCTCGATGAGATCGCACGGCGCCTACAGATCAAGGTGGGGACCAAGTCGCCCGCCGAGCGTGAGGACGAAGAGGTCGAGAGACTGGTCCGCAGGAATCCGACGAAGAAGCCGCCACGCCACGACCTCCGCCGGGAGCGCATCCGGGTGGAGGACGACCCCGACATCGAAGATCTCGGCCAGGAGGGGGACAAGGACATCTCCCGCAACTTCAAGCGCGTGGGGTCCGAGCTCATCTCGAGTGTGATCCGGCTCCACCACCTCAAACTTGTCACGGCCGTGGTTCGGCGGCGAGTTGGGAGTCATTCACCGGGTGACACTTGGAAGTCAGATAGCGGTGCCTGGTACGGGATGAGTCCCGCCGGGACCACGCAGGGGTTCGAGGACGATCAGGAAGCTGCCAAGGCCTTCGCCTCCGGCGGCGATGGGGAAGCACCCGAGGACGAGGCGCCCGAAGATACGGGTCCCTCTCGGGAGGATCTCGAGAAGGAGCTGGCCGAATCCGCCGGAAACGCGCACGACTCCATGGCGGACGCCGGCCTTCCGGACGCTTTTGACCAGGCCCTATCCGGCCTGGACGAGGCGGGGCAGGCCGAGATGGGCGCCGCGTATGCGGAGGCCCGGGCCGGATTGGTCGGTGGGGGACTATCTGCCGCCGAAGCGGAGAAGGCCCTGTCGGAACCCTACACGGGTAGCGACCCCAAGAAGCTCGGGGCGGCATTGGCCGCTGCGGAGTACGCCAAGAAGGTCACCCTGAACCCGCTCATGTCGGGTGGCCCGATGTCGCCCCCGGGAAACATCTCCCCTCCCTCCCCAGAGCAAGTGGCCCGCCGGACCACCGAATCCTTCGAGAATGCGAAGGACATGTCTACCGACCAGAGGAAGGAGCAGGCGGACGGCCTGCTCGAGGAGATGAAGGGACTCGACGAGGGAACCGCCAGACATGCGGAGGCCAAGGCCGCCCTCCAGGGGCTCCAGCTCGCTGCAATCGTGGACGGGGTGGACGAGGACGACTTCCCCGGCGGGAAGGAGGCGGCGCCTCCTAAGGCGTTCCAGTCGATGGTCAAGATGCTGGCCTCGCAGCCCGGCGGCCTCGCACTCCTCACGGCCCCCGCAGAAAAGATGTACGAACCGGACCACAGGGCCCTGCTCCAGCAGTCGATGAACGGTCTCTCCGATGAGGCTTTCATGGAGGTCCTGGGCGGCTCCGACAGCGGACCTGGGTCCATAGCCAAGATGCTTGAGGACGCCGACGACCCTTCCATGAGGAGGCAACTCCGAGAGATGGCCATGGAGTGGCACATGGACGAGGCATCCATCCTGCCCGCCATCATCCAGGAGCAGAACCCGAATGCATCCCCACAGGAGATCACGGACCAACTCCGGGAGGCCGAGGACGACCAGGCCGACCTGGAGAGGCGCATCGGCGAGGGTTACGAAGACGACGGGGCCGATGAGGTTCTCCGGATCATAGAGGAGACAAGGCGGCAGCAAGTGGAGAACATTAGGGGGGAGGACGCCACCGGCCCTGCATCGGCCAATGCCGATGCATTTCTGGAAACTGGCGACCGCTCACAACTTCTCACAGGGACGGACCCCCCTCTCCCAAGCCCCCTGTGACCATCCAGGGTCCCTCCTTTCGATGGAGCATCTATATGGATTGACAATAATACGAGGGACGTTCGGTAGGGTATCGTTCGACCCGACCCGGGCACAAAATCATGGCTCCCCCGAGGGGCCTTCAATAGGACAAACGGAGGAACCCCCAAAATGTCACGAATCACTAAGCGGTCCGCTAAGGCCATCACCAATGACCTTGACCGACTCGCACAACTCTTCGAGAGCGCACACACTGAACTAGGCGTCCCTAAGAAGGTCGCCGCCGACTTCGCATACCGATGCGATCTCCTCTCCGACTATCTTGACAAGGCCGCTGGCGACGACGAGGACGCAGTCGAGGACATCGTCGATGGCGATGTCGAGAAGGTCACTGAGGCTGACGAGCCCTACATGGCCGACAAGACCGAGCAGGACGAGCTCACTGAGCTCGGCGACATGGTCGAAAGTGGCGGCCTCGGCAAGGGTGCCAACCTGAAGGCTCTGGCCGCGCAACTCATCCGCCTGGCAGACGAGGAAGCCGATGACGAAGAAGCGGATGATGAAGAAGCCGATGACGAAGAGGCTTCCAAGAAGTCCGCCAAGAAGTCCGACGACGACGACGACGACGACGCTGACGATGAGGAAGCCGATGAGGAAGCCGACGAGGAAGCATCCAAATCTGCCAAGCGTCTTGCCAAGCATCTGCTCCGCCTCCTGAAGGCCGGTGACGATGAGGGTGACGACGATGAGGCTGACGATGAGGAAGCTGACAAGGAAGCGAGTTTCGGCCACGGGTACTCGCTTTAGCCGAGGGAGGAGTATCCTGTGAGTGCATACACTGACTATCAGACCAGGGCTACGGAGTTCTCTGTGGGGGATGTTGTGTTTCCCTATGAGGCAGGCTCCGACAAGTCGGGGACGATTGTGTCCGTGTATCCCGCCATCGGGATGGTTGATGTGCAGTTTCCCAACGGCAGCAAGCGGTATCCAGTCGAAGACCTCCAGAGGGCCGATGGCCCTCGTCCGTCTGAATATGACTCCGTGCCCGGTGGGGCTGGATCCGTGAGCTTGCCGGGAGGCCCCTCCTCCGAGAAAGTCGCCTTGTACTGGGCCGTGAAGGATCGTGGCTACCATGCCACCAAGGCGGAGTGTCCGTCGGGTCCCTACTCGTGCCCCAAGTGCAAGGAGACTCCCCTCAAGAAGGCCATCTACAAGAGGCGCGAAGGGGCCAGCGAGCATCTGTTCGCTTGTCCTGGGTGCATGTTCCTCATCAAGAATCTGGACATCCACCACCATAGTGAGGGCATGTAGACATGGCTTTCATGAAACACGCCTACGCACATGTGGTGTCCCCGAAGTTCGATGACCGGGGCTGGGGGCGCATCCGTACCGCATCGGGGTCGCCAGCAGCAGCAGTCACCGAACAGGCTACCGAGATCCTCGGAAAGTCATTCAACCCCGAAGAATACCTGCTCACACACGCAACCATCGTGTGCTCCGTGGACGCCGTTGAAGTTCCAGGGGTCAAGACGGGGGCCGTTGAGGAGGATGGGCAGAAGGTTGTCCGTACCTACACGGATTACCGAATCGCAGCTTCCTGCGACAAGTTCATCAACAACAACATGGATGCCTGGTCCAGGGATGTGCTGGTCAAGAGCTACAGGACCTTCATCGGAGCTCACAACTTTGTCGAGCACGTCCAGATCGAGGAACTCTCTAAGGGGCGCATCGTCGATGCCGTCGCCCGGGACATCGGGGACAGCATCTACATCGACATCCTGATCGCCACCGACCGTAGGCACGCCGACCTGGTGGCCGCCATTGAGTCGGGAGAGATGAGCACCATGTCCATGGGTTGCTCTGTTGACTTCACCATCTGCACCAAGTGTGGGCACGTTGCGGCCGACGAGACCGAGATGTGCAAGCATGTGAAGTACGAGAAGGGCAACTTCTTCCACGACGACCAGGGCCAGAAGCACAGGGTTGCCGAGCTGTGCGGTCACTCCGCCCTCGACCCCACTGGCGGCGTACAGTTTATTGAGGCGTCCTGGGTGGCTACACCGGCCTTTACCGGTGCTGTGATGAGGAACATCATCAAGCCGCAGGAGATGAGCGCAAGGGCCGCCAAGCAGGCCGAGAAGGTGCTCTCCACCCCTCCCGACGCATGGGTGGATCCTTTGGGATTGTCCAAAGCCGCCCGCATCGAGGCCGGATGGGGAGGAGATGATGAGGATGAGGCTCCCGCAGCTCCCGCAGCTCCCGCAAAGGGACCCTTCGATGATCTCGAGGATGAGATCGTGGCAAAGATTCTTGAGAGAGCTCAAACTCGTCTCCAGAAGGATCTCGCCAAAGGGGATGCCGAGGTAGCCCTCTCTCCAGAGAACTCAACCTCAGCCCCCAATGACAACATAGTCAAGGAGGGGTTGAGCAAGCAGGCATACCTTTCCGGGTTGGGAGCCCTCGTGACCACATCGTCTAGCGATGCTGATCTGGTCAACCGGGTGGCAACTTTCAATGAGTCCGCAGGGATTAGCATCTCTGTTGGTATTTACCGTGCCGCCCTTTATGCGGGGCACACGGGTCAATATAGTGATTTCAAGGGGTTTCTTGGTGCTTGTGAGAATGCACTGGGTAGAAGGCCTACAACCGCTGAGTCTATGACATTGATCCGTCTGGGCCGGCTAATCTCGCAACGTACGGATCATCAATAACCCGGCGGAAGCCGCAGAGGAGCAAGACCATGGCACGTGTACGAATGACACAACGGGGCCGCCGAGCGGCCAACCCACCCGCAAACCCGAGGGAGACCCCGGACCACCCCGCTTTCGAGCCGGATCCAGAAGTGGGGGACTACGGCATGAGCAGCGACTTCGCTGCAGAGCCTACTACGGGCCCATATCCGAACTCGGCACATCCCGCGACACCTGATGAGGGACCGTCCGACCATCCTGCAGCCAAGAAGGCAGCACGTGCCAAGTCAGCGCGTCAGCGCCGACGCGCAGCAGAGCGCAAGGCAGCCAAGTGCATCCGCATCGCTCAGTCCATGCTCGGCCCCGTCGCCACCACGGCGCAGGTTGAAGACCAGGCGGTCGACCTTATGGATCTGTCGGACAAGGCCATCAACACGGCCCTCCGTCGTCTGTCCAACTCGTTCCTGTCCGAGGATCAGAATGATCCGGGCGCGGACACCCTGGCCCCTGAAGGCGAGCCTGTCATCCAGTTGGATCCCGTGGCTGAAATGCCGCTGATGTCCGACCACGACATTGAGGCTGAGGAGCTTCTGGCCCTGATGCTCGCAGAAGAGGCACCTGAGGCACCCGCTGTACCCGCAGCACCTGCCATGGAATCGCCGATGCCCGCTATGATGGAAGAGCCGATGGCTGACGAAGTCCCCATTCAGGCAGTTGGGGATGTTGTCCTTTCGCCTATGGGCGAGGATCCCATGGGTCTGGATGCCGCTCCCGCAACCGACGACATTCTCGCGGAGCTGTTCGGAGGCGGGCACATGGCCGCTGACGAGGAAGCGGATGACGAGGAAGCGGATGACGAGGAAGCTGACGATGAGGAAGCATCCAAGTCCGCAGCCGACGAGGAAGCTGACGACGAGGAAGCTGACGACGAGGAAGCATCCAAGAAGTCTGCCAAGAAGGGCGACGACGAGGAAGCTGATGAGGAAGAGGCTGACGACGAGGAAGCTGATGAGGAAGAGGCTTCCAAGAAGTCCGCACGCAAGGCTGCCTCGAAGCAGCGTCCCCGAGGTCGCAAGGCCAGCAAGGGTGCAAAGACCCTCGGTGCCGTGACCAAGGCCGCAGCCAAGAGTGAGATCAGTGATCTCAGCAAGCTGTGGGAAACTGCCCCTGACGTCAGTGACGTCTTCGGCGTGTAGCGACCCCCGAAGTCCCCCGGTCGGCCCCGTCCGTCCGGGGGACTTTCGTTAGTCCGCCTATGAAGGACACCAATAGAGTAGGGACGGCCCGTCCCATGAAGGGCACGGTCTGGTTTTCAGACCACAACAACCCACCTCCCCTAACAGGGAGCACTGCCTTTAGGAGATTTTATCATGGCACTGCTTGGACAGGCGAGTGGTGGATTTACTGAGAGTAGCTCGGCGCTACGCATTCTTCACGTCGGTATTCGTAATACCGTCGGAGTGCTTACCGACGACGCCTTCACTCAGGTCAATCCCCCCATCATTACTACCAACGTTTCCGACCAGGTCGATACGACCGTGCTCGGTGTCCTTTCGGGCTCCGTCGCGTTCACTCGTCCGGACGAGGGAAGCAACTACATTGGAGGTCCCATCGCGGGCAACAGTGGCGTTCGACCCCTCGGCGTCTTCATCAACACCGCCAACGGCAACTCGTACGAGAACACGCCCGGCACCAGCTCCGGTAAGGGACCCTACGTCTCCGCCCAGGGTTGCTACGCCAACAACCTGTTCGAGACGGCCAACATCGTTGACGCCGGCGCGTTGACCTACGCAACGGGTGACCCCCTGCTCGCCAGCAGGAACGGCTACCTTACCAATGCTACAGCAGCGAACGACTCGCATGAGAGGCAGAACACTGCCGCTCTCAGTGAGCTCCTCGTTGCCGAAGCCTCTTCCACCCTCATCGGGATCCTCAAGATGCCTGCTGACGCAACCCAAGACGAAATCGTCTACGACCAGCGGGTCTGAGGAGAACATCATGAGCAACGTATCAAATGCAGTGAAGCAAAAGATCATCTCCGAGTACATCAAGACCCCACAGGGTCGTGCCAAGCTCGCAGCCTCGATGACCCAACCGCTTCGTACCCGTCGGGACTACACCTCCGTTGGCCGCAAGACCTTTTTGGTCGAGCAGCTTCCGGACGGCGCCCTTCCGATCTACGACAAAGACCCTGATGTGACGGCGTACGTCGTCGGCGAGGAAGGCCAGAACATTCTGGCTGTCACCAAGCCGCGTCGTGTGATCTTTCCGCTGTTCGAGATTGCCTCGAACCCGGAGATCCCGCTGACCCAGATCAAGGAGCGCAGGTTCGACCTCATCGAGCGTGCCCAGGATCTTGCCCGTGCGCAGATTCAGGCCGCCGAGGACGAGCGTGTGTTCGCTGTTCTGGACAGTATCGCCGCCGTTGGTTTCGACAGCATCGCAGGTGGAACGAACGCCGACATTCCAGTCGTCGCTCCGATCACCGGCGCAGTGCTGGCCGACGCCTTCTCCCTCGTGGAGCGCCACGACCTTCGGGTCGCCCGGATCTTCATGAACGCCCGCGATTACGCTGATTTGCGTAAGTTCGGTCGGGACATCCTGGACATTGAGTCTCAGGCTGCCCTTCTGAAGACGGGTCTCATGGGAACCCTCTGGGGTGCTCAAGTCATCGTCAGTCGTCTCGTGCCGGTCGGCACGGTGTACGTCTGCTGTGAGCCGGAAATGTTTGGTCGGATTCCTGTCCGTACCGAGCTGACTGTCCTCTCCGCAGACGACCCGAAGGCCCGCACCATCGGCTTCTCGGTGTTCGAGAACCTTGGCATCGGTGCCTACAACCCCCGCGGCCTCGCCCGTCTGAGCATCACCCGCTAACGGTGATGTGAAGCGGACCCGGTTATCTGGGTAGAACCGTACTGAAGCCCCCTTCCTGCCTCGGCAGGTTGGGGGCTTCTTCTATTTTGGGGGCCCCCCATCCATCCGTCGGTTTATACCCGATAGCTGTCCCCGTGTAGAGATGGGGTTCGCACTCGGAACCTGACTGGAGGACGGCCGTGGCAAAGAATGATGTGTATAACTCGAACTTCGGGGCACCTACCTTCGAGTCTCTGACCCGGGGAGTTGGCAAGGTGGGGGTCGATGCGGATTACCGCAACGACGGCCCCGACTATGATGATGCCCCGCAGATCACCTTCTACGGCAACGTAGTCCCGCCGGACATCGACCAGCCCGACACGGTGTCTCCCGCACTTGAGCTCCTCGACCCCGTCCCAGATACCTATTTAGGCCTCGGTGCGGGTGCCGGTTCCGAGCTGGTTTTCCTCGCTACCTTCAACGAGCAACTCCTGAACTTCGAGATCCTTGGCAACTGGGCCCTTTCTGGCCCCGGCTCCACGGGCATGTCCATGAGCTCCGTGGTCCTCTCCTCTGGACCTACCGCCGAGGGCAAGTGGGTCTATGGGGTCTATGCGAGTCATGGATCCCTCACTGAAGGTATCCTGACTCTGGCCATCAACCCAGGCTCCGCAAACTCAGCAACCACAATCCGGGATGCCTTCGGAAACGCTGTGGCTTCCGAGACATTCGACTGGTTCATCGACCTGACCCGCCCTCGGGTGGATGCCATGACCCCAGACCCGGATACGCAACCTCTCTTGATACTTGGCAACAACTGGGGCGACGGCTCATCTCTTGTCTGGTTCGACCTGACTTGGAATGAGTACATCCCCAACAATACGGCGGACAACACCGCCCGCTACACCATGCATCTCAAGGATGGCGGTGGGAACACCCTCGCATCCGCGGCCCCTATCACGGCGTACCCACTCTCCAGCAACATCCCCTCCTTCTCGGGCGACGGGGACATGGTCACGCGAGTGAAGTTCACCCAGCCGAGTACGTCCTTGCTGAATCAGACGGCCTCTGTCGAGCTCGTCCTCAATCAAGTCAATATGATCCTGGACCGTGCCGGTAACGACATGCTCGCCGAGGGCACCACCTATGTGTGGTCCGTGGACACGCAGGCCCCGACTTGGACCAGAGCAGATCCGACTTGCACCACCGTCACCCCTCCCATTCAACTCTCCCCCGGTGTAGTTGTCGGGCCCGAGTTCACTGAGGTGGAGTTCGATGAGTTCTTTGAGTCGGTGGACGGTCAAGGCCCCATCTACGATCCCGCCAACTGGATCATAGATGGGATGGCTGCCAACAGCCCCCAGGCCGTGAGTGTGGCCAGCGTGGTACGCACCACCAGTTTCGGTGCTTCTCCGTCCAGGTATAAAGCCAACTTCGTTTCAAGCAGTGGTATCGCGTCTAATGAGACGGGTCCCATGACCGTGACTCTGACCAATGTGGCGGACATTTCTGGGAACGCATTTGTTGGGGCCCCCCTCTCTTTCACTCACCACAGGGTGATTGATGACAATGGTTCGGACTTGGGCGCGCAGTACCCCACTGCCACCTACACCCCCTCGGGGACCGCACCCCCCGGATGGAATGGTGCTATCCAAGTGGATTTCGTGGGCGTTGTTCAGCCGATGACAGTTGCCAGAGCGGCAGCCGCATGGGATCTCGATCTTCCCGCCGGCGTTGCCTTTTCGAGGGTGGATCAAGTCACAGGGGCCCACGGGGTTACCGCACACCAGATCCATTTCACTTGGTCTGGCTTCTCCGGTGTTGGGACTGTCAAAGTCAAACCCGCAGGTCTGAATCTGGCTTGGGACGCCCAAGGACCGGAAGGCGTTCGGGCCAAAGTCGGATGTGCTGGAGCTGGTGGTCGACCCCTTTCGTATGCCGCACAGAGCTGGGTAGATCCAGCCACTTACTGGCACGAGGTCATCATTGACACCACGGGGCCCTCCATCTTGTCTTGGTCACCCTCTGCGGGGGTCACCGCTGCCGCTTCATTCGGGTCGTCAATCACTGTGACGTTCGACAAGCCCATCCAAGAGACCGTCTCTGTGTCGATTGCTCCCAATATCGCCAGTGGATCCTCCATCATTGTAGGGGCGGTTGCTTACCCTTCAGCGACTACACTTACGATCCCCTTGAGCACCTTCACTGTTGAAGCGGGGGATGCTTTCATCATCACCCTTGCGAACGTGCAGGATCTCAACGGGAGCTCACTTGAGGGATCCAACTCAGCAGCATGGACCCTCGCGGACACCGACTCTCCTTACATTATGAGTACGTTGTCGATCATGTCCACCGTGGACGCAAACGGGGATGTGGAGAGTCCCTGGGGGCACAGCGCCTCCTGGGATCTGGATTTCACCTCGATCCCAACGAATGACTATCTTGGTGTTCAAGGTGTCGTGATCGGTTGGAATGAACCCACCGTCGGCTTTCAGTCCACTGGAAGTGGGACCTTCGCGCCTAGCAACTGGGAAGTCACGATGGGCGCCAACGGCGACGCGTTCCCCAGTGACTGCATCGTTGAGATTATCGCAGCGGATAGCACACTGGGGACTCCTGACGGCCTGTGGGATCAGTCTGGGAACCCTGCGCTCCAAACTCAGGGCCACACCCTCAGCCAGGTGATGTTCCTTCATTGTGTGGATCAGGCAGGTGCTCCTCGGATCATCACGGCAGCGGTGGCCGCCGCAGGTGTCCGTATCAAGCCCCTCACTGGGATCGTCGATATTGCCGGCAACAACGTCGTTGCGGGTCATGCGCCTATCCTTCTTTCCTGCACAGCTCCCGAGGTCGCGCCTACCGCGGCGGTGCTTAGTGGGAGTTTGGATGCCGGCGGATCGGATTCGGTGGACTTGCAGTTCACAGATTCGGATAACCCACAGGTGGCTCATCACTACAAAATGTTCACGAGCACCGATGGTGGGTCATCATGGGTTTTTGGTGAGACCCACTATGCCCCCAGCTCGAGCACGGCGGGCAGCTTGGGGTGGAGTACCCCGTACTCCTTCAAGATCATTTCCTACAACTCTTCAGAGTCCCTTGCTATCGACAGCAACGTGGTCGCTGTCACCACTCCTGTTGAACCCTCGGTGTATTATTCGCCGGGTGCCCTCTCCTCTAAAGCCCAACCTCTCTCCCCTGAGAACTATGGGGGCAGTGGTTACCTTCCGGACTCCGCTTTCGATGCTTCCGGCAACCTTATTACACCCCTCACCATCTCGGATCTCGAAGGTATTGGATCTCCTAGTAACGATGCCTACGGCAGTAATGCTGTGACGCTCCGTCCCGACGGTGACGGTCGATGGATCTTTGTTCTGGGTGTAGTCCAGAGTCCCGCCGAGATTTCAGCGGGAGGCAGTCTGACAGGATCTGCGACTGGAACCGATGCGGAGCTCTACAACGGGTGGTCACTGGCCTCACATGTCGAATACACCTACTTTGACCTCGACGATGTCAACGATGTCGACGGGTTCATGATCAACTCCGGTACGGGTGCTTTACTACCCAACCGTCCAGTGCATACCGTCGCACTCACCAAGGGCGCTCAAAACGGCCTGGGGACGAGTGCGAAGCTCGGCTACCTGGTGTTCCCGAACACCGATTCGGAGGACGACTGGAACAACGTGTTTACGGATTCTGTGTCCAACTTCGGATCCGCTTCCGCAGGGAACGACAGGTTCTCGTGGCTCCCCCCACTCGCTCCTTCCACACGGTATGTCGTGGCTTTCAGGACCGTTCACATGGACGGTGCCGCTGCTGGAGCTGCGCAGTATGGCGATTGGATGATCTTCACGGGAGCGGGGAACTCCGGAGTTTCCGCTGTTGATTATGCAGGGTCGGGGTGGTCGAACCACATCGACATCATCGCCGGCAACGGAGCCTTCGACGGGGCCCTCGAAGGGGCCGACGGGAGGCTGGTAACTCTGGCACCCTATCTACCCGAACACCCTGCAGTAGATGCCCCCGTCCTCGAGATCGAGGACGCAGTGACCTTGAAGGTGTCGTGGCCTCATGCCCCAGTTACCAGCAAGATGGGTCTGGTCCCCGACAACGACACAGATTTCTTTAGGGCCGAGTTGTTCAAAGATGGGGTACTCGCTGTGGCATCCGATGTTACTTTCCATGGTCCAGGCCATGCAAGTCCTACGGGAGCTGTGGTGGAGCAGTTTTTCGGCCTCGGGGCCGCACTCTCCGAGAGTCATACATGGCAAGCTCGTGTGTCCGTCCGCAACTTTGCAGGTGTCCTTTCAGTAGCCACCTCCGCAGTACAGGCATCCGGTCTCGGTGGCATGTCCAACCAGGTGGTCACCACGGAGGTGTACACTAGCACTCCGTTTTACGTGGGCATTACAGCGCACAGCATCGGTGGCTCCCCCGTTTCTGTTGGCAGTGCGAATGGCACATCGGCAGTTCAGGACTCCGCCTTTGATGGGGTCATCCGGTTCACCTTCTACAACGATTGGGACAACAGCTCCCCGACCACGATGCCCAGCTTCCCTGCGGGCGTTGCATGGGGTGATTGCTACACCGTGAGGGTTGCCGACGATGTCCTCGGAGTAGATGGTAACTCTGGCAGCGAGACCTCTGTGACTTGGCGACCCCTGACCTCAGGAGAGATCGGATCCGTGGGGTTTGTGCAGGACGCTTGGTATCACCAGTTCGACTTTTCGGCCCTCAAGCAGCACGGTCGCTGGATTCAGATCGTCATCCACGGTGAGAATGGGGTTGTCGCCCTTCCAGAGGGCGCAGGGGCATCACCCCACATTATGCTCCCCGCCACCCTGCCCGATTCGCCGAACTGGGTGGGTGAGGCCGCCGGCGCAGGTTCACGTCACTGCGAGGAGGCCGCTGTAGGGACTGGGACCGATGCCAATACACACTACATCGGTGAACACTGGTACAACATCGTCTGGCACACCAACGGCCCCGTTGTCTTGGACCCTGGGTTCACTAGTTCGGGTTCTCCATCGGGCTATCAAGGTGCCGCCGTGTTCCGTCATGTGTGGCACGCCGAAGATGCCACTCTCCAGTCGACGATGGGAGTGAACTCCAGTGCTGCATCCCAGGGTTGGGTTATGGCTAAGAGCTATGCCCATGGAAATGCCGTCCCAGAGTGGGGTTGGTTCCGGGGTTATGACCAGCATGATCATAAGAACTGGTACGACGAAGTTGCCTTTGGCTACCCAGTCTCGAATGCTACCTGGGGGGCCATTGAGGATCCCAGCAAAACACCTAGCTGGGGAAAGACCTCTGGGTGGGGGGCTCAGGGAAGTAATGCGGTTGCTGCCAATATCGTCATGAGTTTCTGGGCTGTTACGGACTATCCTCTTGTATCTGGCCCCTACCAGAGTGAGCAACGGATGGTCTACGGGATGGGAACCACAGCCCTCACCCCTTATTATTACGAGGGTGAAGTGTTCGTGGAGGACAGTGGCGGCAACCTGGTCACAGCTCGCTCTCAAGGGTGGCTACTCGAGGCACATGGCTTTGTCCATGGAGGCACCCATGCAGGGCGCGGGATCCTTCAGGTTATTGTTACCGATGCGGGGGGTGCAAGTAGCTCGCCCTTGTGGGATTCAAATCTTGCAGGTGTCTCCCCACCTCTCAAGATCTCCATCTTCGATGTGAAGAGTTCATTCAACAACACGACTTCCCAGTTCCAGTTCTTGGACTTCCGGGTGGTGGATCTTCAGCGGGCTTCACTCACGGCTTCGGGCAACACCTTCCCGTGGACCAGTCCCGCCAACCCATCTGATTGGAAGTCACAGGTCGCTTGCACCCTTACCTTCGCACAAGGTTCCGGAACCTACACCCCTTACTGGACTCACCTGGGGGACAGCACCTACTCGAATGGGGTCACCACCCAGACTATCAGCAACAGCGTCTTGATGGCGGACAACGCGGTCATCGCTGTTTGGACGGCAGCCGCAACGACTCCTTATGTTGGCATGCATGCCGGCTGGACTTTTGTAGATGCTACGAGCTCGTCTCCCGCCCACCGCAAGATCGTTACGGGGTCCACGGTGTTGTACTACGAGATCGAATCAGGACTCTACTGGAGCGACACCCATTGGGATCACAGCAAGGTCGCCTCTGGTTCCTACATAATCATTTACTGTGAGCACGGGTAGGAGGTCACATGGCACAACAAGGTACATCCGGGATGTTTTCCGCCGTAATGGCGAACCTGACACCCGCACATCTGTCGGCATACGAGGGTGCGGGGGTCACGAACGGCATCCTCGACGCAACATTCGATCCAGCGGAGTCAACTTCTGGGTTTTCCAGTGGCATGTATGAGTACGATCCTGCTGCGGATGCATCCCTCGGGTCCTGGCTCGATTGGGACACCCGGATCATCGAACTCGGGGGATCCGATCAGAGTGTGTTCGACCTCGGCACTCCCTCACGCCGCTGGCGCAACATCTACACCGAAACTGGGGTGGATGTTCTCTCTGACGGGACCCGCAAGAGGTTCATCCGGGATTGCGAACTCGGTGTCGGGTTTCTCATGCGGCTTCGGCCCGTGAGCTTCTCTTGGAAGAGGGGAGCTTCGGGAACATTTCACGGGTTCATCGGGCAGGAGGTTGCCGAGGCTACGAAGGGCCTTCCGTTTTCCGGTGTTGCCGAAAGCGACGGGACATACAGCCTTCGGTACACGGAGCTCTTTGCTCCCCTTGTGAAGGCCGTTCAGGAGCAGCAGGCCACCATCACCTCCCTCAAGGACGAGCTCGCCGTCCTACGATCCAAACTGGACATCCTGGCCGCCGCTATTGGGTAGTGTGTGACGTGGATTCCACTTGAGGGATCCTCGGAGCATGGAGATCCAATGACGGACAGGAACCTCTTCGAGAAGGTTTTGTTCCCGGAGGGCGTGTCCCACATGGGGACCTATGCCAATGCCTTCAGAGTCACCGACGACGGGGCCGGGGAGATGTTCCTCGACTTCATGGTCTATTCGGGACAGGAGGAGGAGGCCGAGATGGTGTCGAGGGTCAGGGTGAGGCAGGACTTCGTCCAGTCCATCCTCGAGCATCTCGCATCATTCGTGGAGGCCGAAAGAGACAGCAGCGGCATATTCCGCCTTGTGTCCGGGCCAGACATCAACTGAAGGGTATTGTATGTGGGTCCACCCCGATCCACGGAGGAGAAACAGACATGGCAAGTATAGAGTTCAAGAAGGGCAACCCCCTCAAGCTGAGGGCCACCACGCAAATCCACCTCGGCAAGGTTGAGAAATACATCAACGCTGGCGACATCATCGAGTTCGACGGGCAGACCCTCGACCTCGGGGGCGGTGAGATCCATAATCTTCCGCAACTCCGGGGAGCTGTCCTTTCGGGATGGCTCGTTCCTGAATCCGACACCACCACCGTGTATACGCCGAAGCCGGCAGACATCAAGATCAGGCCGGCCCTGTCCGCTGACAAGGAGCGGGGTGCCGCCATGAAGGTGGAGAAGGTGGAGCATGAGGAGCGCGTCGTGGGAACCATCGGCAAACCTGCCGAGAACACCGACAGAGGGGCCAGCGGTGAGGGCGTCCCCGTGGGGCGTGTCATGACACCTGCCGTGCAGACACCCATCGTGAAGGACTCCGCCTCAGCTGCGCGCGAGGCATCCAGACTCGACTCGACCACCCCACCAAAGGTCGAGGCCACCGCCACCGGCGACGTCGATCAGCCCATCATTGGGGAGACCCTGACCGACATTCTCCCGAATGCGGCATCCTCTGGAAGGACAATCGCTGCGAAGCCCTCCGGTAAGAGCGTACGACTCGCCAACGGTGACGATTGGGACATGGGTCGGCACTGGCGCACCCGAGCCCGGGACGCCCTGCGTAAGTACTCCGGAGACACCGCAGGGTTGGCCGCTGTGAGGGCCGTTGAGGTCCCTAGCGTCCACAAGTTCATTGACGGCCGGACCAACAAGTAGCTGAAACGGTACTCCTCCTATCTCCCACAAGGTTGTGGGCCCTCGGAGGCCCCCAGAGAGATAGGAGGCCAGAGTGTCGGAGAAGGACAGAAAAGCAAGTAGCCAGGCTGCATGGGCCCTTCTGACCGAGGGCGTTTCGGAAGCTCGCGTCCTCACCCACAGGGTGAGGCACATGCTTGACCGCGCACAGGCCGCCGCTGCCGAGTCAGCGGACCGGGAGGCGATCTACCGCGCACTCGGGGATCTTCTGGAGGGTGCTCCCGAGAGACTGGACAATCTTGAGCGTGTACTCGACCGGACCGGGTACGCCCTGTCGAAAATGGGCGAGGAGTTCCTCAAGGGACGTATCCCCCTGGATGACAGGTATGAGGTGGATGAGGCCGTGAAGGCTGTTCCTGGGTTCTCTCCTGGGACCCGCCGCAAGTCGTCCCCGAGCCCATCAAGGGTCACGGAGAGGTACTTGGTGCGGGGGAGAGGGTGAAGTCCAGGGAAGCCTACCGATCTCCTGACTCGCTACCGGGTACGACGACTTACCGGGATGAGGGATCCGCGAAGGGACTCCCGCCAGACAAGGGCGATGGCGGCGGCCATCAAGACCCCGATTCCGCCTCGAGGCGGGAGCGTGCGCTCCCCGCGCCCGGTGGATCCGACTCCGAGGAGAAACCCCCCTCCCAGCCAGTCTACAACCTTCCTGGCCCGTCCGACTCCCACCCCGACGGCAGCCTCCACAAGGACAGGGTCCGCACCAAGGGTGTGCCAGGCGAGCAGTACGATCCAGAGCCCATCGACCAACCTGGCGGTGGTTTCCGCCGGAGGACTCTCCAAGGAGTAGAGGCCGGCAAGAAGAAGCCCTTCCCGACGAACAAGCAAAAGAAGCAGAAGGGGAAGGCGTACCTGTACTCTCGCCGCTGGTACAAGAAGAACCGCAAGAAGAAGATCATGAAGGTCAAGCGGAAGTACAGGGTCGAGAAGAACAAGGGCTGGAAGAAGAGAGACATCAAGAACCGGAACAACCCATCCAAGGACAAGAGGTTCCAGCGTAAGCCGGGGGGTGGCTACAAGGATCCCGCAGATCGCTCCAAGGATTGGAGGGGCGGGGACAAGCGGACCAAACTCAAGGTGAAGCGGAAGAACGCCGCATTCGATGAGGGCCTCCTCCGCAGGACCCCACCAGCAGCTTCCACAGTCGGGGCCGAGCTGGAACTCATGCTCGAGCTCCAGGAGGATCTCCGGGGCGATTTCATGGACTTCATCCTGTGGTTGGAGGATGTCGGACCCGCCGAGGTGTTCTTTGCGGAGCTGGAGGAACTCGGCCTCGAGATGCCCCTGGATGAGGTGTATGAGATAGCGGAAGGGGCGGCAGCGGTGGCCCGAACCCTCAAGGACACTTTCGCCAGGCCAAGACCTGTCGACACAGCTCTCGAGTACGGCATCCCTCTGGAGGCCGTGGGGGAGCACCCCTCATGGTCCTATCCGAGTACCCATGTCCTCCAGGCAGAGCTTCTCGCACGGTACTTGTCCCATATCCATCCAGAGTACGGGGAGCATTTCCGCTCCCTGGCCGACGATGTCGCCCGTTCCAGGGTGGTCGGGGGGATGCACTTCCCGAGCGATTGCGAGTACGCAATCGACCTCGCCGATGAGATGGAGGAAGACATGATTCAGGAGTGGGGGTACTCGGACGACGCCGCTGGCCGTGTGGCCAGGCGGGCCGACTTCTTCCGCGACCAGGAGTGGAACCCTCAAAGGTCCGACGACTCGAGGGAACCGAGCTCCGTCCCCGAAGGCGATGATGTCCCCTCCCAGTCCCCTTCCGGCCTGACATCGTGGGTAGGTCAGCAGGAGGAGCGGGAGAACGGGACCCCAGCACATGGGCACCCAGTAGACCGAGACCGTCCTGGAGCTCCAGGCTCCGCCAGGGTGATCCCGAGAGGCCAGGGGTTCTCTGGCCGGACCGCCAACCGCCAGCTCGTGGCAGCCAAGCTCGCCGAGATCATGGGCGGCACGGCGCAGAAGGTCCAGCAGAGGGCCGACACCCTGTCGGTCAAGATGACCCGGGTGATCGGGAAGTCCCCCATGTGGCTGTTCAACGTGTCCGGCGGGGAGAACATCCACCGGGTCAGACTCAAGGCTGTGCGGAAGGGGAACGTCCGGACGCTCGCCAAGGCCGACGTCCTGGTGAGCTGCGACTGCGAGTTCTGGCGGTGGCAGGGTCCCGAGCACTGGGCGAAGGCCGGGGGGTATCTCTATGGACGCCCCCGGGGATCCGCCTCGAGTCCCGCCGTTCGCGACCCGAACGGGGAACACCGGGCCTGCAAGCATGTGGTCGCCGTTCTCCGGAAGGCGAAGGGGTACAGCTTCAGGACGAGGAACCAAGATAAGAAGATGCGGGAGCTCCGGCGGAATAAGACCGCCTCCCCGTGGGATCTTCTCATATCTGTCTTGATCCCCTCACCGGGTAATGTGGCGGAGAGACACGGGAGGAGGCGAGATGCCGAACTATGAGTATCAGTGCGGGAGTTGTGAGCTCCACTTCGAGCAACGCCTCCCTATCGCCCGTCATGATGAGGCCCAGGACTGCCCCGACTGCGGGACGCCTGAAGCCAACAAGCTCGTGTCCGCCGTGGGGTTCATCCTCAAGGGCGACGGATGGGCGGGCAAGAACAACCGCATCAAGAACCAAATGGCGCAGAAGAATCGACGTCTGGACACTAAAGGCGGTGAGATGAAGCGAGATGCTCCAGTGGCCTCGCTGTCTCCCAATGTAGAGGGTGAACAGACGGGGAGCTGGGCGGAAGCCAAGGCACTTGCAGCCAGTAAGGGCAAGGAAACAACGTCATACGACTCCTATATCCGCAAGGAGAAGGCAGGTAGATCATGAGAGGCATCGTAGCTAGCATCCGGGAGAGACTCCCGAACCACATCGACATGGTGATTCCGGTTGAGGCCGGGGTATCCCAGTACCGCATCCGTGCAGCGAACAACCTGGACACGGCGGCAACTGGGACCACGGATGTCGTGTTCACCGTGCAGTCGAAGGGTTTCTTCCGCTCTCCGGGCGTGGCTTCCAAGAAGCACCACATCCCCCACGGATCCGGTCGGGACAAGGCCGTCACCCGCGCCATCTTCGATCCAATGGACTACTACGACCCCACCGTGGGGGCCACCGATGTGATCCCGCAGGATGATGACATTCTGTTCATGCGGATCGAGCGTTACCTGGACGCCCTGGACAACTGGGAGGCCGCTGGACCGATCAACGTGATCCTCCCCGCTTCGGCCATGAGGGTGGGTCGTCCGATCCTCACGCTCTACGGCACGGCCCCGCAAGTGGGGGTCGCTGGGAGCAAGCCCCCTGCTACCGCCATGCACCTCCACCTGCCCGCTTATACGGCGGAGATGAAGATCATCAACCTCGATGCTGCCAACGACCTACTGGTCGCGTTCGGCACGGGACAGACGCTCGCCGTCGTCCCCGCAGGCGGCGACATCCGGCTCTCGTCGGCGAATGCCACGGAGATTCTGCTCGGAGCTGACACGGGCGCCGTCCTGTTTTCGGCGTTCCTGACTCTGATGAATGGCCCGTCGTAACGGGGGGTGCGGTGGACGTGTGCGGTACGCCGTCTATACCGATGATAAATGATAGGAAGCCGGAGCCAAGTCCAAGTCGGGCAGGGCCATGAACATTCAAGGAGAAATCTGAAATGCCTTACATCTGCCTACGACGAACTGACATGGGGGACGCCCTTTCGCAGGGAACCTTCTACGTCGGAGACCTGACCCCCAACGCGGGCCAGAAGATTCTACACGCTGGAGAGCCCGTCTTCGGGATCGACCCCACTGGGAACAACGTGGAGCCTTCGGCCTATGCTGGACCCATCATCCCCGTGGCGACGAGCGCTGGTTCCACCGTGCTCACTGAAGACCCGGGCGACACGAGTGGCGTCACCAGTGCCGAGTACACGGGCCTATCGGCCTTCCTGCTCGACAACTGCGTGGACGGTGCCGATGCGGGCACCCTGTCCGCAGCCGACGCCCTCACCATCTCCACAGCCCTTGTGGCCGAGATGAGGACCAACGGCGGTGCCATGACGAGCGCAGCTATTGAGACCATCATCCAGGTCACCGACGCTGCGGTCACCGTGGCGGCCTCGGAGATTCAGAACGCTGGCTTCGTTGCCGGCGTCCTGCGTTGTCTGGCTGGTGCGACCTACACGGTTCCCATCACGACCGAGATCTTCGCTGCTGGTGGTAATGCTACCGCTGCTGGTGGTTCGTTCACTGCTGCGAACACCCGCCGCTGTGGTCTGATCACTCTGACGGACAGCCTCACGGAGTCCATTCGTGTCGGTCAGCTCGAAGGGTTCATCGCTGCGGGGTTCTCATACCTGGGAACCGCTGCTGCAGCCGTGGTGGTGTATGACGACGATGGTTCCGTCCTTTCGTAAGTGATCGGGTCTTGATCCGGTCAGGGGGCGTTGAAGACGTTCTCTGGCTTCACTTATGGAGGAGGGCATTCACGGCATGGTAGAAGAAAAGCGATACAGAACCTCGGATCTTTACTACGCAGCATATCTGCGCGTGGCAGGGGTCCCTCTCATTGAGACTGCTCGTGAGGGCGGCAGGGTCTATTTCGTTTTCGAGTCCGTTGAGGGCCTCCGTGACTTGAAGAACGAGTATTTCAACCGCAAGGCAAAGGTTCCGGCCTTGAGCTATGCCGACGAGATCAGGTCCATGAAGGCCCTGACCCACATGTAGGGATCCCCATGCACCCGAGACCAGTCTCCGGCTTCCACCCGATGGTCACGATTGAGGGGGCCCCCACATGGCGATAGCATTTTCACCCGGGCAGGAAACGAGTCGGGGCGACCTGGACATCTTCCTTACGAACTCGTCGGGCAACTCATCGAATGCCTACGCCATCTCCTATGCTGTCTACTTCTTCGACCCCGCCACCGAGGAGGAGGTCCTCATCGGCTCCGCCACCAGGACGGCGGTGAATCCTACGGTCGGGGAGTACTATGCTGCGCTTCTGGTACCCCCTTCAGCGGCGGCCGGGACCTACCGCATCCGGTGGACATTCAACGAGTTTTCCAGCAGCCCCGCACAGTTGGTCGTTCAGGAGTTCGCAGTCGTGGAGTCTTCAGCTCTGCTTGCAGCCACCTACTCGGATCAAGAGCAGTCGATGATCGACAAACTCCGGCTCCTCCTCCGTGACCAGAATCCAGACAAGTTCTATCACTTCAGGCCGCCAGAGCATGAGGGGGCCGTAGGGTCCTACAACCGGGTCTTCGGGCAGATCTGGGAGGATGCCGAGCTCCTGGAGTACATCGAGCGCGGCCTCGACTGGTGGAACATGTTCCCGCCAGAGACAGAGGAACTCAACACCGTCCACAACCTGGTGATCCGGAAGCCCACCTGGCGCACTGCGATTCTGTGGTCGGCCATCACGCACGCCTGCTTCGCCCTCATGGCGAACTGGACCGCCGACGAGTTCGATTACTCTATTGGGGGCGTCAGCCTCAGCCTCGAGCGGTCGTCCAAGTATGAGAGCTTGAAGTCGAACGCCGAGGGGCAGTTCGACAAGGCCACTGAAGCTAAGGCCCGCACGGTGAAGATCATGCGGGGGCTCTCGCAACCCAAGTACGGGATCGGTATCCGCTCCGCCTTCGGTCCCCATGTGGGACGTGGCGTCCTCGGACCCCGCAACTTTCTGTAGACTCAGCGGTACGGCGGCTATCTCTCCGTCATGTACGAGGAGGATGAGCCTTGGCACAGCACGGCGATACAGTCACATTCCACGTTTTGTTTGTGGATTCGTTCAATGACGGCATGGTCGTCGCGGACGCAACCATCGAGGTGTTCACCTTCAATGCAGATGGTGTACGCACGGTTCTTGCTGCTGCGGGCACCGCCATGGACGCGGACGCCGAGAACGGCCACTACAGTTACCAGTTCGAGGTGGACGGTGACTGGACCGGACTCGGCTACAGCCCCCGCATCCATGCCCTCATGCAGGCCACTGACCCCGTGGGCGGCGGTAAGATCCTGGCAGAAGACTCCGCCGATATTTACCCAAAGGGGGGTACTTCCAGCACGGGCGGGGGGATGACCGCCAAACTTGTTCAATAGGAGGCGCCATTGTCCGACACCCTCAAACTGACCGACTTCCGGATGGCGGGGTTCCTGCTCGCCAGGGATGTGCAGTTCAAGGGTACGGAGTCCGACGGGTCTGATGTCGTGTTCGTGTTCGATGATACGGGCGGCATCGCATCCAAGACCCTCGACCTATATCCGGGGTCTGCCGAACAGAAGTATGATGCGGCCTGCAAGACCATGCACGACATGGTCAAGATCAGGAAACGGTCGAGGAGGCGCTGATGGACATCGGATACCGGGAGTATGTGGCCGTCCTCGAGCATGAGCTCCACGAGGCCGCCGAGAGGATTCAAGCTCTCGACGCCAGTCAGCAGGAGGTCAACGCCCGCCACCAGGCCGTCGTACACACGACCGATGTTGAGATCGAACGCCTGATGAGGGATGCCGGGATACTGGACCAGGTGCAGGAGCAGCGCACGCACAGGCGGGAGAGCTTGAAGAAATCGCAGGAGGAGCTGGACGAGATCGGCCAGGAGATGGACGAGCTCGCAGCCGTTCGGAAGTACCTCCTACATCGGGGGCGTGAGGCGTCCCACGAGCTTGAAAAACCTCCGGAAACCCTTTCTGTGGGCCCCACAGAAGACGTTTTGGAGGACGATAAAAAGAAAAACATGCCCTCCGAAGGCGTTAGCCGCGGGGGTGTTGAATAGCCACCCTATACGAGACTACTATAGGTGAGCGGATCCTTCTGAGGACCGTCGGATTGGATTGATTGCCCTATCGGCAGCCGGCTTGCAGCCGGTGTGGCGGACACCTGTGGTGTTCAAGCCTCGGATTGTTACGCCAATCAACCACCACCAACCTCTTTAGGAGATCTTCATCATGGCAGCTATCACACGACTTCTCGGCCTTCCCTCGGGATCAGGCCAACTCTCAAGGGCAGCAGGCGGCGCGCTCGCCGGCACTGGCGGCATCGACAGTGCCTCCCTTCTCTTTTCGTCCTGCAACATCGCAGTTGAGTCGGCGGCCTCTGGCACCACCAACTCCCTCTCACTCGGCTACTACGCCATCAACACCGACGGCACCTCCAGTGTCCCTCTGGTCTCAATCAACGGCGACCCCAACAACGCCAGCCACCACCTGCTTCTCGGGCCGGCTGCAGCGGATCCAGATGGTGCCAAGGTCGGCATCCGGGCAGAGACCCTCTTCTTCCAGGCCAAAAGCGGCACTGATGCTACCACGGCTGTCATTGATGGCCACTGGAGCGTCGGCACATCGGCTCTGATGGGCGCAAGCGGCGGGATTCGCAACGCCGACATCTACGGCGCACTCACTGTTCACGGTGACCTTCTCGTGGATGGCACCACGATCACCGTCAACGCGGAAGATATGCTCGTTGAAGACAACATGATCCTGCTCAACGCAGGTCCGACTTCTTCCACGGCATTGGCCGGTTGGGCTGTTCAGTCCTACTACTCCGATGTCGCTTCGGAGGCGGACCAGAACTTCCACCGTCAGTTCCTTGGTGGGTTCGGAGGCAGTGACCCTGCAATCGGCACTCAGGAGGCTACCCCCGGCGGTTCGGCTCTCAGTGATCTCGCGAAGATCAACATTCAGGGATTTGCGAGCGCTCTGTCCTCAACCACCAACTACTACAATGGCATGTGGATCAAGATCGATGACACGGGTCATAACGGTCACGGCGATGTTCGTAAGATCACGGCCTGGGATGCCACCAACAAGCTCCTCACCGTTACCCCGGACTTCTCCGCCCAGGTCGAAGCGACCGCCAAGGTCCAGATCTACATCGACCAGGTCGGTATGCTTTGGGACGAGTCGCAGGACATATTCAAGCTGGCTTCGGTCAAGCCGGACGGTTCGGCGCACATGCCTGTCGGACTCGGACTTGACATGCTCATGTGTGGTTACGGGATCGAGTTGAACTCGAGTGGCCCGAACTCGAATGAGCCTTCTCCCTACAACGACAACGGAACCGTCTACGCCAAGACCGTCGGCGGCATCGAGGAGCTGTTCTTCGTCTCCATGGACGGTGGCGGCAATACGGTGGGCCCGGTTCAGGTCACCTCGAACGGTGGTGTGAACGCAGCGATCACAGGCGACCTCTCGGTTGACGGCCAGAACGCCATCATCAACGCAGACGCCGGTGATGACCAGGTCGGTGCCTTGAAGGTTCGCTGGGATAGTGACAGCGACAACGGGACGCTTGTCCCCTTGCAGGTGTCACTGTCGGGAACGGCCTCGGCGGCTGGCTCCGATGTCGTGGAACTGTCCACCAAGGCATTGAGCATCCACTCTCAAACGGGTGCCGTCACCGAAGGTGCCACTCAGTCCATGACTCTGCGCCTCGGCGATGGAGTCGACGCTGGTGCTGACCGTGCAGCGAAGCTCGTCTTCCACGGTCGCGCACATGGCGGAGGTACACAGGTCAACCAGAGTGCTTCCTTCGTTCTGGAGGACAACGGCAACTACGAGGGTGACCTCAGCCTTGACAAGCAGCTCCGGATGGCTGGCAACATCCTCCCGGATCGTTCGGCAAGGACTCTCGGGTCTGCTGTCGCTGGCGGCGCCGCTGGTGACCAGCGTTGGTCCGATGCCTTCTTCAAGGGGTTGGATGTTTATAGCAACTCGAATAGCATCACCCTCGAGGTCGAGGACGACGGCTCCGCACACCAGTTCCTGAAGCTCACTTCGGGTCGCATCGCGGGCAACGTCGGCAAACTGGCGGTGATCAACGCAGCCACCGGCAACCTGGCTGCAACGGACCTCGTGTGCATCGACCCCGCATCGGGAACGATGGCGAAGGCTGATGCTGGTGCTAGTAGCACCTCGATGCCCATCGGCATCATGTTGGCTGACTGCACGGCGACGGCATCCGTTCTCGGCAAGGTGTCGCAGCTCGGAACGTGTGCAACGGTCTCTTGTGTTGCACCTAGCAGCACCATGCCGGCTGGATCTCCTGTGTTCCTGTCGGGGACGGCTGGGAAGGTGCAGTTCACCATGCCCAGCACCGCGGGTGACTACGTGGTGCAGGTCGGGATCTCCCAGGCTTCAGCCGGGACCTCATCGACCAGTGTGGTCATTTCGTTCCTTCCCGCGTTCATGAGGATCGCTAACGGAAGCTAATCCATAACGGTGTCCTCGGACACCATTGGATGACAACCTTGAGACCCCCGTCGGGATTCGTTCCGGCGGGGGTTTCTTCGTTTGCGCCCCTATCCCCCACGCCATTCGACACGGGTAGTGTTCCAACTGGAGGATGTTCATGGCGGTCAAGAAGAATAGCGAGAAGCAGGTCCGGATGGGCCTCGGGGAGGCGGTCAAGCGTCTTCTCAACCTGGAGATCAGGTTCAATCAGGGCCCACGTACGGACGAGCTCGTAGCCGAGAGGGAGATGCTCCTCACAGCTCTGAACGCCGTGGAGCTCGACCTCGGGTTCGACTGCAACGAGGACGGGGTGCCGGACACCGTGGAGATCTTCCAGAAGTCGGCGGCGACATCCTGCTGCCGCATCCTTCCCACAGACGGGAGTCGCCGGAAGGCGGCCCCCAAGCGAGCTCGCAAGAGCTCGAGGAGCAAGAAATAATGGATGTACTGCTTTGGCTGGCCGCGACCTATGGCCTCTGCTTCGGAATCATGAACGATAAGGGGAGGATCCTGACCAACCTTCTGCGGAGGATCCCAGTCGGCAGGGATGACGACGGCGTATCATTCTTCGACCGGATGTTCGCCTGTTCGTACTGTACGGGCGCCCACTGCGGGTGGGTGGTCTGGCTACTGTTCTGGGGCTCCACGGGTGAGCCTCCGGCGGAGGGGTGGCACGCTGCGGCCTCCGTACCGCTGTGGATGATCGCCTCCGGTGCATGGTGCTACCTGGCCGACTCCCTGGGTCGGCTGGCCGAAGGACACACGCCCATCGAGGGAGGCTGATATGCCCATCGCCAGTGCAGGAGGAGCCGGAGGAGGCGGAGGAGGGGGGACCCCCGATCCCACCGTATCCGGAGCTGTGACGCTGTCGACGGGCGAGGCTGCATCAGCCGTGACCGTCCCAGAGACGCAGGTCGTCTCCACCGTGGATCCCAACACAGGCGAGGTGACGGAGGAGGAGGTGGCCGTGGATTTCTCACAGGGAGCTGCGGTAGCCCTCATCAACACTGGGGCGACCCAGGAGTTCAGACTCTGCTCGGCCTTTCCAGGCACGGGGTTCGCGGGATCGTTCTTCGGGTTCCTGTTCCAGGCTGTCGATGCGGACTCGAGTGGAGCCATCATCGTGTCGGCGAGGGGGTCGAAGGTGACAGCTCTGGTGGTGGGTGATGCAGACCTGGTCCCTGGAAACCCGGTGTTTCTGGGTGAGGTGGCGGGTCGCGTGACGCAGACACCCCCGGAGACTGTCGGCACGCATCTGTTGAAGATCGGGTTCGCCGTGGCCGTGGATCAGATCATCCTCGCCCCCGACTTTCCCATCCTCGTGTAGTGGCGTCCCCGGCAGGAGTCGAACCTGCGGCCTACCGCTTAGGAGGCGGTCGCTCTATCCGTCTGAGCTACGGGGACTCGTCCAGACTCTACTCAATGGCCCTGAACCGTTCGAGCTTCTCGGCGAAGCCTGAATGGGGTTGCGTCGATCCATAGGCGAGCCACACCTTGCGACCCTCCTGCGTCGGGTCGATGATCATGCGGGTGTACCCATCGTCCGAGAGGTAGACAATCCATGTTCCTCCGTAAGAGGCATCCTCGGCATCGGCATCGTCGTTGTTACGGCAAATCGTCCTGCCTGTGAGGTATTCGTCGATGGTGCGGGCGGATGCCTTCAGGACGGCCTGTGCATCGCTCTGTGGCCTGTCCAACTCGAGCTGTGTGCAGACCTTCACAATCGCTGCAAGAGCCTCACGCGCTTCCTGGTGGCCTACCATCGTCCGTCCTCGACTCGCTTGGCCCACTTCTCCATGGTCTCGCACAGTCGCTTCCGGATCTCCTCCCCGACGTTCTTGGAATCCTCGGACTCAAAGGCGTACGCCCGTAGGTTCTCCCGGACGACGTCGAAGCCCCATTCCTCCGCTCTGGTGTAGAGGATGAACCACTCGAAGGGGTGCAGGGATAGCCACATGCGTGTGAGGGTGATGGTCTCGTCGCACCACGGGTGCTCGCACTCGTCGAGATCCTTGCGGTTCCACTTTCTGAAATCCTCGGGGTCGTGTTCCCACTCCGCCCGTTGCTCGTCGGATGCCTCCTTGATGGCGTCCTCCAGAGATTCAGAGAGAATATCGACGCTCCGTCTGTTCCAGTCCGAGATCGCCTTCTCGACGGTCTGTGGGAGGCCCACCTGATTGCCGGTGTCGCCCAGGATCCAGTCGAGGCCGAGGATGCACCAGTCTACGACTATCGACTCGTCCACGCGGGACGAGTAGTGAGAGAATCCACCCTCAGAGTTGTAGTCCTTGACGGCCTTCTCAACCTCACTGTCATACACATGTCCGTCGCTGTAGCTCGAGAACAATGGCTGGCAGCGGGCCAGAAAGCGCTTCGCCTCGACCTTCCCGATGTGTCGGGGGTCTGTCGTGTCCTGTGTCTTGGTAGCTTCCATGTCCGCTCCTATTGACTCCACCCATCGTCGCCGATGTGGTGGTCTGAAAGGGCGCGCACGGCGCCCGTGTACTTGTACTTGTAGGGGAACACCTCGTCAGAGGCCTTCCCGATCCGCTTGCAGAAGTCGGTGTCGTCCTGCCATGCGAAGCCGCCGTCAGGGAGGAAGACTCCCGTGCCGCAGTGCTCCCCCGAGGAGGACTCATCGATCTCAAGCAGGGCATATGCCTCCGTGCCGTCCGCAAAGCGCACGACGCCGTTGACCATGACCACTCCGATGGGGCCTCCAGCGGATGCGGAGTGCCGCACCTCGTCGAGGAGGTGCCGCTTGCGACCCCCCGCCGTGAAGGTGGGCTTACGCCCCGCTCCGAAGTCGATGGTGATCTTGTTTCCTTTTGTGGTCTTCATGGTTCCTCCTATGCCCGCTTCACGGCGGCGGCGGGGAACTTGTAGCTCTTGCCGGTGCGGATGCACTCTGCGCTGATCGGGTACTTGCGGCGACGGGGGTTGATGCCCGTGACACGGTAGGTGCCGTTGTAGGTGGTGAACTCCCGTCCGAAGTCTCCGACGGTGAGGTCGTAGAGGGGGGCGAGGCGGGCGAAGTCGGCGGGGATGCCGTCCTCCGTCTCACACACGAACGTGAACTTCACGGTGAAGTTGGTGTCGCTGAAGCGTCCAGCCTCCCGCTTGAGGGTCAGTCCGTACTGCTCGGCGACCATCTGGAGGGCCATTTCGGCGTCGTCCGCGATGGGCTTGATAGTCTGTCGGTTCATTTGAGTGATCATGACGCGCTCCTTCGATGGCGTTTTGTTTCATCTTCCACCCTATGTACGGACGGGATTCTCCAATGGACCCCCCGCTGGCTCCGCTGAGGGCCAATATCCGTCCTATCCCTCGATAAGAGTGCGGCCTGAAGTGGCCCCTGCAAAGTCGGAGGCTGGTTGATGACAAGCTCATTTGATAGGATTATGGATGTGGGGACGAAGTTCCTCGCCATCCTCATCATCCCGACACTCCTCTGGGTGGTGAAACTTGAGGTGGAACTCGCTGTTGCCTCTGAACAGAGACAGGTGATGTCGGTGAAACTGGTGCAGATGGATCAAGAGAACAAGGCTGTCCTTCATTCCATCCAGACCAACACCCTGGCTCTCGGCAAGCTGAGTACGAAGATGGACGGCGTGAAGGAGTCCTTGGACGAGATCAAGGATAGGTTGCCATGAGTCCGAAGCAAAAGTCCCGCCTGGGGTGGTACGTGTTCTTGTTCGCCTTCCTCCCCTCGGTGTTCCTCATCCCCTGTATTATGAACGGCATCGGCCAATGCGGATCCCAGAAGGCAGAGGCCGCCAGCCCGAGTGGGTTGGCCACTCCGTCCCTGGATACTGTTGAACATCTTCCCGACATCGTGGAAGAGGACTTCCCCGGCATCGGTCGGGAACACAGGCGCGTCCTTGTGGAACAGCGCACATTGGTGCAGAGGGCTGTCCAGCAGGTTGAATCCATTGAGGATTCCTTGCCGGTCATTGTTGAGTAACCCCCCCTTGGAAACCACCTGTGGCATGGTCGGTATCATTCCGATGCCCCGTCCGTGTTGGGTGGGAATGGTTCACACTCAGGAGGAGATGGAAAATGGATAGCACAACCGAAAATACCGTCACGGCGATGATCAGTACTCTCACCGAGGCACTCAACGATGCGAACAAGCACGACAGCGGCGTGAAGGCGGCCGGTACTCGGCTCCGCAACGCCATGTTGGAGATCACCAAGGACGCGAAGATCGTCCGAACCCAGGTCCTCAACGACCGCAAGGGAGCCTAAAAACATGGAGGCCACAGAAATGACCAAGAAGACCAAGGGTGCCAAGAAGGCAGCCGTCAAGGAGGCAGCGGGAGCTGTCGAGGAAGCAGCCACTGAGGCTGCAGCCACCTTGAATCTTTCCCCCGAGGATCTCCAGATCCTCGCTCGTTACCGTTCCGGCGGTGAGGACTGTCTCCGTGAGATCGGCCAGATCGAGATCCGAAAGGCCCGTCTGATCGGCTCCTACGGCCAGCTCGAGCAGGCTTCTCAAACGAAGCTCCAGGAAGTCGGTAAGGCACTCGGGATCGACGAGGGCGTCGCCTGGTCTGTCCAGCCCGACGGATCCGTCGTACTCCACGAGGGGACGATGACCGAGGGGGGTTAGCGTGGTAGCGGGGTGGGAACCTTCCAGCGGGGAGCGTCCTACGCCGCCCGCCAACTGCATGGTGACGAGTCCCTACGAGGTAGGGGTGTACGATCTGCGCTGGGATGATCCCTCCACGCTCACAGCCAACTCCGTCTGGAATGTGGTTGGCGTCAACGTCTACCGTTCAGATGCCTCCGACCGGGGGCCATTCCGAAGACTCAATGAGTACCCGGTCGGAGGCGGCTTCTACAGAGATGCCACCGACAACGCCCTGGTGCGCCGCGAGGTGGTTGCCTGGGACGAGGGGTGGTCCTCCAGGGGTGAGTCCGCCAACAGTGGGCGCTGGAAGCTCAAGACTCGCTGGCCGATGGTCAAGCAGGATGGGCAGGCCATCCCCGCCGACTCCCCCACCGATGTCATGGTGGAGGTCGATGGCGTGGTTGCCGAGATCCATGAGGTGCTTGGCACGACCGGCGAGGTGATCCTCGTCAATACCCCCATCTACGACGAGGCCCTCCAGAAGAACCGCCCGCCCGTTGTCCCGACGGGGCCAGACTCCAAGGTCACGGTCACCTACTACAGGTCAGCCAACCTGACACCCGGGGTCGCCCTCGAGCGCAAGGTGTTCTACAGGATCACGACCGTCGCTGCGACGGATGACGGTCTGGTGGAAACCGAGCTCGAACAGTGCCCTCCCATCACGCCCACCGCCGTCGAGGAGCTCGACTACATCTGGCGGGAGGCCATCCGGCGGAACCAGTGGATCCTCCAGCAAGGCGGGGAGCGGGTGAAACTGTTCGTCCGCAAGCAGTCAGGGGTCTCCTGTGACTGCGGCTTGGATCCCCACACCCGGGAGTTCACGGGGCAGCCCTCGAACCGTTGCGAACGGTGTTTCGGGACCGGTTGGCTCGGGGGATACGAGGGACCCTACGAGATTATCGTGGCCCCTGACGATTCTGAACGACGTGTGGCGCAGACCCCCACGGGACGGCGAGTCGAGCACACCTATGAGGTGTTCATGGGCCCGAGCCCAATGGTCACGATGCGGGACTTCATCGTGAAGCAGACCAACGAGCGATATTCCGTAGGGGCCGTCAGGCGCCCCACCAACAGGGGCAACATCCTTCAGCAGCACTTCAACATCGGACTCCTCGACGAGGGGGACATCCGCTACAGGATCCCGATGGACGGCACTGAGGCCCTTGTATGGCCCGAGACCAGGTACAGCCACAGCGCAGTTGCACCCGCTGCCGGCCAGCACCCCCACGATCCCCCACACCCTGTCGGACCCGACGCTACTACGCCTATGGGAACCGAGAAGGGGGACCACGCCGATGAGAACGAGAAGCGTGGAAGAACCCCTGTCTGGTCCAACCAGAATACATAGGGGGATCCGTGGCTAAGAAGATGAAGATGAAGATGAAGCTGGAGCATGTGGGGGGTGCCTACGGCAAACCCCTCGCCAGGCGCGTCGATGCGAAGCTCCAGAAGTCGGACCTCCAGCGGTTCGGTGAGCTCATGGTGAAGTATGTCGTCGAGGAGGCCCGCAAGTCGGGAGGGCGCTCGAGCTCCATTCCCAAGACGGAGAAGTTCTTCAAGTCGTTTTCTTACCAGATCAAGGGGTCCAGCACCGTCCAGATCACATCGACCTGGCCCTGGATCGACACCCTTGTGAAAGGGGCCGCCGACGGAGCCAGTGCAAAGGCGGGCAAACCTTTCCGCATGGAGTGGCTCACGAAGGAGGCGGGGGTCCACGCCGTCCCCATGGTCGATGAGCAGGGCCAAGTCATCATCCGCGCCGCCCCTCTCACGAAGGCCGATGCCTGGATCCATCCGGGAATCGCTCGGCACACGTTCATTCGCAGGGGTGTTGAGAAGGCCAAGGAGGAGTTTGCCAAGAGCTTCTGCAAGGAGATCCTCGAGTCTGCAATAGGGGGTCGCCGGTGACCTCACGCGTTTCAAGGGTGCGGGTCACATGCCTGTGCGACAGCATAAGGCTCCCTGACCTCGGGATCACACTTCGGAGAGGGGATTCCCAGATCATGTCGGAGATGCAGGTCGAAGGATCAAAGGATGTCTCGAGGGCCGTCAGATCGAGGGCCGTCAAAATGACCGTGTTTCTCGGACCCCGCCGGATCCTTCCAAATAAGCCACCCAAATCCAAACCCATCAAGCCAACTCCCAAGCCCCATGTTGCGCCCCCAGTTGATGTGGCCGCCCTCTTGAGAGAGGCCGCCGCCGCCGCTCTGGACCCGCATGTGGCTGCCCTGTCGAGTCAAATCGACGCAGCCGCGGCCTCTGCTACCGACAAGGCTATGGGGAAGATCGTGGAGGTCCTCTCCCAAATGAAGGATCAGGTAGGTGCCGCACCCGCACCCCAACCCGTCGTGGATCCAGAGTGGTTGGAGGCGGTCGTACGCTCGGCACTCGCCAGCTCCGTGGTCCTTTCTACTGGACCCGCATCCGACGGTGACATGCCTATGTTCATACCTTCAGGCATGGCCGACGGCATCCAGGGGGATGTGGGGACGGTGGAGGAATCATCTACCGGATCCGGGGTGGATGAGGCTCGTGAGGCTCTGAAGGCCCTCCGGAAGAAGAAGCGGGATGCGACGGATGGGTAGGATCGAATCAGGAGGCACCCATGTCTGAAAACGAAAAACCCAAGAAGAAAAGCCCGAAGGCCAAGCCACAGCTCGGTGTTGGACTTGATGTGGGGACCATGAACATCGTTTCGGCCCGCAAGGGTGCCGACGGCATCGGGACCAAGCGCGTCCGGGACGCCTTCTTGGATCTCCCCATCGAGAGCAAGAAGATGCTGAAACTGTCGGGCGTGTCCTATGCGGAACGCGACGACGAACTCCTCATCATCGGCGATGCAGCTCTTGAAACTGCCAACGTGTTCGGTAGGGAGGCGCGCCGCCCACTGGCCGCAGGGCTTGTTTCCTCATCGGAGGTGGACGCCCTCGACGTCCTCGGTCTGCTTGTGCGGAACGTCCTCGGCGAACCCGCCACTGAAAACGAGGTCTGTTTCTTCTCCGTCCCAGCCAACCCCATCGACCAGCCGGACAAGGATGTCATCTACCACAAGGGTGTGTTCGAGAAGATCGTATCCGAGTGCGGTTATGACGCCCACGCCTCCAACGAGGCCATGGCCATCATCTTTGCGGAGACGGCCAAGGACGGTTTCTCCGGGGTTGCCCTCTCATTCGGGAGCGGCATGACCAACATCGCCCTGGCCGTGAACACCATCGAGGGGTTGAGCTTCTCGGTGGCCCGCGGTGGGGACTGGATTGACCGAGGTGCCTCCAAGTCTATTGGATCCACGCAGGCACGCATCTGCGCCATCAAGGAGCAGGGCGTGGACCTGAACAACCCTGTTGGGCGGGAGCAGGAGGCCATCGTCTTCTACTACAAGAACCTGGTTGAGTATGCCCTCGACCAGATCGCCGACAGGTTCAAACTCATCCAGGGCCAGTTCGCATTACCCCGCGCCATCCCCTTGGTGGTGTCCGGGGGTACAAGTCTTGCCACTGGGTTCGTGGATTTCTTCAAGGAGTGCTTCGAGCGGAAGCGCAAGAGGTTCCCCATCGAGATCAGCGAGATCAGGCACGCCAGCGATCCAATGAACGCCGTGGCCTATGGGATGCTCGTACAAGCCATGCAGGAGTATGAAGATGAGTAGCAACAGTAAGACCGACCTGGTCCTCGGCATCCTCGGGGATGTTCTTCCAACAGAGCCGGTCATCAAGCCGGAACCCGTTACCGAAGAACAGAGCCTTGGGGGTTTCATCGAGGGTGAGGCCGAGGGCGACCACGGCGGAATCTACGAGGGAGCCATGTGCCTCGGAGTCGAGCTCACGAACCAGACCGACCTCGGTGACGGGTTCGGAGTCGACGGTGCGGGGGATTTCACAGCCGGCAAGCTCGTCTACTATGGCGGCGGCAAAGGCCGTCAATACCTTGGGGACATGGAGCAGATTCATGTAGTCCGCAAGGATGGAACCCTCACTATCACCGGCCTTATCAGGACGGAGTAGCACCGTGGAGGGTTCGTGTACTACCAGCTCACAGAGGCACTGAAGCGGAGGTTCATCCTCGAGCTCCGTCGTATGTGGGCCGCACACCCGAAATACCAGGACCTCGTCGGGAACATCCAGGGTAAGTACACGTTCAAGGAGCGCCCTCAGTACGGCATCATCGTGAAGACCTCGGGAGCTACGAAGGTGGAGCTCGCCGCCGACAACTTCATAGGGACCGTCCACAGTTATGCCTACCTGGCCCGTGTCGATTCCTTTCCCGGTCAGTCCATCGAGTGGATCCGGGAGCATACTCCCGCCATCCAGAAGAACGGGGGCCGCTTCCCCTCGCCAGCCGGGGTCTACTACATCGAGGTCACCGAGTACGACCCCCAGCGGGGAATGGGCCAGTTCTGGGTGGACCGCCTCCTGGATGTTTGGAACGAGCCCGTCACGATGTCCTCTCCTTTGGAGGGCCGTCTTCAGAGGGTCCCCCTTCCTGGAACGCTGGCTCTCTATGAGGCTCCAAGCGGCACCCTCCTTCACGAGGGCGGTGCCTATGAATATGATTCGACCGACGGCACCATCACACTGAAGAAAGCTCTCGGAAAGGGTTTGAGCCTTTCTGCAGACTACAGATTCCCGGCGGCATCCGTTGGTCCCTACGACTTTGCCGACCTCCGTGCGAACATCGCCGCCATTCCGGGTGTAGTCCTCGCTTTCGGCCGTATGGCCTCAAAGGGTGATCGTGCTGCCGTGGTGGTGTCCCGGAGGCGATCCCCCGTGGCCCTCGAGTACGGCGGCAAGTGGGAAGTGAGCCTCGACTTCGATGTGCTGTCCAGGGACCAGTATTCGCAGATGGAGATCTCCGACCGTACGATCACATGGATCTACGGCGTCCTCCGTCCCCGTGTGTCCCACGAGGGTATCGAGATCTTGGATGTGTCGTTCGGAGGGGAGGCGGAGGAGATCTTCGACGAGAACGCCGATGACTACTTCTACAATGCCTCATTCTCCGCAACCGTTCAGACGGATTGGGGGATCCAGGTTCCGCTAGGGCCCGAGCTCCGATCCATATCTCCTGCATCTGCGGCGGATTCAAGAGCTGTGGAGGAGAACCCAGGGATGCAGGACGGTAAGATAAATCCTGTATCTCCGGGCGGGTTGGGGTTGCGGCCAGTGCGGGATCCGTTCTTCTCAGGACGGTCCAATACCTTCGAGGTGATCCGTTGATCCGGCCTCTCGGTGGACCCCCTATACCCACCTGCAATCAGGGACGAAGTAACGGAGGATGCTATTCCACTCTACAGCTACCAATGTGAAGACTGCGGTCTACGGTTCGACAGGCGGATGTCCGCCTCAAGAGCTGGAGATGCCGTCGGGTGCAAGTGTGGGGAGCAGGCATCTAGGGTTGTTCCGGATTCAGTACAGACCACCTTCAACCCGAAGGGGGACGGTACGATCCAGCCACAGAACACTGGTGTTTCGTCCTACGATGCCAATGTGGATCGTGTGATTGGAGAACATGCAAGAGGAAGCTGGGATGCAATAGCCCAGAGACATACCCGAAAGAGGGAGGTTCTTCGGAACAACCCTGGAAAGACGGGTTGGGATCTCGGTAGGACCTTGGACGGCGACTACCAACCCATGAAAACTGAGGAGAGAGGCGCCGCCGAGATGGCGCGTGGGCTCCACGGTAAGGCTCTAGGGATGCTTGAGCGCCACAAAAAGAGGCGAAAGAAGGCGACTGACGCGGGTCAAGCTGCCAACCACCAGTCCTGAAGGACTTGGATAGATGAACAGAAAGATAGAAATACCATCCGTGCTTACCCAACCCGCCCTCGAGGCGTGGAAAACACCGACAACGCACTAACCGCGAATCAGTTATTTCGGCCCGGAAGGGCCGCTAAGGAGACCCGTCATGGCCTTTGATTTCAAGAACCCCTACGCCCCCCCAGGCATCTACACCGAAACCAAGTACGAGAACCCCCTCGCTGGGAACCTCTCGTCACTGAACATTCCGATGCTGATCGGTCCTGGCAACGAGATCCTCTCGCAGTCCGGTCTTGAAGTCGTTCGGGGCAGCTCCAGCACCATCGACCAGTCGGTCCCTACGGAGGATGTCACTGGAAGGGCAGTCCTCGACATCGCGGACAACGGAACCATCACCCTCGGTGCTTGGGATGGCGTTGCGATGAAGTGCCAGGTTCGCAACTTCCCCATCGTCACAGGCGATGGCTCTGGGACCTCGACCACGAAGGCAACCGATGTGGTCGCCTTCCTCAACGATACGCCCATCGTGGTGCTCTCCGTGGACGGGGTCAACGGAGTTGTTGAGCTGTCCACCGTTCCCGTAGCAGGGGACGAGGTCCGCATCACCTACTTCTTCAACAGGACCGACACGGCCGCCACCGACGATGTGTCCGACCAGGTGTCCGCCGACGGTGCCCTCCTTCAAGGATCCGTGGGTGAGAACTTCACCATCACCGAAGACCTGGACGATGCATTCATCGTCTCCGTTGACGGGGCAGCTGCTACCACCATCACACTTCCTCCGGGTACGTGGGAGGCAGCGCAGATCGCCGCATCCATCTCTGCCGCTGGGGAAGGGTCCCTTTCTGCGTCCACCTTTACGAACTACCTCGGGGATGTTTGCATTTCGTTGTCCGCCGACCTGTCCCTCTCGGTAGGGGCTGGCACCGCCAACGCCGCTCTCGGTTTCAACGCTGGAGCGGCCACCGCCCGGACGTCCACCTTCCATGTGTTTCAGGGACCCATCGTGGATGGTTCCAACGGTGGCGTGACCACCACGACACCGTCCCATGTCACCGTCACCGTCAATGGTGCCGCTGCGGAGGTCGCCTCCGTTGACGGCGCAAACCGCGCTGTGACCCTCTCGGTTGCACCCGCCGTCGGATCCACCGTAGTGATCAACTACAAGTGGAACTCGTGGCAGGACACCTTTGACTACCTGGCCAACATCGGCGTGCTGGAGGTGTCCACCTGTGGCATCACCACAGGTCGCTCTGATTATGTGCAGGGTGTCGACTTCGTTCTGAAGGACGACGCGCTTCTCTGGGGCACCGCAGCCATCGTTTCGGCGGTCTCCGCAACCGCGGGCACCGAGGAGTTTGGCACCGTTCAGATTTCGGCGGCCCTCGTTGACGCCAAGGCATACCTCCAGTCGTGCCCCGCCGTGACGGATGCCGTCGGCGGATCGTCCAACACGAGTCGTACCGTGTTCAAGCTCCAGGCCGTTCCGACGACTGGCAACGGGCGGAACAGTCCCCTCGGGACCAGCTTGTTCCAGACGGTCAGCAACAGTCGCATCGACGTCCCCACCGACAGGCCCGATCTGGTGACGGCCTATTGGGGCTTCGGTGTACAGGATGCCCTCGTCCGGGGATCCGTTTCCGTTCTCAAGGTTGACTCGGCCTCTGCAGAGATCACTCTGGCCGACCCCATCCCTGTTGGAGCTTCGGTCTACGCCACCTTCTACTACAACACCCTGAAGGATGAGGAATACACCCTCACCTGCGAGTCGGCCGGGGGTTCCGGATCTGGAACCTATTCGGTAGCCGACTCCGACGGCAACGCGCTGTTCTCAACCGTGTTCGGCTCCCGTGGAGTCGGTCTGGCCGAGGATCCCGTGTTCCCGAGTGGTTCCGTCAAGATGCCCGATGCCCGCCACGAGGTGATCGGAGGGGATGCCTTCACTGGACCCCTCGAGGAGGATGTGACCGTCGAGTTCATCGACAAGTTCGCTACGCCTCCGAAGTGGACATACCCTGGACCGGGACCCTTCTGGTTCGCGTCAGGTACATCGGATGACCTCGAGCTCACCGTGGTCGGCAACGCCGTGACCTCGGACATGACCCTCGATCTCTCGAAGCCCTCCGGCTTCACCGGCGGTGGCGGCGCGTGCGCTTTCATCATCGGTTCCGAAGTCGCATACGACGACGCAGGTGCTTCCACACACACCATCGCAACTGGAACGGACGACGGCATCCACATCAACGTGGATGGGGTCTCCCTGGATGCGACGGCTGGCGCTGGCGCCGACAACGTGTCTGCATACGCTGATGCCCTCAACGCTGTGTCCGTGACCACGGCGGCAGAGTACACCTCTGCCGGCCGGTTCTCCGGGTGGGTCTGCGGTGCGGGTGATTACGACACCATCACCTTCCACTGGACCGGATCGACCTCCGGTGTTTCCGGGCTCAAGGTGTGTACGATTGCCGCTGACACCTATGCCACCCCTGCGGATCTCGCTGCGGCGGTACAGACTGCGTTCACGACTCCCGCCGTACCATTCGGAGATGCCGACGATGCACCGGGCATCGCCGTGTCAGCCAACACCAAGGGCCAACTCGTGTTCGCCGTGACGACCTCGACCAATGACGTCACTGGCGGCGTGCTCGAGTTCATCGGGGATGGGAGTGCCACCGACTTCTGCGTACTCGCAGGAATCGACTGTGACACAGACACCGCGCGCGGCCAGACCAAGATCCTGGCCGGTTCCCCCGTGGCGAAGCAGTACTCCATCGCGGGTGCTGGTGCCGAGTTGATGCACGACAGGCTTCTCCTTCGGAACCGGCTCCTGGCCGGTGGCAGCTCCATCCACCCTGAGTCCATCGAGGCTCAGGCATCGGTTGAGATCGTCTCCGGAAACGCGCTCGCCTTCCTCGGGATTGATTCGGGCACCATCGTGTATGCGAACTGCGATGCCGTCATTCGACCCGCCACCATGACCGCACAGACCGGCTGGTCCGGCGGGCAGAACGGCGGACAGCCCGTTGTGACCTTCTATGATGGGACGAACCCGAGCAACCCCGACAACACGACCCTCAAGTTCAACATCGACGGATACCCCGTCGAGGTCGGCTTCGGGGGGAATGGTGCCGGTGCTGATGTGGCTTTCGGTCCCGCTGTTGCGGGCAACGGATCGGTGATCGACCTGATCGCCACCGCCATCGCCGCTGTACATGACGACTATGCTGCCGCCGCAAACGTCATCACCGCTGGCCTGGTTTCGCAGGAGGGTGCGACGCTTCGCATCACAAGTGCGGCATCGGGTCCGAGCTCGTCGCTGTCGGTTTCCGACGGTACGGCCAACGGCGTCCTCGGGTTCACCAACAACTCGTCGGCGTCCCGGTCTTCGGTGACCACACAGGCGGCTGCCAATGCTGCCAACAGTCACGGTGCCGACATCGACTGGCTCCTGGCCTGGACCGGCGTGGTAGGCACCATTTCCGGGGTTGCTCTCGCTGATGCGGCAGTTGCCGCCGACGGCAAGGGGTACATCTACATTCAGGGCAACTTCACGGGCACAGCAGCGTCCGTGGCCGTGGATGAGGATGCAGCCACCAGCGCACTCCTTCCGGGTACGGGACTCCTTGCCGAGGACGGCGACGGAGCTGTGGGTGAGGCTGGAGTTTCCGGGTTCACTGTCACCTCCTCCGCTGCAAGCGGTTCGGGTTCGGCGGACACCTCGAGTCTCCAGACCACTGGTCTCGGACAGGATGGCGTGGTGGGGCAGACCTACCGCGACTCCATCACGGGTCTGTCGTTCACTGTTCTCCCCCTCGAGGGCGGGAACAACTACACGGACGGCGACACGGCCACCTTCACCCTCAAGGTGAGGGAGGCATCCACTTGTGATGCGAACATCCCCGTGAACACCATCCCGGGCATCAGCCTTGTGGTGTCGAACACCGTTGGTGTTTCCGAAGCGGACACCGCTGCCATCGAATGCAACGAGCGTGGTGGGGCGGAGCCGGCCATCGGTGACATCTACTATGTCAGCTATGACTTCTCGAAGAGGGACTACTCTCCGAGGGTGTACACCAAGATGAGCTCAATCGAGCGCGCCTTTGGTCTGCCTGGAGCCGACAGTCCGACCGCCCTTGCGGCGTACCTCATGCTCCTCAATGGTGCATCCGCAGTCGGTGTCAAGCAGGTGAAGAAGGACGCGGGGTCCACCAATGCAGGTGTCGCCTCGTACACCAACGCCCTCGATGAGTTGGAGGGCCTCCTTCCGGGTCGCATCCGGCCGAGTGTGCTCGTCCCGCTCGTCCCCTACACCCTGGAGCTTGCCCAGTACCTCAGTGCTCACTGCGCTATCCAGTCGGACATCCGGCACCGGGCAGAGCGCACCGCAATCCTCGGCTTCCAGGCTGGGACTCAGCCTTCGGAGGCTGCGGACGCAGCCAAGAGTGTGGGCGATGCGAGGATCCGCCTCCTGTACCCCGACATGCTTACCGTCACTACGACGGACGCTGACGGACGGGATACCGAGCAGCTCATCGACGGTCGTTATCTGGCGGCCATGATGGCGGCGCGTTCATCCAGCCCCAACCGCGACCCAGCGTCCCCGTGGACGGGGACCAAGTTCGTTGGGACCAACGGGCTCTCCCGCATCCTGGATCCTGTCACCCAGAACCAGGTGGCTGCAGCCGGGGTCTCTGTCTGCGAGGACAGGCCTCCGTTCATCAAGGTGCGGCACGGTCTGACCACGGACATGTCCAGCATCATGACGAAGACTCCGACGGTTGCCCAGATTGCGGATTTCGTCCAGCAGCAGTCCCGGGACACTCTGGAAGGGTTCATCGGCGTCAAGTTCCTGCCGCAGATTCTCACGCAGGTTGAGGGCAGGATCGCTACGATGTTCAAGACCATGGTGCAGGGCCAGATTGTGGCGGGGTACACGGGCATCAAGGCAAGCCTCGACCCGAACGATCCAACTGCGGCCAAGGTTGAGGCGTTTTATCAGCCGGTCTTCCCGCTGCTCTACATCGTCCTGACCTTCAACATCAGGGCGTCGCTGTAGGAGTTGGACTCTGAATAGGGGGTCCCGATGGACTACAGAACCGTAGTAAGAAGCATGATCGACGAGCTCGCTGACACCCCTTCGGGGGTGCCAGCGGATTCCGTCCTCAACCACATGGTGGGGAGGGTTGCAGACATGCACGAGAACAAGACCGCTGCCGGCGTCTACAAGAGTGTAGAGAAAGCCTTCCACGAGGCCGTCGAGGACAGGGACGGATCCTTCGGGAAGTTCAAGTGGAAGGGCAAGCAGGTCACCAGCGTGGACGACGACGAGGGCTTCAACATCGACGTGGAGACTCCTGAGGAAGGCTCCATGGAGATGGAGATCAGTTTCTTCTGGGAGGACGACACCGGCGAAGCCATAGAGAGATACGTCGAGAAGACCGTGCATCATGCACTGAAGGATCTCGATGTCGAGTTCGGCGACCGGGACCAGGACGACGTCTACGGGGAGATCCCCATCGGCTTCTTCGCTGACAACCCCGACCAGGAGTTCGCCTCCGACTTTGCACAGGTCTACGCCACCCCGAACGGGAGGGACAAGATCCTCAAGATCAAGGTCCGGGGAGCGCTCGGTAGAGGTGGCCTCCTGGAGTTCTGGATAGATGTCCAGATCCAGGTCGGCCTTGAAGTGGTCGTGGAGCCTATGTGATGGACGGACCAGATCCAAAGCGGGTTGCCCGCGCAGCGGCGAAGAAGGACATGGGGGGAACCAAGCTCCGCAGCGCCCTCTACGAGTCCGGGGACAAGATCACCTCCCTGGAGGACCTGGCCGGAGATGCCCCCCTCGATGCCGACTCCAAGTACAAGAATCTGGTGAAGAAACTGTCCCGGGCGCATGACGATCTGCGGAAGCACCTCGACGCTAACTACAACTGGGACTGAGGAGACAATATGAACAAACCAAATCCAAGGCGGGTCGCCCGACGGGCTGCATCCATGTCGAACACCCACCGGGACCTCATCCTGGACGCTATGGGATCCCTCAAGGACAGCCTCGAGGACTCCTTCGACTCCGGCGACCAGCACGATCTGGCCGCCTACATGGACGACGGTGAGGCGCTCCATTTCGCACCGTGGATCAACGACAACTTCGACGACTTCCAGGAACATCTGTTCGCCATCTTGGAGAACTTCGACAACCCGGACGGCTACGGATCCATGAGCCGCGAGCTCCGGGACGAGCTCACCTACTACCCGAAGCGGGACTATATGTCTCTCACCCGTAAGCTCCGCTGATCCACATGGCGCGGTATGCGAGCGTTTATTTCTCGCCAGGTAGAGGCGCCGACGATGTGGTCATCGGGTTCATCGACCGCTGCGAGGAGTCCCTGGATGCTGCGGTCTACTCCATCACCCACGACGGGATAGCCGAAGCCCTCATCAGGGCGCATGGACGCGGCGTGGCCGTGCGGGTACTCACCGACAAGTCCCAGGCCGGTTCGAGGTACGCCGATGACGAGCTCATGGAGGCTGCTGGGATACCCCTCCTCCGGGACACCCAGACAGGGGCGATGCACAATAAGTTCATGATCGGCGACGGCAGGGCCGTCGGCACGGGGTCTTTCAACTGGACGGCCAACGCAGCTCGCCGCAACGCGGAGAACTTCGTCGTCCTCCGCCTCTCATATGTCGTTTCGGCTTTCAAGGGGGAGTTCGACAGACTGTGGGCGGCCAACGGGCTCCCCTCGGTGGACGCCCTATAATCTGGATGGTAGCAGGGGCAGCATGGACATGACCCCTCAAATAGGAGAATACCATGACAGCGCAGAACAATGACAAGACCCCATCCCTCGGATTGCAGGGTCAGAGTTACCTGTATGACTATGGGACCAGTCCCAACACCAGGACTGCTGTGTCGCAGAAGGTACGCATCCTGACTCCTGTGTATGGCGACAACACCGCCCTGCATCAGATGGGCGTGGTCTCGTCATTCGCCCCCACTATGAGTCGGAGCGTGGAGCCTGTTCGCGGCATCGGCTTCGGTGACAAGATCGCTGAGCTCGTCCCGAGCGTGACGGAACCCGTCACAGGTTCCTTCGAGCGTGCCCTCCTGTACTTGTGCAACCTCTGGCAGGCCGCTGGCTATGCCTCGGGCGTGGACGGTCCTGTGAGGAGTTTGGCCCACCATCGCTGGCCCTTCGACATCGAGCAGCAACTCGTGTTCTCGACCCTTGCCGACACTGACGTGAACGTGGCCAACAACGGCTACGGCGGTGACAGCGGCGACTTCGACGGCGGTATCAAGGCGGTCACATACCCCACGGGGACTACGGACGGCGTCAACTTTGAGGGAGGGCCTTCGGCGACCCAGAGCGGCTCGGATGCGTTATCCAACCCTAATACTGGCACGACAGCACCAGGCCACACGGCCATCATCACCATGTACGAAGCGTGCTGGTTCACTGGGTGGAACACATCCTTTGCCAAGGATGCGGGCATGATCATGGAAACCGGTGAAGTGATGGTTTCCGATGTTCACGATTTCTCGTCCCTGTACGGAGAGTTCCTGGCAACAGGCAACGACCCGACCATCGGCCAGCTCGGTTCGGTCAGGTTCCACAGCTCGACAGGCTCCGCACAGAGTGGCGGCGGTGCTGGGCAGATGTTCGGTGCTGACGAACCCGAAGTCGAAGAACCCGAATAGTTGGGTAGGGATGCCGGGTAGTGTGCCTTACTGGGGAGACAGCCTATAACCGGTAGGGTTCTCGTCTCTCCCGGTGACTTCCCGGAAGGAGATAGAGAACAATGATCGACATCACCGCCCTTCGCAAGGCATTGGAACCCATTGGAACCCGGAATGTCCCCGAGGTTTCATTCGACTTCAACGGGACGCTCATCGTCCTCATGCCCCTGCGCCCAGCCGAAGAGGTCGCCGTCCAGAAGTGGGCTGCCGCTGCGGTCATGGACGATGACGAGGGGACCACCACCTCTGGTGTGGAGTATCTCGACCGGTTCAAGTTCGGATGCCTCGGGTTCTCCGTCACACGCGTCGGAAGCATGGATCTGCGGCATGTGGAGCATGTGGAGACGGGGGAGATTCTCCCCAACGGGACGGCTGTAAAGGTCACCAAGGATCATGCCGTACGCGACATCATCGCTGGATGGCCCCGCCCGGTCCTGGATGCCCTCTTCAAGAAGTTCACCGAGATGATGGAGCGGTACGAGTTGGAGGCCGACAAGATGGTTTCCTATGACCCCGTTGACAAGGAGGCCGAGATCGCCCGCCTTGAGGAGAAGATCGGCAGGCTCCGTAACTCTGCGCCCACAAATCCTGTTTCTGAAGCCGTTGCCGAAGTCGCTACCGCAAAGGAAGCGGTCGATGCCGTCAAGTCCGCGGTCGAGTCTGCGGTCAAGTCCGCTGAACCTCTTACGGAATCGTCTGACCCCGTAGGTGCAGAGCGTTCTCCTGTGATCCCATCCTCGGCACAACCCGTGCAGAGGGAGACCCCCGTTGAGTCGGAAACTGTGGATTTCGCGGCCCCCTTTGTGGAGGAGTCAGAGGATCCAGAGGAGAAAGAAGCCTCCAAATCCGTCAACCCAGGGTTCATCGACAAGGATGATGAGTCAGCTCTTGGTGAAGAGGCCGCCAGGATCAGTGAGATCCGCAAGAGGGCTGGGATGAAGACGGCGAAGGCAGCTGCACAGGCTTCCCGGGTCGGGCGGGTCGTTGCCCCGCACCATGCAGCTCGTGAGACAGCCAGTGAGACAGGGGGGGATGTAAAGGACGGAATCCCCGTGTTCAGGCCACCCACGCAGGAGATTTCCGGAAGGGAGGCCACCCACGCAGAAGAGGCATCCCACAGCTCCAGCACGGAGAACCCAAAGTTCCGTCCTCCTGGGAGATAGCCTATGGCGACCCTTCCCGCCACGACTCCTGAACAGCGTAGCGGGTTGTGGGGAGATGTTAGAGAACTGATCTCTCCAGGCTTTCTGACTCATAGGGTTGAACTCGATGGCGTCAGGATCTGCATTCGACCTCCACACCCATCGGATCTCTTCATGGTGGGCGCTGCAGCAGATGTAGACTCCCCAGAGTGGCTCGAGGACATAATATCTCGGTGCATCTGGATGGTGGACGGCATCAATCTACTAGGGGATAGAGGGATTCTCCCCACCGTGCGTGCCGTCGTTCGTGCCCTTCCCGTTCCTGCCCGAGCATCTCTATTCTATGCCGTTCTCGGCCTCTTCTACCGATCCCGGAGAGCTCATTCAGCGGTTTACGCTTACTGCTACGAGAATGATTCCCGGAATCTCTGGCGCAGCCTTGGAAAGCAGTGGCCCGTGGGCGACCACATCACGGGAGTCCCCGGATCCGCATCCCTCGGTCCCAATCATGTCCAAATAGTTTGGTCAATGTGGAACGATGCGGAGGACGACAGGTTGCAGGATCAGTATCAGTGGGCACTGACCAAGAACTCGATGGGAGTTCATGCCCCGAAAGGCATCAAGAAGGTCGATGCCTCCGATAAGAAGGAGGCTGAAAGGGTAGAGAAAGACCGTCAGAGGGTTCTCGACAAGCACTTCTACATGATTACGGGTGTGATCGACGATTTAGGGAAACTCGTGGGCGGCCAGGAAGCACTCAAGGGAGAGCTCACTTCGGCGCATACAGCCGATGAGCTTGCGGACGAGATGCGCCGTTGGGTCGCAGGCGATGACGATCATCACGATACGGTTGTCCGTCAGTATAAGGACCGCATCCGCCAGAACATGGTGGTCGAGGCAGAACGGCAGCGTGTGAATCTCGAGAATCTCCGTCGCGAGGCGGAACTGCGATCCGAGGAGTATGGCGGTGTCCCCGCACCTATCATTGGGTACACGCTCGAGCAGGTGCGGAATCTCATGGAGGAGAAGGGCACAACCCCGACTGGGGGGCGGGTGATCCACTCCCCCAGTGGTAGGAACAGGACCTATGACAAGTGGGTCGATAATGAACCTGGCGCAGGGGCATTGGACCCATCCAGTGGGGAACTGCGAGTGACTGGGACGATCCCCAAGCCCACCCCCAAGACTCCTGACAACAGGACGCTCAATGAGCGGATCGCCGCCAGACAACCCCGCACGGAGGGTGACGACTGATGTCTACCGTACTCGATGTCATTCTACGGGCTCAGGTTCAAGGCCTTGACGACTTCACCAAGAACCTCCGCTCGGCTGCGGAGGAGTCGTTCGATCTCGACTACTCCAGACTTGAAAAGGGTTTCAAGAAGGCGGGGGACCAGTTCACCAAGATGATGAAGCAGGCGGTGGACCTGGACATCAAGTTCGACGTCTCCAGCCTCCGCACCCTCAAGCGGGAGTACACCTCCCAGATGGGGGCCGCCGCTGTGGAGGTTGCCAACCTTGAGAGGAAACTCAAGGAGGGGAACCTTGACGCTCTTGGGAAGCGGGCGGCCAAGGCCGCAGTCCAGACGCAGAAGTTGGCGATGAAGGAGGCCCAGAAAAGGTTCGATAAGGAGATCAAGACACAGTCCCGGGTGCTCGACATGGCCACCCAGCACGTTGAAATGGTCAAGAAGGGCTACTCCGAGGCCGCCTCCGAGCTCTCCGACGGGTTCTCGGACGCTGTCGGGGATCTTTCGTCAGCTCTACAGAGTGGGGACCTCGGCGGCATGCTCAAGGGTCTCGGGAAGAGTGCGAAGGGGATGGGCGGCAAGATGGAGGGCAAAGCTGCTGCAGCTGGCCCGCAGGCCGGCGGCATGACGAAGATGCTGGGCGGCATCGGCAAACTTATGGGCAAACTCGGGCCCGCCCTGATGGCAGTCGGTGCCATCGCTGGTGCATTCATGATGGTGGCTAAACTGATCATGGACGCTGACGACAAGGTGAAGGAGTTCAACAAGGAGCTCGTGGACAGCGTGGGTGGGGCTACCCTGCTGGCCTCCCAGTTCGGGGATGTGGGGAAGTCGATGAAGTCCGTGCGGGACTTCGCCCGAGGGCTCAAGTCCCAATGGTCCCTGAAGGCTATGGACAAGGAGCTCGTCGGCATCATTGGAGGCTTCGACGAGGCCGGTCACACCATGAACGAGATGACCAATGATCTCGAGGATATGACGTCTGCGGCGGCCGACTTCTCACACAACATGGAGATCGCCCTCACCTATTCAAGGCTTCTCGGGATCGATTCCAAGCAGATGGCTACCGACATGGGGACCTATATGGAGGAACTCGGTCTGACCATCGACGGTGTTGCGGCCCGGTTCTCCTCCGTTACGAGGGCCGCCATGGATTCTGGGTTCGGGGTCAAGCGGTTCTATTCGATGGTCCTACAGGCCACCTCCGGGATGAGCATGTACAACGTGCGCCTCGAGGAGGCCTCCGGGCTCCTCATCCGCATCGGGAAGATTCTGGGGTCCAAGGTCGGCGGGGAGTTCATGTCCAAGCTCGGCAAGGGGTTCGTCGATGAGTCCATGGTGGACCGCTACAAGCGGGTCATGCTCACCGGGACCAAGCGCATGAAGGGCATCTTCATGCGCTCCGCCGAGGACACCGCCCTGGACTTCACGGGGAAACTCGCCGACAAACTCAAGGGCAACAAGGAGCTCCAATCCGCCCTCACGGATGCCATGTCGGATGTGAAGGGGGCCGGGGGGGCCATCAAAACGCTCGGTGGGGGCGGGGCACTCGGTAAGGAGGATCGGGCTGCACTTATCAAGAGTCTGGGCTCAATGACTGACAAGCAGCAGGCGGTCATGCTGGCGAAGATCCGGGGCCAGGACGCCGACCTTGCGCGCGAGCTGGACAAACTCGTCGATGTGTCCCGCGGGGCGACCGGCAAGCAGGGCGACCTTGTGAAGCACCTCGACTCCCTCGATATGGGCGGCAAGCTGAACGCCCTGATGAACTCGGCCAAGGGTCTGTTCGGGAAGGAGCTGTACCAGCTCAGTGCCAAGCAGCTCGCCGCCGTGGAGTCCGCAACGGGCTTGTCCGGCGAGGCCCTGAAGGAGATGATGCAGATCAGCAAGGGCTTGGACGGCCAGTGGTCGATGCTCAAGAGCCTCAAGGGGAAGCAGGTGCAGGACCCCTTGGACGCCACGAAGAAGATCGCCCAGGAGTATGCGGGCAAGAGCGCCGAGGAGATCAAGAAGGCCCAGGCTGCGCAGGTCAAGTCCTCAGGGGCATACATGACCAAGACGGGGGACATTGTCGCCGCCAAGATCGACAAGGAGGGTGCCATTATCGCCGAGTCCATGACCCCCCTGAAGAACCTGGGCGACTATGTGCAGTCATCAGGGGACACATACGCTGGATCCATGGGTGATCAGGTGGCAGAGGACATCGAGTTGGCCCGGGAGATTGCCGACAACACCTGGAAGACGTCCAACGCCCTCGAGATGGGGGTCACCTGGTTCCTCGAGCGCATCTACGATGTGTGCCAGGGCATCTTGAAGTGGGTCATGCCCGGGATGTCGGAGGACGAGAGGGAGAACCGTGGCGAGGCGGTCAAGAACCTGGATGCGGTCGCGAAGGATCTTCGGGAGAAGAAGAATGACATGCGGATGGAAATCCGTGGAGAGCAGAAGAAACTGAAGAAGGAGACCGACCCCGCCAAGAGGGATGTCATCAAACTGAACCTGGAGAAGATGACGGAGGAGATGGAGAAGATGGACTTCCTGTCGAAGACATATCAGAAGGCAGGGAGAGACGCGTCCAATGACGACAAGTCCGGCAACTACGGCATATTCGGATGGTTCGGGTCGGACAGGTCCACGGAGGACTTTGAGAAGACGGCCATGACCAAGGCCGCCACCGACGATGAAACGAAGCTGCGGGCGCAGAAGACCATGCCGACGACGATGACGAGGGTGGCACACGAAGCGGAGATTGCTTTCACCGCAAGCGAGAGGGATTCATCGACGAAGGCACTGGAGGACGCCATCAACGGCCTCCTCGCTGACAAGGATCGGGGGCGGACTGGCAAACTCACCGAGAAGGAGCTCGCAAAAGCGGTTGTTACAGCGAACAATACGATCAAGGCCAACGTTGGCGAGGGTAGATACGACGACGCGAAGATCAAGTTCAAGGGCAGCACTAAGAAGTATGGGGGCAAGGGGGGAGGCCATTCGTACAACCCTGCGCAGCTCAACATCGGGCAAACAGACATATCCCCGCAGATCCTCTCAAACGAGGAGGTCACTGAGACCGAGACGCGATTCCGGTTGAAGCCAGGCGCCCAAATGGCCGCCAAGAACAGAAATCCATCAGGTAAGGGGGGCTTTACAATGAAGTCGAGAGCGGAGAACCCCGAGCTCTACGAGAGTTACCAGCATTCGGAGACCTCGAAGCAGAGTACGTTCGACCCCGAGAAGCTCGGTAAGTCCATCGAGGTGATCAGGGAGGCCGAAATCCAGGCGGCGCAGGAGAAGGCACTCCAGGCCACAATAGGTTCTATGGTAGGAGACACCTCCGCCATCGCAGAGGGGATCCGCAAAGAGGGCGAGGCACGGAAGGTGGAGATTGCCCGTCTCAAGACGGTGCAGACTGCCACCGAGAAGCTCGAGAAGGGCGAATACGCCGTCGCCTACGCCAAGGAATATGTAAAGGCCATCAAGAAGGAGAAGGCACTGGACGTCGCAAGGGCGGCAGGTCTTACAGGGCGCTCGGCAGAGGTAGCAGCGGACGCCCTCGTCGCTGGCAAGGCCCCCGCAAACGTCGTTGCGGGCCTGAAGGGGACCCGAACCCGGAAGAAGGCCGACGGCAGCGGCAGCGAAACAGTTAGGAAGACGGCGGGTATGGAGGGCATTCTCGGCTCCGAGTTTGGAAAACTGTGGAGTAAGATCGAAGCGGGCCGCGCCAAAGACTTCCTGTATGTGGCGGGCGAGGGGGTCACGCACATCCCTGAAACGACCCAGATGATCGGGGTCGATCAGAGGGACACGATCAAGAGGGGACTCGATGCCGACGGGAAGGCGACCCTGATGGGGAGTTACTCCGGCAGCCCCGCCAACCGGGCCCTGGCCGGGGGAGGTGTCAACCGGGGCGTCTCGGGCCCCGCCAGTGGCGCACCGGGCGCACCGGGTGCATCTGGCGCATCTGGCGCCGTCTCCATCCACGTACGCAACGACACGGACGCCAGGCGCCTCGTCAAGCTCATCCAGACGACTGTGGGAGCGATGAACGGCGGTGGCACGGGTAGGCGAAGGGGGAAGGCATAGATGGCTGATTTCGCAGATGCCATCAAGTCCGCCTTCTATTCGGCGGAGGACGCTGACAACGGCATGGGCGTGCGCCCTGTCATATTCGATGTCATATCCCCGGACGGGGAGACCAGCCTCCTCCCTGACGACCTGAAGATGGTCCTGCACGTCAACCCCAGCTCCCTGCAGGTCACCTACGAGAAGCTGATCGAGCGCATCCAGACGTTGGGTGGGTGGGTGGAGCAGCACTGGGGCGACGGAGCTGTGAACCTCACCCTCGAGATGGCGACGGGCGGGTTCATGCGACTCGGATCCGGCCTGTCGAACGTCACGGGTCCCAACCAATCCAACGCTGTCATCGCTCCAGTGAGTGAACAAGCTATGGATCTCGGCGGAACCCGGAGGGAAACGATAGCCTACGACAAGTATTTGGACATGCTGGCACTGTTCCACCACAACGGATCGATCTACGACTCCCGCGGGGCCATCGCCATGCAGGGCATGATCAAGATCACCTTCGACGGCATGTCGTGGTTCGGGTGGTTCAACTCCTTCTCCGTACAGGAGGAGGCTGACAAGCCTTACCAGTTCTCCCTCTCCGCAGCCTTCACCGTGCAGCGGGAGGTCTTCGAGCTCCGCACGTTCCCAGCTCTCGGCGACAACTGGGCAGACGGGTTCAAGCCCAGCGGGGGTGTGTGATGGGGTGGCAAACCGACAATGAAGCTGCGGTCAAGGCGGTCAAGGAGGCAAAGACCGTTCAGGAGGTGTCCAACGCCGTTCCGTGGCCCCCAGGGAGGGAGGATCACTACAATGCCGGGTTCCTCATGCAGTACGGACCCGAGGATCTAGGGGGGAACGGATCGACCTGGTACGGATCCGAGGCCGCTGCACTCAAGGCGGCCCAGAAGGAGGCTCTTGCAGGGCTCGCAAAGGACGACGGGGATCGTGGATCTGAAGAATACTTCTTCAACACCGATTGGTCCAAGGCAACCGACTCGTACAGGACCGTGGTCTATCAAGGTAGGCCCCCGATGGAACTCGACTCATCCATCAAGACAACATCCATCGACTCGGCCTGGGACCTCGTGTCGCAGTACAGACATCAGCCCTCTGAGGTGTTCTCGAAGCTCTCCAATCAGCGCATAGACATGAACTTCTCGCCACAGCCGGGGCCGCCCATCTCCGGGGAGAACGCCTTCCTCCGGACCCTGTCCCCCTTCACCATCCGACTCCTCCCGCCGGAGGACATGATGGAGCAGGCATCCGCAACTACGACGGTCACGACCAGCTATGCCATCGCACAGGCAGCTGCGAACGCCGCCGGGTTCGGGTCTCCTGATCTCGGGTCTGACTCCCTGGCCAACGTCCAGGCGGCCACCGCCGGCATGGCGGCTACAGGGGCATTGAACACGAAGAAGGCGGGCATCATGACTACGCACGACCTGGCTTCAATCTACAGCCAGGTCGCAGCCATGGCCATGACGCCCCCTCTCGTGCTGTTGATCAACCCCTCAAGCATGAACATCCAGTACCAGAAGCTCCAGCAGTTCCAGACGAGGACGCGGAATGGCTACATCTTCCAATCCTGGGGGGAGGCGCAACCGACCATCAGCTTCTCGGGCCGCATCGGGGCATTCTACGCATCGGAGAGCCTTTCGGAGTCGAGGGCATGGGCGAACTTCGGGTACACCCCCTGGGGGATCTTCCAAGGGGGTTACGGGGAAACATCCACATCCACGGGAGTCCAGGAAGCGTCCCGACGGGATTCGGCATCATTTCAGAACCTTATGGGGTTGTTCCAGGTCTACCGGAACAATGCCTACGTCCGGGACGGTGTGTCCGGATCTGGGGCCAACCACATGATCGGGATGGTCTGCATCGAGTATGACCAGTGGGCCTACTATGGCCACTTCGGGAAGTTCGACCTCTCCTTCACGCAGGAGACCAACCTCGGAGGCATCAACTACAGCTTCGACTTCACATGCTCCCGAATCGAGGACAGGGCCACATCCTCCTACCATGTGCGTCCTCTTGAATCCCCCCTCAACATACAGTCGGGCGGGAGTATGCTCGATGCGGCTGGGAACACGGATCCCGTGGCCGCCGCCCTTGCGGGCAACCAGGGAGACATGGAGGAACCCCGGTGGATGAAGGAGGGGTTCGCCTGGCCTGCCTACGAAACAACGAATCAGACGGAGACCGTCGTCGGGTACGGGTCCGAGTCCTGGGACAGCAAGATGGGCGGCAAGGGTTGGGAGGGGACTGGCCTCCCAGGGAAGACTGAATGGGATGCTGATGAAATGGACGAGCCTGTGCCTGATACGGAACCTGTGTCTTATTCTGATGATGAGGCCGGAGATTCCGCACAGTCCGTGGACGCGGTCCTGGCCCTTGTAGCCACCCTCGGGATCGATGACACTGATGCCCTTGCGGAGATCACCGCCCTCCTTGAGATCCTCGCCACCCAGCAGCAGATCATCTCGGATCTTCCCTACCCGCCGGTGACCCCCGTGGATCTTGCCGCTGCCGAGACTGCAACGAGGGCTGCCGTTGCCGCAATCGACCAGATGATCGCAATCATATACACGCTCGACCCAGACCTCTCCCTGCTGGAGAGGTCGCAGGCGGTGTCGAAACTGGTGAAGGCCCGCAACAACCTCCGGGTGTATTGGGAGGCCATCAACCCAGGGGCGGTGACGGCCACAATAGATCCGGGCGTGTCCGGGGTAGATTTCTAAATGGCGGACAACCAACAGACGAATCGACCCTACGGGGGAACATGGCGCCCCAATCGCAGGGGCCTCGTCCAGTACACGCCGGACTGCCTCGTCTTCATCAACGGTGACATCGAGCTCTCCACCATGCAGGCGACCCGCAAGAAGGTCCCCTTGCAGCCCTTCATCACGGCGGTGTCCGTGGACTCGTCCACCGAGGCGGGAGGGGCATCCGCATCCATCTCGATGTCTATCCCCATGAACTTCGCCAGCGAGTATTTCAGGGAGGGTGAGTCGGTACTCATGCCCGGGCTCGAGGTCCATATCTACATGAGGGGATTCCACCCCATTCCCGGTGTGGCCTCCATGGAGACCGACTCGGCCACGGCAGACGAGCTCTCGGGCATTGTCGAGGAGCTGGGGGCCGACCCCAAGAAGCTCGCCGTCCGTCCCTGGTATCACTGCTTCCACGGCGTCACCATCAGCTCGAGTCATTCATATTCGGGCGGGTTCTACGAGGCAGGCCTCGAGTGCGCCGGGATGCTGCACTTCTGGCAGTTCATGGACATGTCCACGAACGCCTCCCTCTTCGGATCCCGTCCGAGGGGATCCCAACTCAATATGAGTCTGGTAGGACACAACTACACCAACATGTCCCCATTCTCGATCATCTACTCACTCTTCCGGGACACGGCGGGAGCTGCAGGAGCGGTGGCATGGGCTCTTTCAAGCTCGTCCAACCAGTCGGGCATGAACGCCGACGGGGACTTCAGCTTGTTCGAGGCCACCTCGCTCTACTGGCAGAAGCGGTTCGCCTCGAAGATGTATGGCCTCCGGATGTTCGGGGCCAACGGGGAGATGTTCACCACGGCGCAGGCCGCCGTCATCGGGAGGATGAGCTCGTCCCAGCTCTCCAGGACGGCGCTGGCGGCGTACAAGGCGCAGAGTAAACAGAAAAGTTCAGCAAAAGACCCCCTGAAGGCCCACGGACAGACCCCCGCCAGGTTCCTCGCTCCCGGGGTCGTAGCGATTGCGCCCAAATGGACGGTTTCCTCGACCAC
>Ga0114999_10000472_pt1 | contig 59961 bp, 48 predicted proteins | sample ArcticOcean_MG_C_3_FD_89820 | JGI IMG/M metagenome (GOLD analysis project Ga0114999, IMG submission 89820) | Marine microbial communities from western Arctic Ocean - ArcticOcean_MG_CB8_126 | ecosystem: Environmental > Aquatic > Marine > Oceanic | place: Arctic Ocean: Canada Basin | collected...
GCAGAACAACAGAATCGCGGATGGTGCCATGCGAGCGGCCAGCGGTATGGCCAGTACGCGACCGAAAGTGAAGACGCCCCAGAAAACAGAGGTCAACAGCGCGGCACCGCCCTCGTCCGCCACATTCTGCGTCAGCGCGTAGGTGAAGATCCAGTTGCCGAAGCCGACTTCAGCGCCGACGGTAGCAAACAATAGTCCGGCAACGAGGAAAATTGTCGTGCGATGCCGCGCCAGCGATTCTGTACGTTCCCGCGCGTGGACTGCAATCGGCGGGCTTGGCAGGAACAGCAACAAAATAATAACCGGTACCATCAATGCCGCCAAAGACCAATAAGCCGTCGTCACAGTCCCCTGCATCTGTCCCATGGTGAAGGTAATAATCAACGGTGAGAGCATAGCCCCCACGCCAAAGAAGAGATGCAGCCCATTCATCCAGGGCCCCAATCCCGTGGGGAACAGCCAGGTCAGCAGGGTGTTGCCACCGACATCGAGTGTTCCCTCAGCAGCACCAAGACAGACAAAGACGCCTATCAGCACCAGCAACGTGGGGCTCAGAGGCGCCAGGACCATAGTAACCGCCATAAGGGCCAGCATACCGGCCATCAGCGGATGGCCGGGGAATCGGTCGTACAATCGTCCGCCGAGCATCGCCCCGATCAGATAGCCCATAGATCGGGCGAGGAAGACGCTGCTCAGGGCACCGAGGGACACACCGGTAAGATCGGCCAGTGCCGGTAGTGTCGGCCCAATCGATGAGAGTACCAGCCCGAGACCAACAAAAGCACTGTAGTAGGCGCAGACGCGCCAGAGTCGGCCCGTGCGGTTCATAGAGTGAGTATCACAGCGATCTATCTTGCGCCCAGTCATCTGCGGTTACTGCTCTCGGCACTGCGGCGAAAACGATCCATACGCGCCTGATCCTCTTCTGAGCCAATGACCCAGCTATTGGGCGAGCGCGGTTCGCCGAGTAACCAGCGCTCTTCTGCTGTAAAATGCGACATAACGCCTTCATAAGGCACGGGCCGATGCAGTGGGTGCATCATGGTGGGGCAATATTGAAAATAGACGATGGTGCGCGAAGTGTCGGTCAGGTTGGGTAGTGCCCGATGCCAAATGGCATTGTGAAAGGCGATGATAGTGCCGGCTTTGCCCTTCACTGTAACGTGGTCCGTGACAAAGTCGTCGTCGCGAGGCCGGGTTAAAGGTCTGCGGTGAATCGACTCTTGTGCGTGTAGAATTTTTGTGTAGTGAGAGCCGCGAATGACTTCTAGGGTGCCGCAATCGTCCTCTAACGCGTCGCTCATAAAATAGCCAAAACGCAGGGTGTGCAGCGGGCAGCGACCGTCTACTTCGGGGAAACCGAGTGGACCATCTGAATGCCAGATCAGCGCTTGGGGATCGTGGCCATCTACCGCGCGACATTTGCGAGTCCACTTGTCCTGGCCTAAATGAAACATCGGGCCAAATATATCGTAACTCAGCTGCAGCGCAGGTTTATAGGTGAGTAGCTCGCGGAAGACGGGATCTCGTTCTACGATATTCGTCTCACTGAATCCGCGCTCGGCGGCGACGGCTGCCGGAATCTGTGCACAGTGTGTATCGATATAGGCGTTGGCGCACTCTATGGTGCTCGTGGGCAAAGTAATGGGCAGCGTAACATAGGTATCTCGATCTATGCCTTCGAGGCATTGCTCACGCTGGGCATCGGTGAGGGAATGTTCTGTATAAGCCTCAGTTATCACGTACGACCTTTCCTCACGCAGTAGAATTAATTGATGTGTAGTTAAATCTGGATTGGAACGAAGGTCAATAGTTATATGATATATCGTCTTCAATGTCTCTAATTCTTGCGACCAAGGCGAGTGTCGAATATTATAACGAACATCGCAAAGATTTCCGTACGGTCGAAAATACGGCAAAATGGTATCCGATCGAGAAATTAAATGAATGCACCCCTCTTAATGGCAGGTGCCGCTGATGAAGATTGACCTTCGTTCGGATTTTACCGCCCGGCCCACAAAAGCGATGGTAGAGGCCATGGTCCGAGCCGCCGAGATGCCGAGCGGATTCGGGCTGCGCGAGGATCCCACCGTCGTCCGTCTGGAGGCGCTTGCCGCCGAGATACTGGGCAAAGAGGACGCGCTCTTCGTGCCAACCTGCATGATGGCAAATCAAATTGCCATCCACGTTTGCTGCCGCCCCGGCGATGTCTTCCTGACCGAGGCTGAGGCGCACGTAGTGACTTCTGAGTCCGCGGCCGCTTCGGTGCTGAGCGGAGCCATGCCGCGCTGCGTGGCGGCAGTCAATGGTGCCTTCGACCTGGATGACCTCGCCGCCGCGCTCAAACCAGGCGCGGCCCTGGTCTTGCAGGAGAACACGCACGTCCGTTCTGGAGGCCGTGTCGTTGCCTTTGAACACATGCAAGCTATCGCCGAAATGGCACGCGCCCAGGGAGTACCCGTACACCTGGATGGTGCAAGAATATTCAATGCCGCGACCGCGCTCGGCCGGCCAGCATCGGATCTCGCACAGCTCGCGGAGACCGTTTCCTTTAACCTGAACAAAGGGCTTTGTGCACCGCTGGGTGCAATCCTCGCCGGCACAAGCGACTTTGTCAATGACGCGCTACGCGTGCGGCAAATGTTTGGTGGCGGCTGGCGGCCAGCCGGCATTCCGGCCGCGGCCGGTATCGTTGCGCTGCAGAGTATGGTTGGGCGGCTGGCTGACGATCACAGGCGAGCAAAGCGGCTGGCGGAAAAACTCGCCACGGTCGATGGAATTATCGTCGATCCGGCGTCAACTATGAGCAATATTGTGCTGGTGCGGCCGACGGCTATGGATCCTGAGACCTTATCTGCCGCACTGGAGAAGCTGGGCGTTCTTGTGTTGCCTTTTGGGCCGTCTGTTCGTCTTGTGACCCACCGAGAAATTGACGACAACGCAGTCGAAGAAACACTGCACGCCTTTCGCTCAGCTCGCAACGGAGACGATTAGTGCAAATTGGCGTGACCCCAGAGAGTTGACCCACCTTTGTTGTAAGTATTTCTTAATACGTACTGGAGAGCTACTCATAAAAGGCAAAAAAACACTCACACCCTAACTGAGCCAATTGTTAGGTCCCGCACACCGCCTTATTAAACGAACACCGTCTGGCCAAAACCTTCACTCTTGAAGAGCAAACTGGACAACTTTAATCCCTTTTAGGCTAAACAGTTGCAACTAGGCTTGGTACAATTTATTAACCATATAATGCTAATCTCTATACGCGGGTAAATAAACATGATGCTTACAGTTATCTCTCCAGCCAAAAAACTGGACTATGCCAGCCCAGTCGCGGCTATCACTCATACTCAACCAAACCTTTTAGATCACTCCCAAGAACTGCTTGAAGGGCTAAAGAAACTTTCGCCACAGGATGTCTGTGCGTTAATGGGCCTCAGCGATACGTTGGGAGCGCTAAACTACGAGCGTTTTCAGGAATGGCATATCCCCTTTAACAGCGACAATGCCCGACCAGCAGTACTCGCCTTTAAGGGCGATGTCTATCAAGGCTTGGATGCGGAAAGCATGAGTGATGGCGATCTCAATTGGGCGCAAGACCATTTGCGAATTTTATCGGGGCTCTACGGTGTGCTTCGCCCTCTGGATTTAATGCAGCCTTATCGCCTAGAGATGGGTACCAAGTTTGCCAATAGTCGCGGTGCTAACTTGTATAATTTTTGGGATGGCATTATTAGCGGTGAGTTAAATGCATTACTGACAACCCCCAATGACGTTCTGCTAAATCTTGCCTCTAACGAATATTTTAAAGCCGCCCAAGAGAAAACCATCAATAGCCGCATAGTGACGCCGGTATTTATGGACGACAAAGGTGGTAAATACAAAATCATTAGCTTCTTCGCCAAAAAGGCGCGCGGATTAATGGCTGCCTTTATTATTAGTAACAAAATCACTGAGGTAGAAGACATCAAAGGATTTGTTAGCGACGGCTACAGCTTCAACGCCGCCAATAGCGAGGGCGACAAATGGGTCTTCACCCGAGGCTAACCGCCATCGTCCTCTCTTGTCAGCATATTCCTAACGCCATGACCAGCCCTTTCTCTCCAGACCTGCGAGTATAACCGCGGTACGCCTCTCAATCGATTCCAATGGCGACAACAATAGGATGGTGTCGGCCCATCCGACTAGGGGGTTGTGAGATGGAAGGCGAGGTGGTCGGTATTGATAGCAGGATCAGTGCACCACTTAAGGTGCATTCTTACTGGTATATAACACCTGCATAACAAACATCGGAAGGACTCCTTATGCCTCATCTTGGCGAGCAAACAAATCAGGAAACAACCTCATCGCCAACAAACAGCAGCACGCTTGGCTTTGTCAATGCTCCCTATTCTCCCGATGAACTTGCGCAACTGCTCCGCGACTTCCGCACCAATGGCTATTGCATCTTGCCGGATGTCTTCACAATACCAACCGTTGCACCTTTCAGACGTCGCGTACTAGCCGCAGCAACGGCTGCAAGCCCAACCCAGCAAAATGCCGGGTCTGTCCGCTTGCAGCTGCCAAGCTCTGCGCCTGAACTTATCGAGCCAATCCGGGCCCCACGCATACGGAGCATGCTAGCCGCCGCCCTGACCCCCGAAATTAGCCCCTCCCGGCCAACGGACGTCTACCCAAAACCGCAGGCAACAGCAGTAGAGCGCACCGCAGATCTGCACCACCATCCAGCCGGCAGCAATTTTCACCGGCCATTCGTGCAGGTATTTGAGACCTCTTTCGTCATTAACGACAGCCATGCCGCTGAAAACTGGCATCGGGACCGCTACAATGAGGGAGAAGAGCGTGGCGAACTCAGTGGATTCGCTGCCAGTGGTGCCGGAGATGACATCTATCATCACCCTGCCTCTGTGCACCTAGCAATGTATTTTCAGGATATGGAGGAAGCGCTTGCACCAACGCAGATTGTGCCTGGTTCGCACCGGGATATGTCGCTGTATCCCACTACTGTAGTCGCTGCAAAAGGGCACCAGCAAGCAAGCCAATGTCCCATCAAATCTTTTGTGATACGGGCCCAAGATTGTGTTGTTTGGGATCAGCGTTGTTGGCACCGACGCGCTCCGTTTTCGCCTCGTTTTGCCGGTGACATGAGATTGTTGGCGATTTATGGATTCAACACCATACAACAATACCCACACTGGCCTGCAACTGAAATGGAAATGCCTCTTGCACTGGCACACGCCTGGGCAAACGCTGAATCGCCTGAAGATGCTGCATATTGGGGCGGCAAATGGACAGCCCGTAGCATCCTGGCGGCACTGGTACAATTGCCGCCAGGGAAACTAGAACGCATTAAAGCCGAGTTGGCACAGTTAACAACCCCAGACTAAACCACTGTATTGCAGCCATACAGGACAATGCTGTTATGGTGGTAGAAGCAACAAAGCTTCCGATGCATCAGGCAACAAGAAATTAGAGCGCGAGAAATGACCGGATAAACTTATTAGGCCAGGAGTAGGCGGACTTCAAGGGGCGAGGAGAGACTGCGAGCGATGTGGCATCGAGTACATCGAGTGCCCAGTAATTAGCCGCCAAGTCCGAAGATACACCACAATAAGATCCGCCGGATCGATTTTGGTTTCCCGGATGTGTGGTCTCGATCTGTGCTAGTTACTTCGTCATCCCTAAAATGCGGCTCACAATCCATGATCCGATACCCTCGACAGTATGCGCCTTGGCCGTCGCCGCAGTTGGCAACTATAACCTCATTTTAGGGCTGCCAAAAACTCCAGCCGTCTCGTTTGTACCAGCGCGCATTGCATGCGCTACACGAACAAAGCGGTCGAATCGCTAGCCGTGGTTCGGGCCGTATATTAAATGTTGCGCCGTGTACCCACAGGTGTTGGAAAAAGAGTATATCCCCCCGCTTGGGCAGCAATTCGACGGGCTCGCCCAGATCCAAGTCTGGTACTTCTTTATTTAAATCGAATAAGTACTCGTACTGCAGGAGGTCGGACTGCGCTTTGCCGCGCACTTTGTGCTGTGAGCCAGGCCACCCGATCGTGCCGCCACCACGGCATTCTATATCGCTCAGATAGATGATAAAAGCAATCTGGTAGGGACCGGGAAAGGTCCTGTGCCTGTTTTCTTTGGGGATGCCGTCTATATGGGGTGATGGCTGGGTCCAGGCAGTCGATGCGGTCAATAGATTCTGCGTCTGGACGCCATTGGGGCGATGTAGGTCGATCTGATCGAGTGAGAGACCGGTCATATCGATGAAGGCATCACTGAAACAGGACAATAGTACTTCGTCTTGGCGGGCGTAATGTTCGACCAGTTCCCGCTGGGCATTGTAAAGATCTCGGGGGGCGATGGCAGCGCTGTTTGCATCCATTCCTGGCAGCTGCAGTAACAACTCGCTAGCGCTGCGACTCGTCGCTTCATCGATCAAACCGGAAAGCAATAGAAAGCCATCGTTAGCGTATTGAAGACGAATATGCTCGATAGGTGCGTCGGCGGGGGTGGCCGTCAAGGCCGGTAAATTCATCGTCATATTGCGTTTACACAACTTCTTTTGAGTGGGTCATTTGTTTCGCCGCTGAAGCCAACCTTCAGTGTTCGAGGTTTTTCGGCTGCAAGAATTTCTTTAGCGGTCCGATATTCGAGACTTTATCCGGGTCGACATTGCGCATCCAGAAGGCAATCAGCGCCAATTAGCGCTCCAACCAGCGGTATGCACATCGCTGGAAATGCGCCAGTCGCGCAATACATCGAGGAGCTCCCGTTTTTTGTCTGCGTGTGCTACGACGTCCCATAGATTAATAACCTCATCGGGATCGTTTTGTAGATCGAAAAGTTGACCCTGTGGACAATCGACGAAGTGCACGAGCTTCCAATCCTCGCTGCGCACCATGGTCATGAATTCAGTCTCCTGCAGGATGGCATCGCGACCATGCTCGGCAAAGACATGTGCTCGCGATTCCCAGGGTTGGCTTTGTAGGGCTGGTAGTAGGGAGCGAGCTTCCATCGTCAGATTGGGTGTGATATCGGCTAGCTCTAAGAGTGCGGGGCCGATATCCATTTGCTGACACAATCCTTTAACGCGACGGTCGCCGGCAAAACGCTGAGGCGACGACACGATCAACGGAATACGGGTAATCGTGTCGTACATCGACCATTTCTGACTGTGGCCATGATCGGTGAGACAGTCGCCGTGATCAGAGGTAAACACTATGACGGAGTTCTCAAGGTACCCTTTATCCTCCAAAGCCTGTAGAATCTCACCAATCTTGGTATCGATCATCTCAACATTGGCCATGTAGTAAGCGCGTTGGCGATGACGCTGTTCATCAGATGGCTCTAACATGTGCACTACACTATCGTGGTCGACTTCAACATTGTGCTGACGCATGGCTTTGTACGGCGCAGGCTGTCCATCTAGTTCCGCTTCGGTGACCGGCAGCAGCGGCAGGTCGCGCTGTAGGTATTTCTCAGCCATCTCCGGAGTGGGATCGTAGGGCGGATGGGGGCCGGGGAAACCAATCTCTAGGAACAAAGGTCGTTCTTCATCTTTGGGCTTGGTCCGGATCCAGTGCGTGGCCATGTCGCCGACAAAATTGTCCGGGTGGGTGTCGGCTGGCAAATCCCAGGTGAAGGCACCGAGGGACTCGTTGTAGTCAGGGCGTTGTCGGTAAAACTCGCGCTGCTGTTTGACCAGTCCGCGAGCCCACAGAGCCTTGTCCCATTCGTCAAAATAATAGCGCTCTTCCATGTAGCGGTCTTTGTTCTCAACCACGTAACGCTCTTCAAAACCCAAAGGGGTGTGATATGGGTAGCTGTGCATCTTGCCGATGTTGATCGTCCGATACCCCCCCTCGCGCAACTCTTCGATCCACGAATGGTTCCAAGCATCGGCATTTTTGAGGATACCGGTTGTATGCGGGTAGTAGCCGGTAAACAAGCTGGCGCGTGAGGGTGCACAGGAGGGCGCCGTTATGTAGCAATCGGTAAAAGTGACGCCCTCGCCGACGAGGCGGTCGATGTTGGGCGTGTCGATATGGTCATAGCCGAGAGCGCGAATCGTGTCAAAGCGTTGTTGGTCTGTGATGATGAAGATAATATGGGGGCGTTCGGTGGTCTTATTCATATGGCATCAGTGATCTTGTGTTAAAGAATACAGTGGATACATGTAATCGAATTGAGGGTCTGATGAGCGAATGGCGATCGGTGGTGCATGGAAATTATAAAAGACCTTTTCGTAGTACTGGTCAAGCGAGTATGGACCAATGGGCTCGTTTTAGATTCTAAGGGGCAGGGGGCGAGGGGGCGTAAGCGACGGCGGCTCGGTATGGAGCTCGACGCCTTGTAGATAAGGCCTTATCGGATGCGGGAGCGGTCAGCCGACCACAGCACTAAGCAGTCGAAAGGGCACCCTCTGCGTGTAATGCAGCACCGCATAGGATTTAACTCGCTCAACTGACTCGCATCATCGAACGGAGCCAGCCACCGGGAGCGCAATCCCAGCGATCGGATGGCTTGACAAGATTGCCGCCAAAACGAAGGTCGTGATAGATGGTTTCAGGCATGCCCTTTTCGGTCGCGTTTCCCTTTGTCATGCCGCCACCTACTCGTAGCTCGGTCTCCGTGTGTTGAGAAAAAAGCTCTTCTTTGAGTGCCACCGCTCGTCGGATGATCTCGTAGCGGTCATCCGATGACGCGATGAGGCCGGCGAAGCATTGACGCGTGTTCCACTCGTCTGCCGTTTGATAGTTCGGCGGGCAGGTGACGGTGATCTCGGCGCCCCTCTTTGTGACGAATGCCTGACCTGGAATCTCGGCAGATCGCCAGACGGTGACCAGTTGATCCTCAAGGTCAAGATAGTGCTTCGGATTCTGGTCGTGGAGGTTTGCGCTGAAGCCCAACGCCTCCGCAAAAAACGGTGTGTAATAGGGGAATATCTTCTGCCAATCTGCGGCGTATTTCTCGACAAAGGGGAACGTGTGCGCTGAACGTGTGACCTTGCTGAGCGGGAGCTTGTAGGCATTGATGTCGATGTCTGTGGTGGCACAGATCGCCAGTTGGTCGCTGCCGTCACCAGTTGCCCACAAGGTCTTGAATAGGTCGGCGATCTTGTAGGCGTAGTTGCCGTTTCCCTGATCGAAACGGATCCGAGCGAAGATTTCGGGGATCGAGAACCCGGCATCGACAAACGGAATCAAGTCGATACAAGTGGGGATCGCAAAGGGGAAGACAGCAGCGATCACGGCGTCTGATTCGAATGCCTCGCGGGGGGTCGAGACGCAGGCCGCCTTGGGTGCCAACCACTGATGGTGGTAGCCCGAACGACCGTCCGGCAGGCGCTGGGACGCGATCAGGGAAAGCTCATGACTGTCCGCCAAAGATACGTATACATCCGATGGCAAAAGGGCTGCGTCGAGCATGTCGATCTTGATCGCTTCCGCCGCGGACTCTGGGTCGGCGATGTAAACGATCTGCACCGGTTTACCTACGGCCCGACCGAGGGACGAAACGAGCAGACTGTAGTTTGCGTCGTCCAGGGGACCGCTGTCGAAAGGCATCAGGCCAACCGTATAGGCGTCGGGATGTGCAGCGGGGACAGCTTGTTTGTCCGGGAAGGTCACTCTATCCGTCAGGAAGATCTGGCATTCGTCGACAAACGCCTGTGTGTCATTGGCAACGGTGTTCGCCGTCCGGAAGAGCCGGGACATGAACGGCATAGGCATGGAGCGCTTATCTGTGTAGTGGCGGTAGGCGAGTATATCTTCGAGACTCATGCCGCTCCAACCGCGTGCCTGGTGCCGGGTTGGCATGGCGTGGGCGGGGCTGTACATCGCTGATATCTCGAAGTCGAACTGAGCTCGTGCCGTGTGTTCCATCGCCGCCGCGAGCCGGTAGTCGAAACGATCGTAAAGGTTCTCGCCCTGGTTTGCCGCAATCCGGGCCATGGTCGAAAAAAAGTGAATGCCGCCGGTGACGTGACCCAAGTCGCGCCCATCCTCCTGACACTCCCCGTTCGGGAGAAAGTAGTGTGCGATGCTGCCGTATCCTTTGCTGAAGAGGTAGTAATTGAGGGAGCGGTTGAACAGGAATTCGTCATCGAGATAGATCGCCAGCGCGAGGAGTGCATTGTTGGTCGCGCAATCGTGGTTGCCGTTGATCGAGATCCTAAGGTTGAGGACATGGGGCAGCAAGACGACTTCGCAGAATCCCCGAAATCTGGCCTGCCCCTCCTCGCTCCATCGGTCGGTGCAGTGCTTGAGAACGTCCGCCGCATCGACGAGGTGTGGGATCATCAGCCCACACTGGAGGTTGAATCCTGCACCTCGGACCGCTTTCAACGTTGCGCTCCAGGAATCGATGATCTCCACAGCCTTGTCGGCGTATTCAACTTTTTTGGTCAGCAGATACAGCCAGCATAGATGGCTGGCACAACGGAAGTCGCCAAGGCTTGCATCGACACCGATGTGGTTGGGTGTGCTCCGAAAGATTCTTTGCACCGGATCCGGCGCCTGTGTCAGGGATTCCGCTGCCCAGGATTCGAGCCGCTCGAGGCTGCGTATCCACGGCGTTTCTCCCTCGGACAGGTGTTCGCGAACAGCCTGGGCGCTCGCACGGGTTGAAAAGATGCCGGGGTGGATGAAGTGACGATGCGCTTCGGTGTATTCTTCCTTGTAGCAGAGGCCCTCGGCGAGCGGATACGCATAGATCTTGGCTGGCATATTCGGGTTGTGCCTTTCTATGATATATTGCCTGAACTAGCCCCCGAAGATACTGCGTGTGCTTGGATGGCAACAGGGGATGGTTGAGCCTGGCAACGGGAGTGACATAATGAGGCAGAGGGTACGATCAATATTGGGAACCCCACGAGGCGAAGAGTCGGCCGTCGTCGAACTGGATGGATTGGTTACCCTTTCGAGATCTACCTATTTTGGCCCCAAAGAGGGCGCCGGTAACCGGCATCGATACCAGCGCCGCTCTGCTCGATCATGCGCGCACCTAGTATCACCACCCGCTGCATACGTTGTTCGCCGTTAAGAAATATCTCGGCCTCAATGGTGCAAATCAGATAAGTAGGCGATGCGCATGAGACAAGCCGTGTCAGCGCAGCAGGACCATCCGTCGCGTTGCGGTCTGAACAGAACCATCGCCAGCGGTGTAGCGAAGTAGGATCGCGTAGACACCAGAGGCCACCTCGGCACCGACGCGATCACGGCCATCCCAGCGCCAAGTGAAACGACCTGCCGTCGTCAGGCGCTGGCTCCATGAACGCACCCGACGACCGAGCACATCATAGAGATCGACTTGTACCCGACCCGGAACCGGTATCTGATAGGTCAGCTGGATACGGGCGTTAAAGGGATTGGGGTAGAGAGGGTCAACCTGAAACGCGACGGAGCCAATGTCCTGAAGATCGACCAGGGTCGGCACTCGGCGGCCGTTGAGGCGCTCGATCAGTTGCCAGGGTGCTGACTCGCTGCCCTCATCGCCGAGTGCCCACATGCCGAATCCGCGCCAATTGTTGTCGAGCGCCATGGTGTACTTCAGCTCCAAGCTGGCCATATCGTCGAACCACACCTGTATCCATTGCTCTCCATCCTGGAAGCGATACCACGCCGTCTGCGACTGCTCATCCCAGCGCCGACCCCAGATGTTGGCCTGGGGCACCGCATCGCTGAGACGAGGATAATTCACAAAAGCTTCAACACTGGCGCCGGGCGCTCCGTTTAGTGTTTGCCATTGACACCCGTAGTAGGGTACGCCGAGGATCAGCTTTTCTGGGTGATGCCGTGTAACCTGGCCGTAATCGCGGTCATCGCTTAGCATCGTCGCGATAGTGCGACCAGGGCCGGTCAGCGGCGCTGTTGGGCCTGCATTCTCGCTCCAACTGCCGGAGAAGGCATAGCCCATCACGAAGAGATAGTCGCAACTGGCAGCGATCTCGGCAAAGTCCCAGCGGTTGTTCCAATCAATGGCGGGACTGGCGAAGCTCACTTCGCTGCCCGGAATCTCTGCGTGGATATAGTCGGTCAGCGTCCGCAGAAAATCGCCGATCTCGCCAGGCCAGCCATTCTGGCCAGATCCCTCGAAATCGATAATAACTCCATCGGCCCGACCGATCCTGATCTTATCGCGAATTTGACGCATAAAGCGAGATCGATACACTTCGTTTTCGAGCAAGATACGGACATCCTCATCACCGAATAGCGTCGCCGTCAAGATCACCCGTACGCCGTGTCGGTGCGCCCGGTCGACCAGCGCAGTCCACGGCCATCCGTGATCATCCCCCAGCGATCCATCGCGATTCACTTCAACGGAGAAGGGCGCGATATGGGTCAATAGATCGAAATCTATCGAGTCGTAGTAGTCGGCATCAATCCAGTAGGGCAGAAAGCCAAAAGCTACGCGTGCGGCCCGGCCCGCACGCGCCGCACGAGCCCCCTGCAGCGAGAGCGGCTTTGGCAGGTCAGCCGAACCAATCAGCGCCGGTTGGGTGGGCTGGTCACGATGGCGCAACCAGGCTTCGTGATGCATGCTAGTTGGCGCAGCATCGGCCCCAGCATAGCTCAAGGCGGCAATATGCACCACAAATGATACCAGAGCGGTAAGACCAGTAATCCCAGCAGCGCGCCGCGACCATTGCTTGATCTGAATACGGAATGGCGGGATGCTCACCATCAGATGAGTCCAACGCATATTGAGATCATCTGCCATCATCGCGGCAACATAAGTTGATACAGTCGTTGCGTAAAGCCAGGGAGATAAGAATCGCCAAGCACAATGCCTCCAAGCCTAGAGCGGTCCATCTAAAAACATCAATCGCGGCCACAATAACGACATACCTATTTTTTTCGTCTATCGGCAATTTATGTATCCATATTCGGCAAAAAATCAGCATTAAACCGACGCGTTGTTCAAAAAAAATAGTTAACCCACAACAGAATCGAACAGCTCTGATCTTTCGGCCCGCTCTTGCGCCGAACCCTTGGCGAAGTAGAAATCGTTCATTGAACCCAGGCCCCCCACATTTCGTTGTAGTGATCACTCGCTTGAGCATACTCTTGCTGCACCCGTTCTGGCGACTCTATGCTAACGACAAGAGATACAATAGCCGCTTCCAACGCTGAATCGAAGTCGCCCCATCCATCTACTAGCAACAGTGCGCAGAGTTTCCGCAGATACTCGACCTGCTTTCGACGTTCCGATTCAGGAAAAAAATCACCTGAGAATAGTCTTTTTTTGAGACCAATAGCGGTCAATAGGATGTGAAACAAATGCGCCATGTAAACAAAATCCTTATCGTATCAGTCTATTGCCGCCAACTAAGCGACCCGATGCGCCGAACTGCAGGTATAAATAAGCAAAATAAATATTGCGAATTAGGCTATTCGCGTTGGACTTTTTTTCTTATCTCTACAATAACCAAATCATTGATGTTGCCAACTCGCACAAAAAAAGAGTAAGAGATAAGGCGATTGAATAGAACCACAACGATCTTCAAAAATGAATAATAGTGTGCCGGGGTTCTTAACAAAATTATTCATCTCACTTTTGTTTTACATCTGGGATTATTTGACGAGTTAAACGATGAATTGGAAATGCAAATAGTTTCAACACGCAACCGCTTTAATAAAACAAAGGCAATGGCGAGCCTGATCTATAAGTAATACTTTGCTGGGGTCTGAGTCACAGTTTTCACGTCGGTGCGCATTATCCAGAGGGTGTACCGAATAGTGATCAGTCGCAACAGCAGGGCTACAAAAAAAATAGAGCCATCGCCTAAGCGCCAAAGTTAAAAAAAACATGAAGGACCACCGGGCAGGTATTGACCTATAACGAGCGAACGGACTAAACTTCCTGGCGCCTGCTCAAGACTAAATAAGCGGGGCGCTAAAACCTGGCAACCCATCAAGGATCCCATGCTAAAAGTCAATCTAACAGAGATCAAAGAAGAGGACTTCGCGTCACCCAAAAAAACATTCGGCCTGAAAATAAGGAATATTTCATCCGCACTAGCCGAACAAGACACAGAAAACAATGTAGCACCCGTCGATATCGAACACTGCGTATTGGCTTCCGGTAAAAAGAATTTTCCCTATCACTGCCATGCCACCGAGTGGGAAATCTATTATGCGTTGAAAGGCGCAGCCCGCATGCGCACCGAAGCCGGCCTCAAAGACTTCAACGCCGGCGAAACGGCCATGTGCCCGCCCGGCGACGCGCACCAGATTATAAACGAGAGTGCCGCAGACTTTGAATACCTGGTCATCACCAATAACGCACCCTTCGACACCTATTACTATCCCGACAGTGACAAGGTCTTTGTATCTTCGCTATTAGGAGCGAATAAACACGTCGGCAAGGAAGCGCGCTGGACCCGCTTTAAAGCAGGCACTGTCACAGATTACTGGGACGGCGAAGAATGAGCGAGAGACCCGCCCGGCGCTGGGACGCCAACTGGCCTGCAGCCGCCGTCTTCCTAGCTCCAAACTTCATCGGCTTTTTGTGTTTCACGCTCTTTCCGGTGCTGCTGTCCTTCGCCATGGCCTTCCACTATTGGACACTCAGACCGCACGAGAAAGCGTCCTTCGTCGGCCTGCGCAACTTCACCGACGTATTAGGCGTACGCGCATTAGATGAACCGCACTACGGCGTGCTGGCGCTCTATATGCTCTGCGTAGCCGCATTGATAGCGGGCTTGATCGGCGCGCTGCTTTCCAACGTACACCAATGGCGAGGCACACGCACCGGCGGCGCACTCATCTGTCTGACCGGTGCGGCAATGGTGTTCGGCGCTTTGGGCGGCAGTGCCGAGCACCATACGGGCGTCTTTGCCTTCTGGTTTAACCAAGGGACGCAAGGCATCTTCTTCGGCGGCATTCTCGCGCTTATCTGCGGCGTGGCCATCGTCGGCCGCGAAGACGCCGAATGGGATTTCGGCATAGGCTTGGGGCCAGGGCTGCTGATCGCGCTGGCCGTATTCGGTTTTTGGAGCTTGGGCGGGCCGATGTGGGCCGCCTACGAGCCGCGCGACGCGCGTTTTTGGTATTACTTCTACAATACGCTCTTTCTGATGATGGGGCTGCCATTGGCCGTCACCGGCGCACTAGGGTTGGCACTCTTACTCAACCACGACCTGCCACTGGGCCCGTGGCGCCACCGCGCACCGGGCGCGCTAGTCTGTGCTGGGCTGGCGCTACTCTGCATCGTCCTGGGCTTCGGCCTCGGCTGGGAAAACATCGGGCTTTTTGCTGGCTTGATTTGGCTTTTCGCCGCACTTGGTTTCCTCTTCAATATCGTCACCTTCCGCACCATCTTCTACCTGCCGCAATTCACCTCCGGCGTCGCCGTCTATATCTTGTGGAAATCGCTCTATCGGCCCGAGACCGGCCCGGTAAATATGGGCCTGGAGGCCGGTTTTAACGCGATCGGTTTAGCGCTTGTGCCCCCCTCGTGGCTGGCTGAGATCGCCTGGGCCAAACCAGCGATCCTGGTGATGGGCATGTGGATCTTTATCGGTGGACAGAATATGCTGCTCTACCTGGCCGCGCTTTCCAATGTGCCACAGGAATTACTCGACGCCTCCCTGGTCGACGGGGCCAGCCGCTGGCAACGCTTCCGCCACGTAACCTGGCCGCAGCTCGCACCGACCACCTTCTTTATCACCGTCGTCTCCGTCATCGGCGGCCTGCAGGGCGGCTTCGAACAGGCGCGCGTGATGACGCAGGGCGGGCCGGCCGGTTCGACGACGGCACTGAGCTATTATATCTATAACAAGATGTTCCAAGATCTCGACATGGGCTATGCCGCGGCGATCTCCTGGGTGCTCTTCGCATTTATCTTCGTCGCCACCGCGCTCAACTGGCGTTTTGGCCGCGACCAGGAGGTGGATTAATGAAACTTCCCTTTGACAACACTTCGACGCGCATTCGCTTCGTCGCGCTGGGTCTATTGGGTTTTATGCTCGCCATGCCCTTTATCTGGATGGTCGGCGCCTCGTTCAAGTCACGCGCCGAAATCGAGGCCGGCGGCATACACATCGTGCCAGAAGAGGCGCACGCAGAAAACTACCCCGTGCTTTTCGGGCAGCAGCCTGAACCGGTGACAGGCGAAAAACTAGAACTGAAATTTGGGCGCTGGTTTTTCAACAGCATCTTTATCGCCTTCGCCAACACCCTGATCCAGGTGCTGACCTCGGCCTTGGCCGCCTTCGCCTTCGCTCGGCTCGAATGGCGCGGCCGCGATAGCGTGTTTCTGCTCTATCTAGCGACGATGATGATCCCAGGCCTTACACTGATGATCCCCAATTTCCAGGTGATGGTCTGGTTGGGTTTCCTCAATACCTACCACGGGCTGATCATCCCGGCTTCATTTAGCGCCTTCGGCACCTTCCTACTCCGGCAGTTTATGCTCGGCATCCCCAAAGCGATGGACGAAGCCGCGTATATCGACGGTGCGAGTAAATGGCAAACTTTCACCGACGTGATTCTGCCACTGGCCCGCCCCGGCCTGATCGCCCTAGCCCTGATCACCTTCATTTTTCAGTACCAGCAGTTTTTCTGGCCGCTGATCATGCTCAATGACCAGCAGTTTTTCCCGCTGCCGGTCGGCCTGCTCGAACTCGACAGCACCTACGGCCAACAGACCGAGCTGATTATGGCAGCGGCGACGATTACCGTGACGCCGCTGGTCGTCCTCTTCGTGATCTTCCAAAAATTCTTGGTGCGCGGCATCCAACTCGGCGGAGTGAAAGGTTAAGCTCTATGAAATACGTGTTATTGGCTTTGATCGGTCTCTTCGTCGCGATGTACGCCTATGCCGTCAGCACGATAGAAGTATTGGGCGACCCCGACCGCACAACAGTGGTCTGGGCCACCGACCCCAACCCGGCGCGCACCAAACAGGTCGGCATCTTCGAAGAGCTAAACCCCGATCTCGAAGGACTGGTCGACAAAAGCGATGCCACCAAGCTCATCGTGCGCTGCGCCACCGGCACCGGGCCGGACGTGGTCGATATTTACGACGTATTCTCGTTGGCGACCTTCGCCGAAGCGGGCATCCTGATGGATCTGACCCCCTTTGCCGACTCGCTCGGCTTTGGCCTCGACGACACCTACGCACCGCTGCGCGAAGGCTTGAGCTACGAAGGCAAACAATATCGCTTCCCCTGCAATGTGCACGCCAACGCGATCATCTATAATACAAAGATACTCGACGACCACGGCGCACCCCTGCCGCAACCCGACTGGACTTGGGAAGACTTTATCGAAAGCGCGTTGGCTGTGCGCAACAACCCCTCCAAAAGCGGCGAAGAGCACATCCCGTTCGCCAACTGGAATAGCGAGTGGGTCTTTCGCGATTTGTTGATCGGCCACGGCGGCGATTTTTTCACCGCCGACGGTTTACACTCACGCCTTGGTGAAGAGGTATCGGTGCAGGCGATAGAACTGTTCCGCGATATGGCGCTGAAACACGATATCATGCCGACCTCAGCCGAGGCCAAATCACTCTCATCGCAAGGCGGCTGGGGCTCGGGCGGCATCGCCTGGTTTTTCAACCAGCAGGCCGCCTATATCCACATCGGCCGTTGGGCCATCGTACAGGTACCGGTCTACCTCAAACGCAACCCCGACCTGGTCGAAAATCTCGCCGCCGTGGCCTTGCCACGCGTGCCCGGACACCCCTCGCGCGGCATCGTCGGCACGAGGGCCGCCGGCATCAACGCCAAAACAAAAAACCCGGAAGCCGCCAAACGCTTTTTGCAATATTTAGCCAGCCGCGATTACGGCGCGCTGATCGCCGCCGACGGCGATGCGCTGCCGCCCAACCCGGAATTGGCACGCACGGGCGAGGACTTGGTCAACGAGCATATAACCGACCCCGCCTTCCACCAGCCCTTTATCGACGCTGTCGACAATGGCGTAACAATAAAGATGAGCCCGTTTATCGAGGCGCAATTGGTACAAAGATGGGCTTTAGAAGCCGTTGAACAGGTAGAAAACGGTGCCGACCCGCGCACCGCGATCACCCGCGTCGCCGACGAGATCGACGACCGCATCCGCCAAAACCTGCGCCGTCGGTCCGCCTTGCAGGCCAAATACGAGCAGGTCACCGGCAAAGCTTATAATGACGACTGGTGGAAAGAAAAAGTCGCCGCGCACTGAGGATTACCCTTATAACAACGCAACGACTAAAACTCCCTAGGTCTCAATCGGGAGATAAGAGGTCTATCCGCAAACCACCCGAGTCTCTAAGAGCCAAGTTGCAAGGTGCGACGCAGGACATTTTTCGGGGGTGGAAGTAGGGCAAAAGGGCCTAAATTGGCAGTGCCGGGGGAGTGGTCGCGACGGCGACCCGAGGGGCCACGAACCGGGGGACTAAAAAACCCCGGAGACGCACCCCGCCTAATAGTTATCCTACATCATAACAGACACAAAAATACCGGCGGCCATTACACTCGGGCTCGCCGGTATTTCTACGCGCTTTCTATTGCGCCGTAAGCCCCCCGTCCACCGGCACTACCGCCCCCGTCATAAACGACGACGTCGGCTGGCTGAGAAAATACACCACCTCGGCGATCTCTTCCGGCGCAGCAACCCGGCCGATCGGCAGCGTCTTGGCCTCCGCCGCCCACGCCGCGTCCTTATCGCCGGAAAAATGCTTGTCGGCGATCCACTGAAAAACTTGATCAGTAAGCGGTGTCTTAACCGTCGCCGGGCACACTGCGTTCACGCGAATGCCGTATTCGACCAAGGCCATCGACAGGCTCTTGGCCATTTGCGCCACTGCACCCTTCGTCGCCCCATAGACGATCGACCCTTCTTTGCCGATCAACGCCTGATCTGAAGCCATCAATACGATCGTGCCCCCGTTGCCCGCGTCGCGCATCAACGCAGCCGCCTCCGCCACCGTGTATAATGCCCCCTTGAGGTTGATATCGATTATCGCGTCGATATCCTCGTCCTCCATTTCAAAAATACCGGCGAGCTTTTGTATACCGGCATTGACGAAGAGCGCGGTCGGGGCGCCCAATTGCTCAGCGGCCGCCGCAATCGACTGGCGCACTGCGCTGCGCTGGCGCACATCGGTTTCGAAATAAGTGATGGACCCGCTATGTCCTTCGTGCGCAAGGTCTGCGACAGCCTGGGCGTTAATATCGAAAACCGCGACGTCAAAACCATTAGCGGCAAATTTGCGCACCGAAGCTGCACCGATGCCGGTTGCGCCTCCAGTGATAAAGACTGATGCCATTATTCAATTGCCTCCTTGTATACATTGGTTATCGCAAAATTTAAAAAGTACGCTAATTCTATAATCTTGCCCCTCCTGCTCCCCCAGCCTATCTTGAGCGCTATCATGCGATAATAATATTTGCCGGCATGGCATTTTAGCCGTGTTAAAAATTCAAGGAGCACACCATGCGCATCGATTCTCATGTGCACATCTGGACGCTTGGCGCACCGCCCTTTCCCCACAACGACGAGATGTCCACCACCCGGCCGGAGTATCCGGGCCTGGTAGAAGACCTGATCCGCTTTATGGACCTCAACAATATTGATCGCACCGTCCTGATTCAATGCATGTACCACGGCTATGACAATAGTTATATGTGTGACGCCCTGAGGCGGTTTCCCGGTCGCCTGCACGGCGTTGCGCTGATTGATCCATTGCAACCGGGTGCCGCTGATACATTGCTGCGCCTTCATCAGGAGCACGGCGTACAGGGGATGCGACTCTACCCGATCATCGACAAGGACGCTTCGTGGCTGTCGAGCGAGGGGCAAAATGCCCTCTGGGAGACCGCACGCAAGCTCGGGGTAGCCTTTACCTGGTTCGGGAAATGTCATCAGATCCCGTTACTCGAACCGATGTTGGCGCGCTTCCCCGAAGTCAATGTGATCGTCGACCACCTCGGCGAACCCGATCTGTGCAAGGGCTTAGACGGCGATTTCAGCTTATTGCTGGCTGCTGCCAAACACGCCAATCTCTATGTTAAAGCGACGCGTATCGACGGGATTTCTAAAACACCTTGGCCATACTTGGATGTGCACCCCTACGTAAAAGCCGTCTACGAGGCATTCGGCCCCGAACGCATGTTGGGCTGTACGGGCTTCCCGGAAAACCCGCAGCGCGGAGAAGCGGTCGGTTTTCGCGTAATCGAAGAAGAAATGGATTTTCTTTCCGCAGAGGACCAAGCGTGGTTGCTCGGCAAAACAGCGGATGCGCTCTACGGATAGGGACAGACTGCAATGTCATTCACCCCAGTCCGCTATGCCCTGCAAGCGGCATCCCGTTTTTATCAAAGAGATGCCTGCGATCCGGACCGCAATCCGGATCATCTAACCAAGGCGTGTGCTCGTGCCAGTGCAATAACCGTTTCTTGAGTTCGGCTTCGATATCCGGCGCGCGACCGGTTCCGACGATATTATCGAACTCATAAGGGTCATTTTCAAGGTCGTAAAAACAGAAGTCGGCATCGACGAGTCTATGGCTATCGGCGTCGAGACACATACCGTAAAGGTGCGATGGGGTGCGGATGCCGATTTCGGTCAGCCCTTTCCCACTGCTGCTGCCAGACGTCTCGATAAAGGACCAGTTACGGTCGAGCCCGGTGCATTCGCCCGCGAGGATCGGCAACAGGGATTGGCCTTGCAGATGCCCCGGCAGGTCGAGGCCACAGGCGTCGAGTATGGTCGGCATGATATCAATCGTCGAGGCGACCTGGTCGCGATTTACAGCCGGCGCCCAATGCCCCGGAAGACGACAGAGCATCGGCACGCGAATCGATTCTTGCAATAACACGCCCTTGTTCCATCGCCGGTGGCTGCCGAGCGTGTCACCGTGATCGGAAGTGAAAATAACGATCGTATCGTCCGCCAGCCCATTGGCTTCCAACGACTGCAGCATCCGACCGAGCATATCGTCTACCCAGGCAACTGCACCATAATAGAGCGCGGTCAACGCCCGAACATCGAAATCGATCGGCAGTTTGAGCGTATGCGGTTCAAAATAATGATAATACACATAATCCCAGAGATAGATCTTAAACCAATCGTCCGATGCCGGCAGCCGGCCGTCCGGCGCGACATTGGCCCTTAAGGGGATCTCCTCCGGCGCGTACATATTGAGATATTTTTCGGGCATATCGCCAAGCGGCATATGCGGGGGCATCATGCTGTAATAAAGGAAAAAAGGATCGCGTGACGCGGCATCTTCTGCAGAGCGGTCTGCAAAAAAATCTTCCACCTTTTCGATCTCGCGTTCAACGCTGAAGCCTTCTACATCGACGGGTGGCGCGCCGTCGATCATAAATTGCTGCTTACTATGCCGATGGTTGGTAAGCGGCAACACGCTGTGGTCGAAACCTATCGATTCTGGACAAGGCCTGATATGCCATTTGCCGATGACGGTAGACTCGTAACCGGCCGCACGTAAAACCTCCGGCAAGGTCGTGCCCTGCAGATGCGCACCGCGTGCACGCTCGGGGAACTCGGGTTCGAGCGTTGACCAGCGCTCGCCATCGGTGGGCACAAAATCGTTGGCGAGGTGGCCATTGCAGGTGCGGCTGTGTTGGCCAGACATCAGCGCCGAACGCACGGCCATGCAGACAGGATTACTGCTGACCGCGGTCTCGAAGCGCACGCTTTCTGCGGCGAGGTGGTCGATATTGGGAGTGCGGATGATATCGTTGCCGTAGCAGCCGACTTCGAAAGCACGCAACTGGTCACAGAGACAGACGATGACATTGCGCTTTCCATCGCTCGGTGCCGCGCGATCTTTAATTCGTTTCACGATAAATAGACCCAGTTGATATAAAGTAATCTGGGGATGCAGGCGACACGATGGTGACGCGCGAAAAAGCCAATGAGCGGTTAGTCACAGGTATGGCTTATATACGAATAAAAGGGTTCAATTGCCTAACCAGGCAATGCCGTCGATCTCGACGAGGATCTGTTTGTACATATCGCCGGCCCCGACAAGCCGCCGCGTCGGCATAGGCGCACCATCAAAAAATTCCATATAAGCACTGTTGAAACCGTCGCGATCCTCCATCTCCAATAAAAAAACATTGACCCGCACCAACTGCGCCATCGTCGCCCCCTGCCCTTGCAACGTCCGCCGTATCGCATCCATAGTAAAACGCGTTTGCTCGCCAATATCGGCACCGATGACATTGAGGTCGTCATCGACGGGTCCAAAACCAGACAGATACAACGTATCTCCGGCGCGCCGCGTCATGCTGTAAAACGGTTCGGTCGCAACAACGGGTTCATCGCTCATCACAGCTCCTTTAAATGGTATATGGCTAGCCGAATCCACTTAATATATCCATCGTGGTTCTAAGAAATAGTACAAACTACATAAGTTTCTGAAGGCTGGTGGCGGGGTGCTACACAGGGTGTATTGGGGGGGCGGTGGTGGGGTAGGTGCCGGTGAGTCAGCGCGCAGGCAATAGCGAGGAGCAACGGCCCGGGGTCTAAAAATACCCGGAGACCCACCCCGCAACCGGCCCCCCCACACAAAACAGTTCATTCTACAGCCCCACCCGCCCACTCCTCCGCCAACATCGCGTAAAGATACTGGTCGTGCCACACCTCGTCGAAATAGACGATACCCCGAAAGAAAGCCTCCTGCCGCATACCCAACCGCTTCATCATCGCCCTCGACCTCACATTCTGCGCATCGCAGTGGGCCGTCACTCGGTGCAAGCCGAGCGTGTCGAACGCGAAGCCCAGCATCGCCCGACTCGCCTCGCTGGCCAAACCCTGCCCCTGATAGCTATGGTGTAGAAACCAACCTACGTCGCCTTGGCGATGGGCTTGGCTCGCCACCTTGACACATACGGTGCCGATCATCTTCCCGGTTGATTCCATTTCGACCGCCAGGTGCAGATAGTGGTCCTCCGAGCCAAGCGTCAAGTCACGAGCGGTCGCAATAAAATCGCGCGCCTGGTCTCCAGTATAAGCACGCCGACTCAAATAACGAGTATGCTCAGAATCGGACTCGTATTCGAGGAAATCCCGCAGGTCATCGTCCCGCATCCGGCGAATGATCAATCGCTCCGTTTCGATTGGCTCCACGACAAACTCCCGGTTCTAAATGCAGATAAAAAAGGGCAAGCGACGATTTATTAAGAGCTTTTTTGCTCACCCGGTCAAATCGCACTGCATTTTTCACTCTTTCTCAGCATGACAGTTAGCAACACCTGCACCATTATATAATCGTGCCCCGATGCGAGATATCATACCGGGCTGCCTATAGACGACATGCAGTCCGGCTCAATGTCGGCATCATGTGCACCGTTGGGCCGAGGCCGATCGTCGACCGGCTCGAAAAAAACGGTTCGGACCACCCAGATATCGAACTTGCCTATGTTCCCGAGTGCGAGTAGCAATATTTTATTGTATCATTGCTCGACGAGACCAAAGGCGACCTCTGGCCTCGCGCGATAGTATAGTTGATATAGGCCTTCCCAAATAGAGCCGTCGCAGCAAAAAAAGCAGGAGGCATTAATCGGTAGAAAACCACATCGCCCCATAATACCGTGGCGCAAAAAGAACGACGACATTATTTATGTATCTCATACGACCATACCGTCAGGAAAAATAATGAAAGAGATCGGATTCATCGGCCTGGGCAATATGGGCATCAGCATGGCCAAAAATCTCATCGAAAACGGTTTCAACCTCACCGGATTCGACCTCAATCCAAAGCAACTAGACGCGCTCAAAGAGTTGGGCGGCACACCGGTCGCCACCTGCAAGGAAGTTGGCGAAAAGGCCGACGCCGTTTTCATCATGGTGCTCAGCGGCGCGCAGATCAAACAAGCGCTCTTCGGCGACTCGGGCTTGCTCGCAAGCCTTAAACCCGGCTCCACGATCATCGTCTCGGCCACCGTGCACCCGTCAGAGATACGCGAACTCGAACAGCCCATCCTCGACCGGGGCATCCACTTGGTCGATACCCCGGTCAGCGGTGGTAAGCCCGGCGCAGAAGGCGGCACGCTCACCCTAATGACGGCGGCGCCACAACAGGTATTCGACGATATCAAACCCGTGCTGCAGGCCGTCGGTAAAAACATCTTTCACGTCGGTGAAGAAGTCGGCCTGGGCCAGACCGTCAAAGCGTCTTTACAGGCCCTCATCGGCTCGACCTTCACCGCCATATTCGAATCGTTGGTGCTCGGCGTCAAATCGGGCGCGAAGGCCGAGACCCTCTTTGAAGTTTTCCGCTCCAGCGGGGTAGGCAGCCCCCTTTTCGAAAACGCCGCTTCGCTCATCATGGAACGAAAATTCAAAGACACCGGCAGCCATATCGGCACCATGTACAAAGACCTTGGCATCACGATGAATATGGCCAAGGAAAATGGCGTATCGATGTTCACCACCAGCGCCGCCTTCGAACTATTTCAGGCGGGCATCTCGCTTTTCCCGGACGAAGACAATTGGTCCATCGTCAAATTGCTCGAGCAAATCGCCGGCACAACCGTAGAGAAATCCGCCGAGGAGGCATAATAAAATGAAATTAGGCGTCATCACCGACGGCATCAGCCGAGATTTCGAGCACGCATTAAAGCGCATGGCCGAGTTTGGACTTCAGCATGCCGAGCTGCAATTTGTTTGGGACAAAGAGGTCGGAGATCACAGCAACGAGCAGATTCAACAGATAAAAACGCTCGCGGAACAATACAACATTACCATCTCCTGTATCTCACGCCATAATTTCGCCGGCTTGTCGGTTATGGACGTCGAACCGGCAGATGAAATATTCCAAACACATTTGCACGGGTTTAAATGCTGTATCGATATGGCCAAAACGCTCGACACGAAGCTCGTGCGCATTATGAGCGGCCGCAAAGAAATGATCCTCTTCGGGCACAATGGCGCGGAAGTTTGGAATGTCAGCAATGGCGCCTGGGACCGCTTTCTAAAACTTATGGAGCCCATCGTGCAAGTCGCCGAGGACAACGACGTCACGCTCGTCGTCGAGACGGGGAACAATTCGATGATCACCTCGGGTTTTCTCGGCAAAAAACTCATCGACGACTTGGGCAGCAAACGCCTTAAGATCCTTTGGGACATTCCCAACACCCTCTACTGCGCCGATATACCCTATCCGAATGCCTACGAACACATCAAAGACCACATCGGGCATATCCACATCAAGGACGCCAAGATCAATATCCCGCACGCGACCTTGGGCATTTGCCCGCTGGGCGAAGGCGACGCGGCACCCTACCTCGCAGACATCGCCACGGCGCTAAAACGAGACAACTACCAGGGCATTATCTCCTACGAGAGCGTCTATCGCCCCGACGGCGGCACATTCGAAGACGGGTTCAGGACTTGTATACCCGCATTCAAAAGGATCTTCGGCGATGACGCATAACTCGGCGGGCAGAACAACATGCGCTTGATCAAGCACCTTCCCGACCCCTTTCTAATGCAAGACGGGCGCCGCGTCATCTCCGTAGAAGATTGGCAAAAACGGCGCGAAGAAATCAAAGACATGATGCTTAATATTCAATACGGCACCATGCCGGGTCCACCGGAAAAAGTATCCGTCACCATCATAGAATCACAGACACAGGTCAACGGCGAAACCTGCGAGAAGTTGCGTTTCGACTTCACAGCAAAAGAGAACCGTCCCGATCTCGCCTTTGGCATGGATGTGACCGTCTGGCGCCCCTCCACGGATAGCATCGCCCAACGCAAAAAAATCGTCAAAGGTTTTGCGCAAGACGGCATCCCCGTGCTTATCTATGTCGGCAACAGGCAATTTGAGCAACTGCTCGCCAAAGGGTATATGGTTATTTGTTATGAAAACAACCAGCTCGAACCGATGGAAATGGGCCATGCCATCGTCGGCCCCGCCCGCACGGCCTATCAGCAACTCGCGCCCGATCGCTATTCTTGGGGTTCGATTTCCACATGGGCATGGGGCGGTTTGCGCCTTGTCGATTACGTGCAGACCTTATCCGGCGTCAACCCACGGCAGATCATGATCTCCGGACATTCTCGCAATGGCAAGACTGCGTTGCTCGCCGGCGCACTCGACGAGCGCATCGCCCTGGTCAACCCGGCGGGCTCCGGTTGCGCCGGAGCCGGCTCCTACCTCGCGCTCGGCGAAAAATGCGAGGACCTTACCGCGCTTACCAGCCGCGAGCGATGGTGGGCCTGGGCACATGCTGATTTCGAGCAATGGGCGGGGCGCGAAGAAGAGCTGCCCTTTGACCAGCACTTCCTCATGGGTCTCGTCGCACCGCGCCCCCTATTGCGCACAGAAGGCACCACGGACGAATGGGCGAACCCCGCAGGGACCTGTATCTCGTTTTTGGCTACGGAACCGATCTACGACTTCCTCGGCGTGCCCAAACGCAATGGCCTCTTTTTCCACCAGGGCGGACACGACCATACCGAAGAAGATATTGCCGCGCTTGCAAGTTTTGCCGACGACTATTTTTTCGGCGTCCCGTTAGAGGGTAGCTTCAGTAGGCTGCCACAAGATCAAGCAGAGCTACCCACAGCTTTCGACTGGGCGAAACCATCATAAGGCGATGACCTGGGACAAATGCGTAGCGAGCGCCGATCGCTATTTTAATTCTCGTTCAAGCACCGCGAGAACCTTTCGCACGAATTGAAATGAACGAAAGGAATACACTATGCCTGCAACAACCGCACCCGAAAGCATCGTCGCCAATTTCATCGAACCCGCCGATCCGAACCGCGATTATGTGCATTGGCGCAACTTCCTGCGCCAGTGGTGGGTGCTCGGGCCTTTCTCCTTCGCCGAGCGGCCCTACGCCGTCGCCGAGCCCGCCCGCGCGCTCGATGATCATTTTATCACCGACGAAGCCCTACTCGTCCCCCACGAGGACGAGGAAATAACCGGCTGTATCTGGCGCCGGTATTCGGCCGTTAGCGTGATGAACAAATGGTGGGAATTGACACCAGAGCGGATCTTGCTACGCCACCACCACCAACTGCGGCTGAGAAGCAAGGAGCCGCAACCCGAACCGCCCGGCGGCGTGCACGTGACGATGGACTTGTTCACCATCGAGGACCAGCTAATGCCGTGTTGGGGTTCGCCCGAGCGCGGCATCCCCGGCGAACCGCACTGCCCCCGCTGCGAGACCCATATCCCCGCCAAACCGGACCGCTGCCCCGAGTGCGGCCAGCGGGTCGGCTATTACACCTCTTATAGCTCATGGGAATTCCCGCGCCGTGCCTGGGATCAGCCGAGCTTTCCCTTCGACCATTCGGTCAGCTACCTGGCGGCCCAGGTACGAGTCGAGGAAGCAAGGGATTATCTGCTGCGGTGGAGCTCTAACACGCCTTGCCGGATCTGGGCCAACGGCGAAGAGGCGGCGCGTTTCGACGGCCCGTTTCTATCGTGCAGCGCCAACCAGAATCGCAAGTGGGATCTCTTTACTGATCCGATTCGCCTGCAAAGCGGGTGGAATACCATCGTCGCCAAAACCGTTCTGTCGACCTTGGCCGACGGCGAACACCATTTTTGCGCCCGGCTAGAAAAAACCGACCGATCGCGAATTTTCGTACACAATACGCGCGGCGAAAAGGTCGCCGCCGAACGACGGCTCAAAGTCAGCGTCAGCGACCCGATCTATATCGGCGTGACCGATTCCACGCCCTCGGTATTTCATTGCACCGACGGCACGTTACTCGCCGGCGAATTCCTCAGCCGGGACCAGGGCGCAAGCTGGCAGCCCGCGGGGCCGAAGCACCTAGGGGCCCTGGGCGCTCATGTGACCGGATTAAATTTTCCCGATGGCCCCGACCTGTTGTTCTGCGCCATCGGAGAGCCGACTAAAAAAGGCCAAGCTACGGCCCCGGCCTACCGCTCCAACGACGGATGGCGCACCGTCGAAGAGATCCACCCCACATTTCACTTAGGCCCACACGTGCCCTCAATGGGCGAGGATGGGGTGGTCCGCGTCAACACACTAAACCATCAGACCGTCGTGATGCCCGACGGCAGCGCGATCGGCATGTGTTATGGCTATTGCGAGCACGATATCGTCCATACCGATATTCGCTACAAAGACTGGGACAAATATCCGCACGACTTCAACCTCTACAAATATTCCAGTTGGTGCTTGGGTTCCGAGGACGGCGGCATGACCTGGCACTATCGGGGTTGCGTGCCGCCCTTGCCGGAGATGGGTGATGAAGGCTGGGCCGAACCCGGGCTAGCGCTGCTACCCAATGGCGACTTGTTGACAATCCTGCGCAATGGCGAGGGCAATGCGCCGCTCTACTTCGCGCGCTCCGCCGACGGGGGCCGCACCTGGAGCGATCCGGTGCGCAGCCGGCTGCACGGCCAGTATCCGGGGCTATTGGCGATGTCTAATGGGATGCTTGTCGCCACCTATGGCCGGCCAGACAACCGGATCGCGGTCTGCCTCGACGGCTATGGGGAGGGCTGGCCCTACGAAATCACCGTCTCGACCGCACCCGGATGGCAAGGCGTCACAGCGGTGGAAATTGCAGCTGACGAAATACTCGTGGTCTTCGAGGACCAATTGTGGGAACCTACGCGCGACGATAAAAAAGTGGTCCGGCACTTGCTCGCCCACAAGGTCCGGCTCGAACTATTAGCCGCCGAAGCCGAGTAGAAGCCGTCCCCGACTGTCGCACAGCAACATTACCGGTACTTTTTCCGACGATTTTGCTTAGCCCTTAAAAAACGCCGGACGATTTGACACCTACGCTTCCACCGACCACATCGTATTGCGCGCCTTGTAACTCAGCAACTCCGAATAGTGGTGCACCTGGCAGGCCTGTTGCCCTTCACCGACAGTCGTCGGCACTTCGAGCACAAAATCGGCAAAATGCGGCGCGTTAAACGCCACAAAGGCCAGGGATATTCCGTCGACATAACGGTCGTGCCTGACACTCAAGTCGGGAAAGACGATCGGCCCGGTGTCCACTTGGTAGCTGTGGTCCTCGCGCCGCGAATTTATTGTTTTCGCCGGGCATTCGATAATCGCACGCAACTGAGTCTCATCGTTCCAAATCTCCGTCTGCGAGACGATGGGTAGCAAAGCATAGTTCGCGTTGACGATCGCCTCGTTATCCCGCAATTCGTCCGTCTTTACACCTTCAGTCAGGTAGTATCTCGGCCCCCCGAACGGAAAATCCATTGAAGGCAGGCATTCTTTGTATTGCGGGTTGAGATAAGCCTTGCGCCTAAAGGCCACACTATGCTCGGGGCCAAAGATCGGCATAAAATCGTAGTTGTCCTTCTGGAAGAGGCCGTTGGGCGCAAAAGTGCGCTCCCCCTTGCAGGAGCCCACCTGGATATAATCCTCGTGCTGTCCGGTCCGCTCATCGATGATGCGAGTGCGCGATTCGACCCAAAACCGCACTTCGTTTCTGGCGGCAGTACTAAGTATAAACGAACGACTGTAGTCGAGTGGTATCATAGTCACCTTGTCCTTAGGGTTGTGACGATAGCCGCATGGATATTGAATATTTTAATCTTTCACAGAATTCAGAGGGCCAACACCTGCCATTTCTTCTACCCCTGCGACAACAACCCGAATTGGCCAGCGACTAGGCTGAACCGGCCGGTGGAGATTTTAGCGTTGGACGGGTCATGGGCTTATCTTTCCAGGTACGTTATTCTTTCGCACAATTTCAAACTAAAATACCTATTGTGTCTCCCTTCCCCAAGGGAGACGGCCAGAGGGACATTTATGGCGCCCAATATCGTGCTTTTTTTGACCGATCAATTGCGACGCGACGCACTGGGGTGCTATGGCAATAAAACCTGCCAGACGCCGCATTTAGATCAACTCGCCAATGAAGGCATCCGTTTCGACCAGGCCTATACTACAAGCCCGGTCTGCTCACCTGCTCGCGCTTCGTTGATGACGGGGCTATATCCGCACAAGCACGGCGTGATGATCAATACGCATATCGCACCCGCCTGGAACAGGGGGCTATCGACCGACGTAGTGACCTTTAGCCGCCTGTTAAAAGAGACGGGTTACGCCCTGGACTATGCGGGCAAATGGCACGTGCACCAAGATCTGGGGCCGGAAGAATTCGGCTTTGACCGGCACATTATCGGGAATGCACAGACCGAAATGGAACCCGGCTCAGCATTGACGGTCGATTTTCCCGGCAATTCTTTTCCCGTCGCAGGCACAAGTGCCTTGCCAAAAGAAGAGCATAAAACGTGGAAAGTGGCCGATGACGGCATTGCGATGCTGCGCGAGCGGGCCGGCAGTGATCAACCCTTCTTTTTACGCGTCGACGCGACCGCGCCGCATTTCGCCAATATAGTACCCGAGCCTTATGCCTCGATGTACGACCCGCAAACGATTGAACCGTGGCCAAATTTTGCCGAATCGTTTACCGGCAAACCCGCCGCGCATTTGCGCAAACACCAAGAATGGCATCTCGAAGACAAGGACTGGTCCTGGTGGCAGCAGGTGATCGCCAAATATTATGGCGATGTGTCGCTAATCGATACTTGCGTAGGGCGGGTGCTCGACGCGATTGGCGAGTGCGGCATCGAAGATAATACGATCTTTATTTTCAGCGCGGATCACGGCGACTCGTTGGGCAGCCACAAGCACTTTGAAAAGTCTGGTACGATGTATGATGAGGTCTTTCGCATTCCGTTATTGGTAAAAATGCCGGGGAGCGAGCACAGGGCCATCCCGCAATTTGTTCGCTTGCTGGATTTAATGCCCACCCTCGTCGAATGCGGCGGCGGCGCATTACCTACAGGGCTCGATGGCAAGAGCTTGCTGCCATTTTTAGAAGGCAATAGCCCGGAAGACTGGCCCGATAGTGTATATTGCGAAAGCCATGGCGAGGTCTGGGGCTATAGCTCGCAGCGGATGGTGCGTACCGAACGATGGAAATATGTGTATTCACCGAACGATATGGACGAGCTATACGATCTCGAAGCCGACCCCGCGGAGTTGCGGAATCTCATCGATGACGCCTCGTCCGCCGATACGCTCAAACAGATGAAAGCGCGCCTGATCGGATGGAATGACGCGACGGACGATATGTTTCAATGGGATTGGGTCCGCTGGAACTTCCCCGAGCCGATATTGCCCTACAATTAAGGGAATCCAGCGAATAAAGAGCATCGATCTCGATTAAGACCCCACCTCAGAGGCACCTAGATAAAGCGCATATACCCTAGGTAAAGCCTCATCGGTCTTTTGTATACTCACCTGCACTCGCACCGATTGCCCTCCTAACTCCGCCAGCGATTTCCCCGTCCAGTGTACCAAACAATCGAGCCCGTCCGGTCCGACTACTTGCCCGCCGGCAAAACCCGCCAGCAACTGAAAGCGCTCGTCCAGCAAATCGACCGACAACCCCGACACGCCATCGGCATTGATACGGATCACTCCATCCTGCGGCACCACCACAGGCGCCGAGCAGATGGTGCCTTCCTCCACCCCCGGATTCAGCCCGAGCCCACCCCAACGGTCGCGCGGCAGTGTCGCCAGCGCCACTTCGGCGTGGTAGTGCATAGCCACATCCTCAGCTTTTTGCCCGACATTGCGCCAGCGGCCGTGATAGATGCGCGTTTCGTCGCCGACATTCAAGATGCCATTACCTTGGCAGAGCACGGTGTTATAAGCGCAGCCCGACGTCGGCGTTACCGGTGAGTCATCATGATGAATAAACACCTCCCCGGGCGTCGCGCCCGGTTCGCGGAAACGAATGCCGTCATTGGACACTAACAAGCCTAAGTCGCAGCTGATCTTGCCAAAGTTCTCCCCGAAAGCCTGGCTGTGCCAGATTCCGTAGACTCCCACACAGACATTACCAAAACTAGCCGCACCCACGCCAAGATGGACCTGATCATAAGCATTATGCGCGTCGCGCTGTTCCGGATCGGCCGGCTCCGGCAGGGCAAAAGCCCACTGCCACAAGTCCGGCCAATTATCGAAATCATAGGAGGCATGTGCTGTACCGGTGCGCCCCCCCGCCGCACCCCCTTCGGTGTAGGCAGCGCTCCATTGCGTACCGGGAAATACCTGCGAGTGCACGATATACTGGCCCTCGTGTTTAATAAACGAACAGTGTTCGACAAACTGCCCGACAAAAGGCAACGCCGTAACTGTCCACTGCAAACCATCAGCCGATACCGCGCAAGCCATACTGGGCGAAGTGCCGTATTGCTCAATGACCGGATCGGCCTGGTCGGGAAAAAATTCGTAGATCATTTTATAACGCCGCGCCGGATCGGGATCGTCGTCGTCGCGGATGACCGCCGCGCCGCTGACAATCGTGTGCGGCAGCTCGAACGCATTATTGTCTCGGTTGCCTTTAAACAAAAGCTGATTGAGCGCGGGTTTGTTCCAAGTGAAGCCATCATCGCTCTCCGCATAACACAGCGGACCCCCCAGGAACTCGTATCCTTCTTTGGCGTCGAGCAGCCAGTCTTGCGGTTTGGCGATTTGCTGTTTTTTGCGCGGCGACCAATCGGGGTTCGTGCCGCGATGACATGCGTAATACCACATGCGAAACTTGCCTTCTTCGTAGAGCACCGTGCCGTAAAAATGCGCCGCGAGATTGTCCGGCGCGTCGCTGTCGGTTGGGCTCGGCAGCAACACCGGCTCCTGCCGCACCGTGGGTTTGCTCAGATAGAGGCAAGTATTTTTGCGCAAAGGCAGAGATACGTCGTCGATGGCCAGTAGTATCTGTTGCATGTATATCCTTTTATTTCTTTGTTGTTCTTTATAGGAAGATATGCCATTTAGCAGCCGCTTATATTAGCATCAGTTCATTTTCATCACAAGTCTCGTAAGGATAACAATGAACGGGTGCGTTATATGTCGTCACCTCGGCGATAAATTGCGCACCCCAATTACTTAGCTGTTTTACGGTAACCCCCAAGGCGAATATATTCAGGGCGTCGCGCAAACATTCACAACGCTCACATAACTCGCCTTGCCGCAAAGGAGTCCTCCATGATCCAGCACATTGTCCTACTCAAACTCAAGCCCGACACAACCGCGACACAGAAAACCGCGTTACTCGAAGGCCTCGTCGCCCTTAAACACGAGAATAAGATCCTCGGTATCGAGTCGGTTACCGGTGGCGACAACAACAGCCCCGAGGGCAAGACGAACGGCTTCGATTGGGGATTCTCTATGACCTTTACCGACGCCGCCGCCCGCGACGCCTATCTGCCGCACCCCGATCACAAAGCTGTTGGCCGAGATTTGTTACGGCCGATTGTGGAAGAGGTACTCGTCTTCGACTACGAAATATGAGATTGTGCATGGCCGAATTTCATATACGGCCCGCACAAATAAAGATCCTGGCCAGACACACCCGTTAGACCCCTTTCTCCAGATTGCTGGCGGTTGCGATAGTGGCTAATTTCCGGGGTGTGGCCTATTCTTTGCAACCTACGCAAGTCGCAATCACGCAGTCGAGTTATTCTGTATTTTCGCCATTTCCAACCTCACGCAGCAATAATACAAAGGGTACAAATCAGTGATCTCAGTTAAAGGTAAATGGGCGCTCATCACCGGTGCGAGCCGAGGTATCGGTTATCTCACCGCACAGTTTATGGCCGAACAAGGATGCAATCTGGTCTTGCACAGCCGTGCCCTTGCTCATTCTGAGAAAATACTGGAAGAGGTAAAGGCACTCGGCGTTGCGGCCTATTGCGTCCAGGCCGAACTCGCCAACCACGACGAAGTGGTGGCCATGCTCGATGAGATCGAATCCAAGAGTACCGCCGTCGATATCGTCTTCAACAACGCCGCGGTGCAGATCGCCTATCGCTCGGATTGGTGGCAGACACCGGTCGAAGATTTCGATATAAGTTTTCGCATCAATCTCAACGCAGTCGCCACGATTTGTTATCGCCTGATGCCGCCGATGATCGAACGCGGTTTTGGCCGGGTGATTAATACGACTAGCGGGATAAAGAACGAGCCGGAACAGGCCGGATACTCGGCGAGCAAAGCGGCCTAGATAAATTCACCACCGATTTGGCAACCAAACTCGATGGCACGGGCGTATTGATCAACTTGACCGACCCGGGCTGGTGCCGCACCGACTTGGGCGGGCCCAAAGCCCCAAACGCCCCCGAAAGCAGCATTCCCGGCGTGGCGGTCGGTGCCTTTGTCGACGACGGCAAGAACGGCCGTTTTCTCAACGCAGCGAACTTTGCCAATATGTCGCTGGAAGACGCCGTCAAAAAAGCGGCGACTCTATAAAAATAATTCAGGAGGATATAACCTCTCTGATTACCGGTTTCTACCGCAACGATACTTTTGAAAGATACAGAGACATTGAGATACTTTTTTTTGATCCCATTTGTCATAGCCTGCGCCAACGACACCTCTGGCCCGACTAGCGCGAACGCCAATACCGAAGCGGAGCCGAACACTGGTGCCGACGCGCCCACTTGCACCGACAGCCTGCAAAACCAGAATGAAACCGGTGTCGATTGCGGCGGTCCGTGCAATCCCTGCAGCGTACTCGCCACCGGCCAATTCACCCACCCAGGTGCCCTCGACTCGCAGGAGGAGCTCGACTTCGTCAAGGCGCAGATCGAGGCCGGGGCCGAACCCTGGAAGAGTGAGTACGACCGACTCGTGAATTCGACCCCCGCGAGATGGCGGCCGCACGGGTTGAGCGAGATCGATTCGCAAGGCGCGGACGCCAACACCTCTAGGGACGACGCCAACGCGGCCTATGCGCAAGCGCTGCTCTGGTACTACTCCGGCGACGAGACCTATGCCAAACGATCCATTGCGATCCTAAATGCCTGGGCGGACTTGCAAGGCTTCACCGCCGGCTCCGACCAAGACAAGCTGCAGGCCGGGTGGATCGGCGCGATTTTCGCGCCAGCGGCAGAGATCATGCGCGCATATCCAGGCTGGGCTGCCGAGGATGTCGAAAAGCTACAGGCCATGTTCAGGCGGGCCTTCTATCCGCAGTTGGACCGGGCCAGTTCCTGGAACGGCAATGTCGATTTGACACAGATCGACGCCATGATGGCCATCGCGGTTTTCAACGAAGATATCGAGCTATTCAACGCGGGTATCGAGCGGTGGCAAAAGAGAACGCACTCCTATTTCTATCTTGAGTCAGACGGTGAAGTCCCAGCGATCAGTGGAGACGGCAACAACGTGCAATCCTTCTGGAGCAAGCCGACCGCCTGGGTCGACGGCCTGACCCAGGAGACCTGCCGCGACAATGGGCACCATACGCAATTCGCCATCGGCTCGGCGATACACGCCGCCGAAGTCGCATGGCATCAGGGTGTCGATCTGTATACGGGGGAAAGCGAGCGCTACACGGCGACGCTGGAACTTATGGCCACCCAGTTGCTCACCGGTGATATGCAAGGCACTTGCGCTGATAATACGGCGTCAAAGAGTCTGTTCGACACCTGGGAGGTCGCATATAACCATTATCACAACCGCATGGGGATCGACCTGCCGCAAACCAGGGCCTTGATCGAAACGAAAATCAGGCCCAACGCTCCCAGGGCCGTCTGGAATTTAGCCTACGAGACGCTGACGCATGCAGGGTTTTGAGCGCGGCGAAACTCTGGCGCTTATTGGCCCTTCCATTCCGGTTTGCGCTTCTCAGCGAACGCTTCCGGACCAGCGATAAAATCTTCCGAGGCGTAGAGCTTCTCGGCCATCGGAAAGCTCTGTCCCACCGCTTCCCACAGCGGCAGTTCCAACCCACGCAACGCCGCCTCTTTGCTCGCGCGCAACGACAGCGGCGCACATTCCATAATCTGCGCCACCCAGCGCTCAGTAGCCGCGCGCAATTCTTCGCCCGAGGTGACTTCATTGACCAACCCCACGCGATGCGCCTCTTCCGCGCCGATAAACTGCCCGGTCAACACCATGCCCATCGCCACGCTATAGGGCACACGGCGCACCAGTCGATGGATGCCAGCGCCATCGGCCATCAGCCCCCGACGCACTTCAGGCAAACCAAATTGCGCATTGTCCGCGGCCAAAACAATATCGCAGCCCAATACCAGTTCGAGACCACCGCCTACGGCATAGCCGTGGACCGCCGCCAATAAGGGCTTCCAGCAATCCCGGCCACGCTGAAAACCCAATGCCTCATTGGTAACCACTTCGTCGCGATTGTGCTCGCGCACTTTCTCGCCCTGCTCGGCTCGCCACTTCAAGTCAGAGCCGGCGCTAAAAGCACGTTCACCACTGCCAGTGAGCACCGCCATCCAGATATCATCATCGTCGCGCACTCTCGTCCACGCTTCACGCAATTCGTCCGCCATCGGTGGGTGCATGGCGTTGAGCACCTCGGGGCGGTTAAGCGTAATCCAAGCGACGTGGTCCTGCTGTGCAAAAAGTATGTATTCGTATTCAGCCATATGTATTCTTATTCCCTTGGAGCCCCACCCAGGCCCTTGCTTTTATTTTGCAATTATAAACTATCGGTTTTTTAAAATCGGCTTAATTGTTTTTCCATCGTGCATATCAGCCACAGCTTGGTTAATATCCTCTAAGCCGTAAAACGAGACCAGTCGATCAAATGGGAAGCGGCCCCCAATAAATAAATCGATAAGACGGGGAATGAACACGTCGGGCACACTATCACCTTGTACTACCCCCCGCAGGGTGCGGCCAAAAAAAAGATGGCGCATGGGGATTTGAACTTCGGCGTCTGCCGAGCCCCCCCCGACATGGGCACATACCCCCAGAACCTTTAAGCACTCAACCGCCTGCCGCAGCACATCTGGGTTTCCCGTCGTGTCCAGCGAATAGTTGACACCGCCCGGACAGATATCTTGCACGACCTTTATTATGTCACTCGTCTCCGCGCCATTAATGGCATGTGTTGCGCCGAGTTCACGAGCCAAATCGAGCCGCTGCTGGTTGATGTCCACCGCGATAATCGTGGTGCTGCCAGCGACTACCGCCGCCATCAGCGCGCTCAAGCCAACGGAGCCCGTGCCGAATATGAGGATCGAGGAACCCGCCTCGACATCAAGCGAATTGAGCACTGCGCCCGCGCCCGTCTGTACGCCGCACCCCAATGGCCCCAATAATTCGAGCGCTACATCCCGTCTTACCTTGACGACATTGCGTTCGGTGGCGATCGCGTAATCGGCAAAGGACGACTGACCGAAATAATAACCGTGAATCACCTCGCCATCTTGACTCAGCGGCGAGGAGCCATCTGGCCTTTGACCACCAAATGTCAGGGCCACAACATCATCGCAATAAGCCGCCTGCGCATTCTGGCAATTCGGGCAAACCCCGCAAGAATTATACGTCAGAACGACATGATCCCCCGGTTGCACCTTGCTTACAGCCGATCCGACCTCTTCCACGACCCCTGAGCCTTCGTGCCCCAGGACAATCGGATGCGGTACGGGTCGGTGACCGTGCTGTACCTTTACATCCGTATGGCATACCCCCACGCCCACGATCCTGACAAGTACCTCATTGGCCCTGGGTGATTCCAATTCGACAGACTCAAGGCTAAACGCAGCGGCCTCTTGCCGAAGAAGCGCGGCTTTAACTTGCATGGCTCCCTTGTATCGGCACCCTTTGCATCGCCGGAAGGGACATACCGTCCGCATCGGTGATATTGCAATAGGGGTGACGATCGTGGCCATAACTCACGGCCAACGTTTTGAGTAGGTCCATCGTCTGCCCGGTTTCCAACAGAACGCGATTAGCGCGCAACGTAATCTTGTAGAGCGAGGGAAAGACCTTGCCTTGGGCGTCAATCATCGTGAAGCCGGTCGGCAAACCCTGGCTTTGCAATTTGCCTTTGACATTGCCGTATTCGAGTTCGACTACGGTCGTCTTAGGATCACCAGGCTTGGGGGATTTAACCGCGCAGGAAACGCCTTTGAGATAGATGCCGCCCTTTTCCTTGCGATCCTTAAATACCAGACGCGACGCGAGCCGGGCAAGTCGTTTGCCGAGCATCTGTTGGCCGACGCCGCTGATATGGATACCATCGTCAATACTCAAATCAACGGTGGGCGCGACATCAAGCTTTTCAAGCAACTTGGGCAATAGGCGCTGCTGCTCCTGTACGCTATTCCAGTATTTCCCATCGGGCGCGGCATGGCAACCGATCTGCACGACGAGCCAAGGCAATTGCTCAATGCCCATATCATCCCGTGTGGCCTGCACTAGGTTTTTCATATTTTGTGTATACATTTTAGCGGCTTCTTTGTTGACGTCGGACTCTCCCTGGTACCAGAGCACGCCCGCCACCTTCTGCCCGAGCTTTTCATAGCGCCGCATCATAGCGCCATAGAGCGAAGCCCCACCCTGATCGCGCAGTTCAGGCGACCATTGCGCCATCGACGTGCCGCCGTGCGCACACGCGATAATGCCCTGAGGAACACGAGTGCGCCGCCGCATTTCGAGTGCGAAAGCATGCGCCGGTGAAACGCCTTTCAGCGTAGCCTTCCTCTGTTTTTCAAGCATCGCGCGACTGGGGCGCTTCGGGCCGTCGCCGTATCCATTGTGAAAAACATCAACGGCTTCGGCGAGAAAGTGCACCGGTTCGACGGCGATATCCCACTCGTCACGGGTATAAAACGCGCGCACTTGCGGATGCGGCTTCGGCGCGTCGGCGAGATTGCCGACTCCTTGCATATTGGACTGTCCAGCCGCGATCCAGACGTCACCGACAAAAACATCGACGACGATCAGCGCATCCATTGTTTTTCTTTTGTCTCTTACGCGTAGTTCGACTTGATATGGACCACCGCACGGTAGGCCACCCATCGCGAGCATAAAGCGTTTTTTCTCGACAGTTCCGGCACGAGTCCATGTGAATTGACCCACAGCCTTACCGTCTTTGAGAACGCGGTATTCAAGCGCGCCATTCTTTGCCGTACCAGTGATCAAGACATGCCCCTTGTTTTGCGCGTTGCGTTGCAAGACTTGGCCGGGCAGTAAACCGTGCGTGATATTCATCGGTAACCTTTCTTAGTCTACCTTAAGATAAATGACGCTGATTCCGTAGACGATGAGGCGCGGGATTTCAAAGCGGACGCGACCATCGGCCACTTCATGATGCAACGCAAGCGGCTCCCTCATCTCCGGATAACGCCACTCGATGCGGTCTACCTCTGCCGCATCCGGAAGTAATAGATCCGCCCGGATGGGCCCCATTGGCATGGGGGTTTCGATAGCCGGGGCCTCGTCCTGACGGTAGTTGATCCAGTGCACCGGGATCGCCGCCGTATCCTCTGCTCGCCAGGCGCGCACACGCACCCACCAAGGCGCATCCGTCTGCAACCAGTAGCCTCCGCACAATCCCTCTAAAGTAGCAATAAGCGCTTGCCCCTCCGGCGCGTCGGGCAGATGGGCATAGACTGGCATCTCCGGGTCCCCCTCCAGCGTTCGAATCACCTTTATCTCCGGCTGCCAGTCTGTGCTCTGCCAGCGATAGACCCTGTCTGCCGACTTGGTAAAGAGCGGATTCGGCTCCTGCCTACCACCGTCCGCGTCCAGCGTCCCCGTAGCACCAGCGACGACGAGGCCGCCGCCAGAGTCCACGTGTCGTTGCACGGCGGCGATCTCCTCATTAGAGAGGCGACGGATATCGGGCAGAATCAGCGACGAAAATTCGCTGGCGCGTTCCGTTAACTGGTCGTCAAAGAGAAGGTCGTAGAAGACGTGTGCATCTTCCAGCCACTCGGCGATTCTTTTCAATGCATCGAGATAGTCCGTCTCGCCCTCGCGCTCAGCGCGGCGCGGGTAGACCAGGCCGAACTGTGCTATCGGGCTTGCCGGGTGCAGCAGTTCCTCGTGCTCGGCGACGAAACGCTGGTAGCGGATGATCGGCCCGAAATAGTCCTCGGGAGCAATCCTTGTCGCATCCTCTTGCTCGGGGCGCGGGGGGCCGGCGTGAAAACAGGGGGAAGCACCGCCGTGCGCAGCCGCTTCTGCGGCCCAGACCCGCCAGCGACGGTAATCGTATTTGTTGATAACAAAAGGGCGGCCACCGCCAGCAGCATGCATATGTCGCGCGTTGATCCCCATATCCGCGATATAACCCTGATCAATGGAGCTACCCCATCGGTAGGGGCCCTGGCTGTACCAGATATAATCTTCGTCGCGGGCCCAGAGGTCGGCAGGCAGAGCGGCGCGCTCGTCATTGACCCGCATCCCGTATTTATGATACCACTGCGCGGCCAACAGCCCCGGACGCAGAGAACGTCCGTAGTCGATGAAGACCTCGTCGAAGGCGCTCTTCCGGCGCCGGGCGGCGGCCTGTTCGAGCACCACCAGATAGCGGCGCTTCAATTCCTCGGGGGCGTTAGGCACCGGCTCGCGGACGTCGACCGCGCCGTCGAAATCACCATCGAACAGGCTGTGCAATTCTGCGTTGCCGAAAATCGACGTCATATGCGCGCGGATGGTGTCGGCACAATAACCGCAGCCACAGAAACCTTCGTAGTTGTGCGTCGTGTTAAAGCCGTCGAGCCCCAGGTCGATGCCTTTGCGCACCATGGCCTTGAGAATTTGCAACCAATGCGGGTTGGATATACAGCCGCGATAACTGAAATACGGTCGGCCCTCGATAGCTCTGCGCGCTGGTTCCCCCGATGCCTCAAGCGCAATCGCAGCAGACACCGAGTCCACTGGCCGATCGCCGAGTATCTCCGGTGTCCACATCTGATCCCAAATGCCACCGAACAGCCCCAGCCCTATTTCATGCTCGCCATAGTGTAGGGTCGAAGACAACTGACCAACGACGCGGGCACCGGCCGCCTGCACTTGGGGAATAACCTCTGCGGCAAGCTGGAGGTTTTCCTCAATGCCCACGACCGGCATCCCCGCCCACGACCGATCGACCGTCTCATCACCGGCCAGGCCGTAGAAGTCGGGGCCGAAGTTGCCCATCTGCACGACTTGCACTTTGCCCCGACGCACGTGCTCGACGACCTGGTCGGCCGTCGGCAATGTCCAGTATTCGATGAGTCGATTAAACCAGAAATCGGTATGCATTCGCGATCATCCTATTTGTGCTAAAACGGAAGCTCGGTACCGTAAATCACCGGATTCATATCGTGATCTGTGAGGTCAGCGGTATATACGCTCTCCTCACCTTTCTTCGGCCAGGATTTTTCCGTTCGCATATGAATGGCAAAACTCCGACGAGGACGGCCGGATGTATTGGGATGACTTCCGTGAAAGGTCAGTTTGTGATGAAACGCGACCTGTCCAGCATTGAGCAGCACCGGTATCGCGGCAAAATCGCTGTCATCCGGTATCTGTACCGTATCCTGAAAAGAGCCGTGCGTTGTATCGAAGAAATTGCCCTGGTTCAAAAAGCCCCATTTGTGCGAACCGCTGATATAGACCATCGGCCCACAATCTTCCTGCACATCCGTCAGAGGCACCCAAGCTGTGAAAAGTTCACTATCCTCTTCCCAGGGTCCCCAGTAATTGCGATCCTGATGCCAACCCACTTTCGACTCGTCCGCGCCTAAGCCGGGTTTGACCAACAACTGCACAGCCCATATTTGCACCGCTTGCGCACCGGTAATCGCGGCAGCCCACTTCCCAAGATTCGAATTTGACACAAACTCACGGATAGTAAGATCTGCGCGATGGGAAGAATCGACTTTTACGATTTCCCCCCGTGTCGCTTCTGCAGAATCAAAAGGACTGCGTGGGGCGACACCGGTTTCGTAGTGGCCAGAGATTACAAGATCCTGGTGCTTTACCGCACGGGCGATAGACTCTTCGTCATAGATAATCGGGGAGAAGCAAAAACCCTGTTCCTCATAGTGCAATTTTGCTTCTTGATACATATCTCTCCCCCCTGAATCGCAGCGATTCTGGACCGCACCGAGCCCCTTGGTCCATACAGAAGGAACATTCTATTATCTCTGCCAAAACAAACCGACAGTTCGACCGATATCCTGCAATAAAAAACTATGGCCGTCGGTTATAATACCAGCTCGTCCGGTGGCTCCCAATCGCTGGTGCGCGGATCCCAACGCGTGCCGCATTTGTCGCTGATCACCCCCCATTCACCTGGGCTCAGATTGCCCTGATGGTGGTAGTTGAAGCGCTTCAAACCCGCTGCTTCGGCTGAATCGAGCAGCATTTTCAAGTCTCGCGCGCTCATCGGATCGCCGTCGTGCGGAAAACGCCCCGTATCCAGCCAGGGCACGATGCGCTCAGGATCGTCGACGGCAGCGATAGCCCGCTTCGTTTCCTGCGTGACCACCTGCTCGAAAAACTCCGGGCTCAGCGCACTCTCAAAGTCGAGCATATCATCATCGACCCCAGGCAAAATGATACCGAACATCGCCTGCACAACTTCGAGCGTATCGGCAACCGTGAGACTAGGGTTCCACTCGATCAAGGTCTGCGAATAGCGATACACCGTGCCGATGAAACCATCAAAGCCCCGGTGGAAGAAGTAGTGCTTGGGCAATAAAAAATCCATAAACTCGGCGAGATCGACGAAGTCGTAGCCACACAAAGGTGCAAAAGCCGCCGATCGCGGGCCGCAGCCCATGCGCACCGGGCGGTCCAGATTTGCGGCGACGCCTTCGCGCATCTGGCGAAAGTTGCGCGTCAGACTTTCCGTGCGGAACGACAACCACGACATCAGATCGGCATCGGCACCGAGCATGTGATAGGCACCCATCAGACCGCCGCGTGCGTTGGAGCGGATGCGTTTCGGGTCCAGATTGTGAAACAACGCCAATAAGCGATCTTTGGCGGCGACCATCGCGGCATAGTCGTAACCGAGGTCTTTAGCCATCGGCGCCACCGATTCTGGCAAGTCGTTGAAGAAATAGGAGCGGTGGTTCATATGGTGCGGTGCCATCTCATAGCCCCATTCGGGACCGTCCATCACCACACCGTCGGCCATCGGATAATGCTCGAGCGTGTCGACCATGCGGGCGACGCGCGACGCCGTCGTCTGTGGATCGTGTAAATGGTGGCCGGGGCCACCTGGGCCGGAACCGCCGTCGGCATACATGATATAGACTTGCATGCCGCGGTCTTTTGTGGCGTTCATGGTCTTTTCGAGCAGAGCCCGTTTTTCCGGCAACTTGTGTTCTGGCGAAGCTGGCGCTTCGACGCCGAGGCGCTTGTAAACCGCCGGATTGGGATCATAGGTCGGCGCCACCAGCCCGTCAGAAGGCAGCGACTGCGCATTTTGTGACAACTTCGCTTGGCCGAAGACTAGCGGCCCAAAGACAACGCCGTCAACGCCGCCCGCATGCCACGCGTCAAGGATCCGTTCGTGATCGTACATCACGCCTTCAAGATCTCGCTGTATATCCATCCAAAGTTTCATGCGATTACTCCCTTATCTAAACATTGAAACGAAAGTGCATCACGTCTCCGTCTACGACCGTGTACTCCTTACCTTCAATCCGCAATTTACCGGCGGCTTTTACCGCGACCTCACTACCCAACGAAACGAAGTCATCGAATTTAATGACCTCGGCTTTGATAAACCCCCGCTGGAAATCCGTGTGGATGACCCCTGCAGCTTCGGGCGCACTAGAGCCGCGCTTGACGGTCCAGGCCCTGGTTTCTTTGGGACCGGCCGTAAGATAAGTGATCAGGTCGAGCAGCTTATACCCTTCGCGGATGACCTTGTCCAAACCCGACTCACTCAAGCCCAGAGATTCGAGATATTCTCGCTGTTCCTCTTCTTCGAGCTGTGAGATCTCGGCTTCGATCGCCGCGCTCATACAGATGACCGGAGCCCCGGCCACCGCCTCTTTGAGCTTTTGCACGTGCGGGTTGGCATCTGGATTGACGGCGTCCGCCTCGGAAATATTCGCCAGATACATGACCGGCTTGTCTGTCAGCAGGTGCATATCGCTGATGCGCAAACGCTGGTCGTCAGCTAGTTCCATCGATCGCACGGGCTTGCCCTCGTTGAGATGCGCGAGGAGCGGCTCTAAAATCTCCATATCCGCACGCGCGTCCTTATCGCCGGACCGCGCCATCTTGCTCGTGCGGTTCATGCGTTTTTCGACGCTGGCCAGATCCGCCAGACCGAGTTCGGTATCAATAACTTCGCTATCTCGCAAAGGGTCCACCGACCCGTCGACATGCACGATATTGTCGTCATCAAAACAGCGCACGACATGGGCAATGGCATTGCATTCGCGGATATTACCGAGAAACTGATTGCCCAAACCTTCACCTTCTGACGCGCCTTTGACTAAGCCGGCGATATCGACAAACTCAAGACTGGTAGGGATGATCTTTTCCGAGGTGAATATCTTGGCCAGTTGGTCCAGCCGCCCGTCCGGTACCGCTACGACACCGACATTAGGTTCGATGGTACAGAAAGGAAAATTGGCACTCTCGGCTCCGGCCGCGGAAAGCGCGTTGAACAGCGTAGATTTTCCCACATTCGGCAGGCCGACTATTCCGATATTGATCGCCACTTAATCGTTCTCCTTTGCTTGACATTCTCCCGATCGGCCAGGCCGTCCGGCAATCGCAATGGCCGGCAACTCGCACGTAGTTCAGGTGAAAGTATAAGTTTCTTCATAAGACGTTAGAATGTAAGGTACGGGAGGGTAGAACGCAGGGCCGTTAGCAACACGGTGATTAACTTTCCAACCTCGCCTTGGCAGCGGCGATACCCGCAGCATAACCGCTCGACCAAGCCCACTGAAAATTAAAACCGCCCAAACGCCCCGTGACATTAACGACTTCCCCGCAACAATACAACCCCGGCAGGAGCTTGCTCTCCAGTGTGCGGCGGTCAAATTCGCCGAGCGGCACCCCCCCGGAGGTGACCTCCGCCTTGGTATATCCTTCAGTGCCGGCGAGCCCAAGATCAACTTGCGTCAGCGCCAGATACAAGCGCGCCCGGTCGCGGTCATCCAACTGCTTGACCTTGTAGTTGGAGTCGATTCTGGCCGCATGCAGCAGCGCCTCTACCAACGAGCGCGGCAGACGCGTCGCCAACACGGTGCCGAGAATACGCTCGCGCTGTTCGAATAACCCCCGTATCTGATGCTCGAAGGCCTCTCTTGTCGGCGGGCGTGGCGCCAAGAGCGGTGTTAGCGCCGCACCGGGCTGTTTATCGCGATCGCGATATGGGAGCCAAGGCCCATCGTCAACGACAAGACTCCAGAAGTCGGCGTAGAGCACCACATCTTCACCGGCCAATTGAGCGCGACCACAAGCCCCACTCACATCGAAAGGCGCAGGCCCGGTGGCGCCTTTGTGGGTAACGAGCAAACCACCGGCGGCGCGGGCCAATGAGCGGAAACGGGTACCGGCCAATTGTTCGGGCTTCATCCCGCGCGGTGCCAGCGTCAGCACAGCCGGCACCGTCAAACCCGAGAGGCCGGCCAATGGCCCATCGCGGCGCAATAGCAGGGGCGTGAGCGCCGGCAACGGAGCGATGATCCTATGACCGAGTCGTTCTAATTCTTGCAACCCAAAACCGCGCGAGCCCGTCTTGGGCAAACTCTTGCCGCCCGTGGCTATAACTACGCATTGAGGTTGCCATTGCGAACCATCCCCCAAACGAACCAGCCAGCGTTCACCCGCCAAAACCGGCGGATCCAATCGAGTGACCTCGGCGGGAGCGATGAGCGGAATCCCCGCCGCCTCAACCGCACCCAATAGCGTGCCGAGCACGTCCGCCGCGCTATCGCTCTGCGGAAAGACTTTACCCATAGGCTCGGTGTAGGTGGGGCAACCGCGCGCGCGAAAGAAAGTGCGCACCGCCGCAGCGGGAAAACCGCGCAACAGGCCCTTCACCGCCCTCGGCGCATCGCTTTCGTAATCTTTTTCATCGACCTGGACGTTCGTCAGATTACAGCGCCCCCCGCCCGATACCAGGATTTTGAGCCCAAGACGCGCCTCGTTGTTGAGCAGTACTACATCGGGAGCATGGCCCGTTGGCAACCCCTCTCCGGCGTCCGGGTCGAGTGCGCCGCGCGCGGCCAATGCCGCGAACAGTCCTGCGGCCCCGGCGCCGACGACCAGCACGTCGCAGCGTCGTTCGCGCCGATCTTCGACGGCGATGCTCATCTATAGCTCCAAATTTCGTATTCTTCTGTCATTCTCTATTGAATATTTCTTATGTAGAAAGTGTTCATTAACCATCTGCTAATCAGTCGGTAGGGCAGCGGAGCTAACCGCTTGGCCAAACCTGAGGCAGATTATGTTGATGGGAATTTGAAAAATATTGCTTAGAATTCCACTGGTAAAATACACACTGGATTCGGCACACTAGCGATGTGCCCCGTTGGTTCCAGATCTCCCGATTCGCCATTTATGCGGAAACTAACCACCGTGTCTGAGTCCTGGTTGCCAACTATTAAGAACGCACCCGTCGGGTCAATGGCAAAATCGCGCGGCGTCTTGCCCTGCGTGTCTGTATGGCCAAGAGCCGTAAGCAGGCCGTCGACAAATGAGAACCGGGCGATGCTATCATCGCCTCGATTGGAAGCGTAGACGAAACGCCCGTCAGCGGTGATTGCAATTTCGGCACATGAAGGCCCAACAGCACTGTCAGGCGGTAAGGTCGAGATCGTTTGTAGTGGATTGAGCAAGCCATCACGATGGGCGCATACCGTGATCGTCGCATCCATCTCCCCTAGGACGAAGGCGTACCGTTCCGTCGGGTCAAAGATGAAGTGGCGCGGGCCCGCACCGGTATGCAATTTAACGAAAGCCGGATCGCTAGCCGTCAGATTACCCGTATTGGGATCGAATTTGTATATGCGCACTTGATCCAGGCCAAGGTCCGGCACAAATAGTCGATTATTATCGGCGTTCAACGCCACGGCATGGGCGTGCGGGCCGAGTTGGCGTTCGTGGCTGCTGCCCGAGCCGGTATGCTGAATCACAGTGGAGGCTTCGCCGAGCGATCCATCTTCCTGGATTGGATAGACGGCGACGCTGCCGGTCTCGTAATTTGCGCTCAAGACGCATTTGCCCGTCGCGTCGACGATGATATGACAGGGCAAACCGCCGTGTGCTGGTTGGCTGTTGAGCGGCTGAAGTTCGTCGCCGACAATGGCAAAGGCATGTACCCGTGGATCGTCGTCAACTTCCGTTTCCTGCTCGGCGTAGATAAACCGTTTTTGCCGATCGATCGCGAGATACGAGGGATTGCGAGGGCCAGTAGCTGTGCTGAGATGGGTAAGTTCACCCGAATCGGTGTCGAGCCTGTAGACATAAATGCCCTCGGCTTTGCCGTCGACAAAAGGCAGTTTTTCGGTGTAGGTTCCAATATATACGGTTTGCGATGGCATGGATGGCTCCCATGGTCGTTCAGAGTGAATGTGCAAGAGTTGCTCAGACAACGTATACCGCGATCTGTTGCTACTCGTCTGCTTTGCAAGCACCGAAAAATACACAAGACCAATAGATTAGCCAATAAAAGGAATATGCAATGCATAAAACGATCGAGAATGTAAAAAGAGCCATGCTCTCGATGCAGCGCGCCTCGTGGGAACAGGGGGTCGCCGCACAAGCACTATTGGAACTAGGCGATCGCGAACTCGTCGTTTTGATGGCCAAAGAATCCGTCCTGCGCCAAGATGTAGACGGACGGCTCAGCGTGCTCTATACAGATCAGGGCGTGACCGACCCGGCGGCGGCCGGGGAAGCCGTGTTTACCGCAGCCGAGTGGACCGGCGATCAGCAATTAATAGACGCATCGCAAAAAATGCTGGACTATCTATTGCACAAAGCGCCCAAAACCGAAGACGGTACACTATCCCACGTCGTGCAAGGCAAGCAGCTATGGATTGATTCGATGTATATGGTGCCGCCCTTTCTCGCCGTATCGGGCCACCCCGCGCTCGCCGTAACACAGATCAAAGGCATGCACTGACGGCTCTGGGATGCGGACAAGCAGCTTTATAGCCATATGTGGGACGAGGACAAACAGGAATTTATCCGCAAAGCCGCCTGGGGCGTGGGCAATGGTTGGGCCGCGGCTGGTATGGTCAGAGTGATCGCGGCCTTGCCCTGTGAGATGCAACGAGAGCGAGACCAATTGATCGAGATAGTGCAATCACTCGTTAAATCCATACTGCGCTTCCAACGGGACGATGGCCTGTTTCACAATGTGATCGACGATCCGAGCAGCTTCATTGAAACCAACCTGGCACAAATGCTGGCCTATGCGATTTATCGTGGCATAGCTGCAGGATGGCTCGATACGGACTATGTATCCGCTGCGGACAAGATGAGACAGACCGCACAACAAAAGGTCGATGATCTGGGTTTTGTACAGGACGTCTGCGGAGCGCCGCATTTCAACTCGCCGGGCACCGCCACCGAAGGCCAAGCTTTCTTCTTGCTAATGGAAGCGGCCCATCGAGACTTGCGAGCGAATTGATGTCGTAGATCACAAAAGATAGGTTGTTCAGACCGGTTTGCGATTGTGGAAGGAGTTAAAACGGTGTTGCAGGAAATCAACGGCCAGGCATCTCAATAAACGACTATAGACGATTGCCCAACGTAGCGAGTGCCCCGACTCAATCCCCCAACAAACGCCGACGGTGAGCCTCGGCCAGCGCGATATACTTCTGCGCCCATTTGCAGTGCGTATCATAAGTATCCTCGGGCAAAACCCGATTCAGACGCGCAGGCACACCGACCACCAGACTAAAAGCGTCGATCGTTTCATTCTCGCGCACGACAGCCCCCGCGCCGACGATGCTGCCACGCCCGATATGCGCCCCAGAAAGCACGATCGCGCCGATGCCGATCAGACAGCCCTCTTCAACGGTGCAGGCGTGTAAATTAACACCATGCCCTACCGTGACGTCATCGCCAACGATACAGGGCAGGTCATTGGTAACGTGCAAAATACAGCCGTCCTGTATATTGCTGCGCGCGCCAATCACAATATGATTGATATCGCCGCGGGCCACTGCATTATACCAGATGGAGGATTCTTCGCCACAGCGCACATCGCCCAACACCTGAGCGCCAGGAGCAACAAAGGTCGAGGTGGGGATATGCGGGTCGGCGGCAAAAAGACGATCGGGTAGATCCGTTGGGTTCATGATATTTCTTTAGCATAGTTGTGTCGCGGTGAAGGGCCTATGACCACAAGTCGAGCCCGAGCAGCTTGCGCCCAATATCCGTCAGCTCTGCCGGTCCGTAATTTTTAGCTTCCCACCCGCGCGGATCTCCAGGCCAGGCGGCGCGGCCCAATGCCCTGCGCTCGCGCCACAACGTTATGCGCTCCTTACGACGCGCCTCGTCCATCGGCTCGGGCACCGGGTAGAAGTTCATATACTGCGCAAGGCGCGGTTTGTCGGACGTATTGCGGCCATTGCCGTGCGGCAACGCGCGATGCCATATCAGCAACGACCCGGCCTTAGCCGGCACCTGCACAAAACGCTCGTGATCGATCTCCGGCACCCAGGGCTCTTTCTCGTCGATCAGCGACTTATGCGCTCCCGGCCAACAAACGAAAGAGCCCTGATCATCGGCGGTATCGGTGAGATACAACACCCCCTGCGTGCCGAACGTCACCGGCAACTTCGACGTATCCGCATCCCAATGATACATACCCTTGTGGTCCCACTCGGGATAATCGTCGTGCCGGGGCGGTTTCATATTGACCCGATCCGGATGCACCCAAATGCGCTCAGTCCCATACACCTCGCTATAGATCTGATGAATCGGCGGGTGCTGATAGACATTCCACATCGCCTGGTGCTGATACATCTCGACCATGCCGGCACCGGGTTTATGCGGCGGGCGATACCACTCATCTGGTTTCTCCGGGTCCATTTCCAGAAAAGAAAAAATGGCATCAACTACCGCATCACAAAGATCAACCGGTATCGCATCTTCAATAATCATATAGCCGCACTCGTCAAAATGCTCGCGGTGCGCTTCTGTCAATATGCCCATCCCAGTCTCCCCGTGTTCGTCTATATTCGCAAAAATAGAGCCGTCACCAGCGTAAATCGACCCTATTTGCAATGATCAATACGCAAATAGGGTCGACTATAAATACTACGGCCTTAGAAGCCTTCCGACACCCCACCCCTTGCACATCTCTCAATTACCCCACCCCACTTACCCAGATGTTCGCCTGGCGGAGGGGGGGGCCGCGCCGGGGATTTTTAAGGGGAAGGGGGGCTTAGGGCCTGGCCGGGCAGAGCGGGGCAAGTAGTCGCGCAGGCGACCCGAGGAGCGACGGCCCGGGGGACTTAAAAAATCCCCGGCGCGGTCATCCCCGCAGCCCACCTCCACACCCCACACGCATCCTAAAAATGCTTCCTATCCAATATCATCCGGCACATAATGACCATTCGCGCGTTGCCAAGCCGCCGCTTCCGTATAACGACGCTCCGGCAAAGGATAACAATCATCCAAGTGCCCGCCCTCAGACAGGTAGTGTCGGGCAGCCGGCTCCCACCAGTGCTTGTTGCAATTTTCGAGCACCTCTTCGATCTTGTCCGCCGGAAAAAAACACACGCCGTCGTCATCGGCGCGAATCCAGTCACCGGGCATCACGGTATTGCCGGCGATCGAGATGCGCCCATTTACCGCCAAAGGCGCGATATCGTGCTGCGCGTCGTAATCGGTCGTAGTCTTCGAGTCCTGGGTCCAGATCGGAAAATCCTGCGTCGCGGCTTCGGCGTAGTCGCGGATCACGCCGTGCACGACGAGACCGGCGGCCTTGCGGTTTTCTTGCAATGCTAGCAACATATTGCCGCCCAATACACCGCTGCGCGTATTGCCATCGGCTTGCACGACGAGCACATACCCTTCTTGCGTAATATTCACCGCAATCCGGTGATTTTGGTCACCGATCTTCGCGTATTCGCCCGTGGGCATCAGGTCGGGGCGTTGCGGTGCGTATTGCAGGGTGACCGCCGGTCCCAACACATCGTGGCCCTTGCCGCGGAATAGCGGGCCGACGCCACTGAAAAACGTGCTCGGCGTGCCGACGATATTTCTTGCAACGACAGAGACCGTGGCGGCGGAATATTTAATCAATTCCGGGACCAGGCTCATATCCGGCTTCGGGAATTCCCAGACGTCTTCGTGGGCCATGCGAAATATGGGGGGAATGGCTTTCTTGCTCATTTATTCCAGCTTTCTTTTTAAGTAAATTAAAGACGCCGCTAACTCTATTCTTATTTGTGAATATGGTCAAGCCGCCGCCCCCTATGATATAATGCGCTTACATTGCGGCGTGCGGACAATGCTTTCACCGGCACAGGTCATCAAAACGTGCCGCTGTTGGTCCGTCATGATTAGCAAGACATTAGGACGGTCTGTCGGCCTAGATATTTTCCTTGCGAAAGTCCAGTGTATATTCGGCGCTATACCGTTGCTTGATCGGCATATGATTCCCCTATAAGTTCGTCTTGCAAGAAATCAATCGTCGCATACTCCCGCACGAAAATACCTGATATACTCAAGTTCGATGGTTAACAAATCCAAATAGGGAATAGCATGCAAAATATACGCGTCGCCTGTGTCAGTATGAATGGTTTTTTTAGGTGAGCCTGATAAAGCCTTAAGCAATATTGCAGCCTTCAGCCGCCAAGCCACGGCACAGGGCATTGAGCTGATTCTGTTCCCGGAACGGGTCGTGCATGGGCACAATACGCCCAACACGCCCGAAATCCGAACGACATGCGCGCAGACACCTGCACAAGCTGCTGACCCGCTACACCATCCGGGCGTGGGAGAATTACTCTTTTATCCTAGTTACAGACCAAGTGGGCAAAGCCGGAGTCGTCGACAGCTTGCCGGTCGACCACATGAACCAACCCTATCATCCCGGCGGCGCGATGATCACCGCACCGGATGCCGAAATCCTTGCTCATACGCAAATCGACAAGATTCAGGACGAGATGATCGTGCAGGACCTACATGCGGCGGATATCGACAAGATGAGAAGCCACGAAAATTACCAATTGAAAACACGGCAAAAGCAACTTTTTACAGACCTGTTATAAAGTTTTAGCCCCATTCTCGTATGCCAAAACTCGGCACCTACAGCTCCAGGTGTACATTGGCTACGTGCTTACCAGCGAGGCATCGTTCCGTTCCTGCCGGGCCGCGCGCACGCCTTTGTTTAATGCTGAATGAAATGATCAAAGGGTTCATCCTGCCCAGTGGGAAGTTTGAGATGCGGCGGGACCTCTTCATCGCGGCGAATAACGCTATTATCCTGGATGAAGGCCAAGATTTCCTGTGAGAGCACGTCATCGCCCAATGTCGTATAGTGGCAGTGGTCATGTAAGAGGCGCTGCGGCTGTTCTATTTTACGTAATATAGAGAGCAGGTCCAGAACCGGGATGTCCAGGCTTCGGGCTATCGCCGCAACCTTCCGTTGCGGGTAATCCTCGGTAAACTCGGCATAGATTTGCAAATCGACGGGGAAAATGAGGATTAGGGGCTGAAAATCGTGTTGCTCGGCGAGGTCCCGGAAGCGATGGAAGAGCGGGGCCATATAGTCCCAGTGTTGATCGCTAAAGCTGCCTCCCCAATCGTGCAGTTGTTCCAGCACTTCGTGGTAGAAGGCCGAGCGGTCTTGCAAGGGATTTCCTTCGCGGGGCTGCACGCGTTGTGCTGATCTCATCGGCGAAGGCTTGCATTTCCCCGTCTCTAAAGCGCCTGATATCCATTTCGACGCTGAAGATATTGAAGCTCTTGCTCAATAACCACGCCAGGTAACTGCGGTCTAACCAACCTGGGAGCCGTCCGACCTGAAATCCATAGGACTCGCGAAGGTCGTTGAGATAGAATGCGAGCACCACAATATCGGGCTGAGTGCTAAGCCCCGTCTCCTCTAAGATCGCTAGTTCGTCGCTCATGCTAATGCCCCCCTTCGACGCATTGATCGTTTCGAGGGGAAGGGGGGTTCCCCAAGAACGCGTTTCGACCTGGCGCACCCAGGTCTCAGCTTCCTGGGCGTAATCTTCGAAGGTAATGGAATCACCCAAAAACAACACCCTGGTAAGCGTCTTCTCTTGCAATTCCCGATTGCGATAACCCAATGAGTTGGTCTCGATGTCGATATCGCGTTTCGTCAGGCGTTCATTGAGGATTTTGACCCGCATATTCGCACGCAACCTCGTACCGGCGGGGGTGAAGATCGTCAAGTTGTCCGGTGCTATCTTGACCAGTGTCTCGCCGGTATTGGTATCGACGGAGACGAGTCGAGGTGGGACGGTCAGCACCAGGCGCGCGACCCCCTCCGCCATCAATAGCGCGATTGTGATTGCAGCGAAAAGGAGTAACAGGTTCTTCATCGTAAAAGCACCGGCAGGCCAAAGTGTGAGTCAAATGGATTACTGAGCAATACAAAATGCAAGAGATTGTGGATCTTTCCAAGGCGTCAAGTCAAATTACGTCGAATAGGCCCCACTCGGATCAAGGCTAAATGTTGCCGTCCGCATCCGACCGCTCTATCTTGAATTCCATGACACATATGGCTTAAAAACCATTATGCCGACAACGACATCACAGGAAACCCACCATGTCTAAACCCAATCTGCTCTTTATCATGGACGACCAACACCGCCACGACTATCTCGGCTCGGCCGGCGCTTACTTTCTGCAAACCCCCAACCTCGACCGCCTCGCCGCGCGCGGCGTGCGCTTCTCGCAATGCACTACCAACGCCCCGGTCTGCGCCCCCGCGCGTATCGGCCTGGCCTCCGGCATGCAACCAGGCCGCCTAGGCTGCTTGGGCAACGCCGGCATATTACCGCCCGATACCACCACCTACTACCAGCGCCTTCGCGACGCGGGTTATCGCGTCGGTTGCGTCGGCAAACTCGACCTGCGCAAGACCGATGGCTACAACGGTCGCTACGGCGACCGGCCCTGCACCTATAGCTGGGGCTTCACGCACCCAGAAGAATGCGAGGGCAAGATGCACGCCGGCTTTTCCGCCACACCAGTCGGCCCGTATACGCACTATCTCGCGGAGAAGGGGCAGTTGCAACGCTTTCACGAGGATTATATGCGGCGCAGCGCTGACAGCTGGGTCGCCGACTGCCGCGACTCACCGCTGGCCAGCGAAGACTTCGAAGACAGCTATATCGGCCGCCGCGCCGCCGAGTGGATCGAAAACGCGCCCGACGACTTTCCCTGGCACTACTTCGTGAGCTTCGTCGGGCCGCATGATCCTTATGACCCGCCCGCCGAATATGGCGAGCGTTACCGCGACGCATCAGTCCCGCCCGCCGTCTTCGACGCACTCGAAGGCAAACCCGAGTGGGTCAAACGACGCGTTGAGGACTTGCCCCCCGAAAAGGTGGCAGAAACTCGCCGCCAATATTGCGCCGCCACCGAATTGATCGACGACCAGGTCGGCCTGATTTTGTCCGCGCTCGAAAAACGCGGCCAGCTCGACAACACTTATATCGTCTTCGCCTCCGACCACGGCGAATTGCTCGGCGACCACGGGCTCTATACCAAGAGCGCCGCCTACGAGGCCAGCCTGCGGGTGCCGCTGATCATCGCCGGCCCCGACATCAAAGGCGGCCGAGTCTCCGACGCACTCTGTGAACTGATTGACCTCAACGCCACCTTGTGCGAATTCGCCGGACTCGGACCGCAAGCGGGCATAGACGCACGCTCACTCGCACCCGTGCTCAAAGAAGAAACCGACACCCACCGCGAAGAAACCGTCGCCGCCCTGCAAAACTTCCGCTGCATCCGCACTGCGACACATAAATATATTAAAAACTACAACGACGTCGACGAACTCTACGACCTGTCACAAGACCCTGACGAATTACACAATATTGCCGATACATCACCCGAACTTATCGCCAATTTATCGCGCCGTTTGCGCCAACGCCTGGGTTAGAAGCTTGCCCTACGGATTACTCGCCGACCTACTGGTGCTATTCCATGCCGCCTTTATCCTCTTTGCCGTGGCCGGTGGCCTGCTCAGCCTGCGCTGGCCCCGCGCCGCACTCGTACACCTGCCCGCCGTAACATGGTCGGCCGTCGTCGAACTGGCCGGTTGGTATTGCCCGCTAACGCCGTGGGAAAACGAGCTGCGTTGGCACGCCGGCGCGGCAGGTTACGAAGGCGATTTCATCGGACATTACCTGTTGCCGCTGATCTATCCTTCGGGCCTAACGCGCACCGTGCAAATTTCGATGGGCTTGGGCGTGCTCGCTCTTAATTTGCTGGCCTACGGCTATGTCTGGAGAAGGCGACGAAGAATATGATCGCATTCGGTTTGTTATGCCTATTGGCCTTAAGCGGCTGCGGTGAGGACGAAGCAGGCGACATGCTCGACGACTATCTTTCCCGCGTCAATAATGCTACCGGCACCCCCGTCGTCGAAGAAGGCGCCTTTGCCTCCGCGCTAAAATCCTACCCCCGCCACCGCGATCTTCTATTGCAACAAGAAGACCTGCGCATCGGCCTGCTCGACCTGGTCTCGTTGGAAAAGTGTGGGCTGGCCGAATTGGTCGCCGCGCGCAATAGCGGTCTTGGCAAAGTCTTGGCCGCAAGCCAGCGATTGCTCTACGAACATCGTTTTTTGGCGCTGGCACGAACTTGTCAAGATACCCTGGAAACCGACGAGAACGCAGACGATAAATTAACTGCGCTACTCGCAGAAGCCATCAACGCCAAAGAACGGGATATCGCCCGTGCCTTTTGGAACGCCACGTTCGCCGGCCCCGAATTCGCCGAGCAATTTTCGCTGGCAAGCAAACCACTGCCGATTGCCGGTAGTGAAGGCCCAGCGATCGAGGAAGCCCTGCGTTATTTCATCGACCTGCAGCCGCACCTGGGCGATAGTGCCTTCACTATCGACAGCGAGACGCTCGAAGGCCATTATTACACCTTGCAAAAACGCCGTTACGGCGGCCAACTTATGCATTCGGTGGAATACCTGACCCACTATCTCAACGCGGCGGCGGCCGCCGTCGAAAAACGCCTAGCGAAAAAGACCGTCTGTTTTAACGGCCGCCCGACACCAGCCGCCCGTACCATGCACACTATATTTAGGAAATTTTACGCCGGCCGTATCCAGCCCTACCTGAGCCGCGTCCATCGTCAGGGTCGTAGCTACTTGGCCTTAATGAACCGCTTGGCGCAGCAAGACGAGGCGCCCAAGGCCTTTCTCGTCTATCGCACGACGCAATTGCGGCTGAAGAATCCGCAAGGCCCCTGGGCACTCTTCGAACAAGCGATCCAACACCACGCGCAAACGTGGCAGCGCCTTTTCGAGCAATGTGGTCTCAGCGCTGCTGGGCCATCGCCCGCGCGATAGCCGCTACCTGCGGATGCTGCGGACCGAGTGCGCGTGCGCGAGCGAAGGCCGCCCGCGCTTGGGCGAGTTGCCCGTTGCGGCCATAAGCTATCGTGAGTTTGAGCAAGGTATCGACTCCGGGGGCCAAAACCGCCGCGCGCTCCAAGACCGCAATGCATTCTTGCAAACGACCCAATTCCAACAAAACCACGCCCAGATTGAAGAGAATAATCACATTGTCGGGTTCGAGCTCGGCCGCTTTGATATAGTATTCTGCCGATCGATTATAGTCCTTGTGATCAGCGAACATCAACCCCAGATGGAAATACGGATCAGCCGAGCTAAGGATCATCTTGGCCGCGCGCAGCCAGGCCTTTTCAGCGCCCTCACTGTCGCCCAACGCCGCCAACGACTGACCGGTGCCTATAAACATCTGATATAAATATTTGACCGTGAAGTATTCGTTGAGTGGATAAGGAGTATCGACAAATGCCTTATAGGCGGCCACCGCTTCGCCCCAACGCTCCTCCTTTACGGCCTTGTTACCTGCCAGAAGCAAACTATAGGCGCTGAAGAACGACCGGGCGGTGGCCGTTTTCTCCTGGCCATACCACGGCAAGCGACCGATGTGGATATCCGGACCAGAGCGCTCGATCAGAGCGAAATCGCCGATGGGCACAAAATGCCAATCCACCTGATCAAAGGCCGCATCTGTTGCCCCCCCAGTATTGAACCCGACCAACCATTCAACCTGGCCTTCTACCTGGGCCCAATCCAGCGAATCCAGGTGGGTCATCTGCGCCAAAGGATGGCGATAAAGACAAACTAAGAATTCCCCGTTCGGCTCCCCCTGACCCACCCCTTGCAGGTAGTTGTCCAAGGTCCAATCTACGGATAAGCTCGGCAATTCCGGCCCCTCCGCCAGCAGCCGAAACGAATCCTCCATTTGCTCGATCCCGTAACTGTTGATGAAGGGCTGCATGCGAACCATGATCTGATCGGACCGGAGCATCGGGATTCGTCCACCCCTATTAGGTACCTGCAGATAGCGTTGCCCCTGTGGCACGCGCGCCTCCAACCACTCCTGCGCCTGCGCCCGCGTGTCCTCGCCACCGAGCAAAGACCGCTGTCGCGCAGTAGAATAGAGCGGTTCGGCCAATACCAAGAACAAATAAACAGCCAACAAGCCGCGACGGGATGTAAACACGACCCCGGAACGGGCCAACAATATCGCCAGCAACGGGGCCAGTGGTTGCGCATAGCGCATAAAAACCGAGCTGGCCAATAATAATAATAATACAAAGACCACCGCCCCTACCACCACGACCCATTCCTCTCGCCGCCGACCAACCGTTGGCCACAGCAACGAAACAGCCAATACCGGCAAACCCGCCCAACCTAAGCCATAGCGAAAATTGTGGCGCAACCAGTACCACCAGGCTGGGTCATCGCCGGCATGGCTCGTGCTCAGCAAATGTTCTCCGGCCATCGCCGCAAATGATTCCCGGAACGCAGACCAATCGAGTAAGACATAGGGACTAGCCACGACAAAGCTCAACCCGGCGGCGATCACCGGTGCCGCAAGCACCACAAACGAAGACCGCGTCGCAATCTCGCGCCAGGGACGGCTGAGCAAACAGGCTACCAGCACCGGCACCAACGCCAACCCTGCCGGATATTTGCTGGCCGCCGCCAACCCGGCGCAAACGCCGGCCAACACTATGTCGCTCCGTCGCCGCTCTTGCACGATCTTGACGCCATAGAGCACTGCTAAGGCCGTAAACAAACCAGCCGCCACATCGGTTATCGCCAGATGGGCAAAGCGCGCATGCAGTGGCATAACCGCTAACACCACACCCGCCAGATAGCCCCCTGTCCTGCCGTAGAGCCGTCGACCGACCGCCATGCACACCGCAACCGTCGCCGCCGACACCAGCGTATTGGCCGTACGGGCTATGGCGAGCAGATCGATGGGATCGACAAAATAGCGGTAGGCGACAAAGTATTCTAGTGATTGCGTGCTAAAGAACAGGAAATACACATAATACAGCGCCGAAGCTATATAGAGCGTGAATGTCGGATAATTAAAAAAATGTGGATTGAAGTCGCCGCTCCAAAAACCCAGGGGGTAAAGCACCAAGGCGCGCTCGTCAACATGGGACCATTCCGGCGAGGGAAAAGGCCAGCGCAACGCCAAGGCGAGCAGGAGGATCGCCCAACCCAAACCGTCTTTTAGCGGTGATCTATAGCGTATATTATGCAATGATTATTAATTATAAATAGGGCTACCCGAGGTGAAACTTCCGACATTGTATTCACCCGAATACACCGCATCAATTTCCCACAAATATATGGACGCATTAAAGGTACATCCAGTCAACTTTTTCTTGCTCAATTGTCGCCATAACTCCCTTGCGATATATTCTTCGCCGGACCCACTCATCGCCCAAGGGCGATGCTCCAGACAGCGAAAGGAAAACTATGTCCTATAAATTCGTCTTCCTCCCCCCTTCGGGCGAGCGCACCCGCTACCTGGCCGAGGCTATGACAACAGCCGTCCCCGATCTCGAAATCGTCCACTGCGAAAACCGCGAAGAAGCCCTGAGTGCCTTGAGCGACGCCCGGGCCTGCTTCGGCACCTTGGACTCCGAACTCTTGGCGGCCGCCTCCCAACTCGAATGGCTTGCCGCACCGGCGGCCGGACCGGCCAAAGGTTTTTATTTTCCCGAGTTGATCGCCAGCAATATCGTTGCGACCAACTTCCGCGGCATTTTCAACGACCATATTTCCGCGCACATCATGGCCTTCGTATTGGCATTTTCGCGCGGCATGCACATGTATTTCCGCGACCAATTCGAGGGCCATTGGCGTCCGGGTGGCGAATCGAGCCCGGCGACCTACCTGCCCGAGTCGACCGCATTGATCATCGGCGTCGGCGGCATCGGCGCCGAGACGGCCCGCCAGTGCAAAAACTGGGGTATGAAAACCGTCGGCATTGACCCCCGGATCAAGGAGACCCCCACCGGCGTCGACGAGTTACACCACCCCGACGCGCTCGATAAGATCCTGCCACAAGCCGACTTCGTCATCCTCACCGCACCGCAGACGCCCAATACCGAAGGCCTCTTCACCTGCGCTAAATTCGAGCAAATGCAGGACAGCGCCTATTTCATCAATATCGGCCGTGGATCAAACGTCAGCTTGGCCGACCTAGACCAGGCCCTGCGCGAAGGCCAGATCGCCGGCGCAGCGCTCGACGTCTTCGAAACCGAGCCGCTGCCCGAGGGCCATCCGCTGTGGACGGCACCCAACTTCCTGATGACCCCGCATATCGCGGCGGCCGGCCCCTATCTCGAAGACCGCCGACGCGAACTACTCGTCGAAAACTGCCAACGCCTGGCTAAAGGCGAGGCATTGCTCAATGTCGTCGACAAGGAGAATTGGTTCTAGATCGATTTAGGCTTAAAAAGCATTCGCAATATAAAAGCGCAGCGGCAAGGAAAGATATCTTGCCGCTGCGCTTTTATGGTATAAGCAAAATATATAGACTATCGCGTATCGAGCCCGGCAAAAGTCGGATCAATAAAATAGCGGAAGTCGCTTCGAATCGTCTCTTAGTTTATATCCACTCCGCCGGGGACAAAGAACGCGGTCATCTCGCCGAGCCCCGAGCATGTGAAAGGCAGAAAACACAAGGTCGCGGATACGGCCCTCGTCAAATGAC
>Ga0114999_10000476_pt1 | contig 59756 bp, 55 predicted proteins | sample ArcticOcean_MG_C_3_FD_89820 | JGI IMG/M metagenome (GOLD analysis project Ga0114999, IMG submission 89820) | Marine microbial communities from western Arctic Ocean - ArcticOcean_MG_CB8_126 | ecosystem: Environmental > Aquatic > Marine > Oceanic | place: Arctic Ocean: Canada Basin | collected...
CCTTTCGTAGAAAACTGATCGCAACAGGGGCCAGACAGAGCATGGGCAGAAAAGGGAGTTGCTATGATAACGCCTGCTGTGAATCCTTTTTCCATACCCTCAAAACAGAAGAGATCTATTTTAACAGATATCGGACCAGAGCTGAAGCCAAGGCTCGATCTTCGAATACATTGAAGGCTGGTACAATATCAAACGTCGTCATTCGACTCCGGGCTACAAAGCACCCAGTCAATTTGAATTGTTAAAACGTGCTTCATAACCTGTACGTTTTTTCGGGGTAAGATAACAGTCCTGCTGTAAGCGATGGAGTCGATCCTCTAACTGTCGGAGCTCCTCCTGTGCTTTCTGATATTGTTCGACATTAATTATCATAATCGTATCTCCACTAATCCTTTCTACGACCGTCGGATTCACGCGTCTGACTGAAAAACGCAATCCATCCAGCCAATCGGTTTCATCTTCTGCAGCGAAAGTCTCCTCTGGCCGGCGTGTCAATAACATCTCTTCTAACTCCAGAGTTGGTTCATATTCCTGTTCTATTTGCTGATAGAAATCCTGCGGGAGTAAGATAACGGTATCAATGTCCTGAGGCCCTTCTTTATCGGTAACAAAACTGCCATCAACCAGAAGGCGTATAGCGCCAACTGACCGGCCCAGGTCATCCCCTGCGCAGGCGTAACACTAATCGACACCGGAGCTTCGAAGATCCGAAACGAAAAAAACTTCGGTTTCTGAACTGATGTACACACCTTCCGGTAAATATCCATCGAAACGGAAAGGGGGTATCTTGGGCGAAGGCGGTTCTTGTGACATTAGCGTCCTCAGAGTTACCATCGGTCTTTCGTCGATTTCACTTCTTATCCTGCTGAAATTTAAGCGTTTTCGAATCTGAATTATCTGTTTTTTAAAGTATTGGCGTTGGTTCCGCCAATCTTACGGCTACTTCTGCCTCTCATCTGAATAAATGCAACCGTTCCTCGTTGGTCCGCAGCCACTCGGCAATACATTGATGACTGCCTGGCGATCAAGATTGGTGTCGTCTGCCAGGTATACCTCATTCATTCCACCTTTTCCAAGTGGTCGGACAATATCATAGTGCGCGAGTGTCCGACCTGCGATCATGATTTTGTCTCTAATTCTTAAGCGATACAAGGGCTCTCGTTTCATGAGAATGGCGGAGCGGCAGCGGAGCCATTTCTTATGCAATCGATGGTATACGCCCGGCATGGGCGCGAACTTATGGGGTTAAAGTCCCCTGTACGTGAACCTGCGTGTCCTCTCCTTGAAGATATAATAAGTAATAGCTGAAGGAAACTGCGCAAGGGCGCGACCGACAAAGGGAAGCAAACCGGAGAGAAATACTGTGAGCCTACGGACAGAAACAGCATATAAGGCCGCCGGACCGGATAAGTCGGCACAACACGCCAAAGCCCGTAGTTCAGATCCGGAGGTAAATGCTGAGGTCGTGCAGCGGCCGTCCGTTCATAAGCCACACAGACTGCCTGTTAGTGCTCTTCCGAGTAGCACAGCACGAACCCCGATGCTCGCCGGATCTGACAGCCGTGGTCGTGGACGGGCAGGTAGGCGTCGTCCTGGGCAAAGACTGGCGCAGCAACAACAAGCCATACGAGCATGATACCGCATTATTAGGCCTCTACCATACTTTTTTCCTTCAGAAGCAGCATACGCACCAAACCGGACGTCTTGATACCTATGGACGCTGAATAGCCATCTGCCCATTGCTTCAGATCCGGGTCAAGGCGCAGTTCAAACCGCCCCTCTTTAGACACGGGCCGCCCAGGCAAATGTTTTCGCCCGTCCTTCATCTGCTCTGGCGTAACCCGCTTCATAGTGGCCAGCCTTTCAGGTGTTGATGGCTGGGCGTCAGGATCTGCAACGGCTGCTCTATGTGATTCATCTTTGGATCTCTTTTTGAGCCGCTCCCAATCAGTTTTACCCTGCGACTTATCTGCTAATCCTGTTCTTGTAATATTCGATTTCTTCATGGGGTCCTGCCTCTCTGGCTGAAATCAGGTGGTAGGTTTCATCTTCTTCAGTAAAAAATGTTACCCGAATTACAAATCCGTGAAGAATGCCATACGCTGTTCATCTGTCTTGGTCGTCGGAATGGTCAATGTCATATTCTATGATGACATCCTGTTCAAATGTACCTATGGCATCCTGATGTTCCGCTCGTTCTTGTCATTTCGCCATGTGAACTTCATCAACCAATCTCCCGTTTTTGTTATATACACAATATACGGGATTTGTACGGGTTTACTAAGAAGAAACGACATGTTTTTCCATGCCCAATGAAAAAATTCACAGGCGGGGTCATATGGTCGCGCCATCCATAAGGGGTAATATGTTATACTGTGTTTTTACAATCCACGAAGCGATGGCGGTTTCATGCGACACACAGGTAGCCGTCACGGCTATAATTGAAATTCGACATCGGAAATTCGATTTTGGCCGGTAAAAAGAACACAAGAAGGGCTCCTGCAAAACGCATCAAGGACCGCTCTCAGGCGCTCAAGCTACACCTTGAGGGTCGTAGTAATGTCGACATTGCTCGAATATTGGAGGTAACAGAAGCCACCATACGCAATGATATCAAGGCTGTAGAGACCGATTGGCAGGCAGCAACAATCTCATATCAGACCATCGAGCCCGCGAAAATGCCAATCTGTTAAACTTCGAATCCGAGTATTGGTCCCTCTACCACGAAAGTAAGAAGGCTACCCGAAAATCCACTGCTCTACGTGCCGGTACATACGGCTCGGGATTTGGACAAGGATCTGAAGAGAGCCGACATCCCGAAATATGGACCGACCGGCAAGCTGGACTTTCATGCGTGTCGGGTGGCCTATATCAATATGGTGATTGAAAGTGGTGTGACCGTGAAAGAAGCGCAAGCGTTGGCCCGTCATTCGACTCCACAGCTCACGATGAATGTATACGGGCGGGTACGTGAAAAGCGTCTGGCTGAGGTGGTAGAAAAGGTCGCGGAAGGCATCTTTGAAGACGAAAAGTGCCACATGCGTGCCACAAACAAAAACCGGCACAGAGGGGGTTTCTATACCCCTTCTACACCGGTGGTTTATGCAGATAAAAAACTATGGAGGTGGGGGGAATTGAACCCCCGTCCGAAAATGTCAAAGCAAGAACGTCTACATGCGTAGTCTGTTTTTTTAATCTCATTCTGGCAGTCTCCAACAAACGGGATACCACCAGAACCAGTCCCAGTTTTGATCTCGCTCCGTGCCCTAAGACACAACACGAAGCCAGCCTGCCTTATCGGCGCTCATAACAACCCCGCAGGCGGGGACCATTAAGAACGGGCTACACTAAACTAATTTAGGCAGCCATTGCATACGAAGGTTCGTCTGCAGTTAGTTTGTTTCCCAATGGTTTTACGAGGTTTAATGGGGACCTCGGCACGCAATCCCTACCGCATCCACTCCCGTCGAATCCTGTCACCCCCTGAAAAATAGTTGCTTGACTAACCTATCATCTATCAATTAATAAATATACCTGATAACGATAGGCTTGTCAAGCAGGTGTATTACATCATAAAATAATATAGCGGAGACCATCTTCAATGGTCTCCGCTATATATGCACCGCCAGGGAATCGAACCCCGAACCCACTGATTAAGAGTCAGTTGCTCTGCCAATTGAGCTAGCGGTGCCAAATGAGTGCGGAAGGAATCGAACCTTCGACCCACAGATTAAAAGTCTGTTGCTCTACCAACTGAGCTACGCACCCATAATGAGAGAGCAAAGATAAATGAATACACTGTCTCCGTCAATAAAAAAACAGATATTCAGTAAAAATGGTTTCGGTCTATTTAATTCAACGGAAATGTTAGATATTTCACCTCTATATAATTTTGTAGCCAACCTTTAAATCGTCCGTCTTTAATAACAACATGTATTTCACTGCCACTGTTAGATTGTGATTTGATATTTTTGAAAATATCTTAGGCCATTGCTATCTACTTTATCCAAATTTATACCGTTCAACCAGATTCATCTGTTGCAACATGGATGGAAGAAAGATCACCTTGACACTATCTAGTCAGCCTTCTATACTTGCCCTTATCTGACGACCTTTGTCCTAACATTACCGGAGAAAATCAATGTCCCTGCCGGTGCTCATTCTTGATTATGCGATGGCTACCCCCGAAATCAATGAATATATAGCCTTCGATTATATACGTGCCGGATGTCGTGTAGACTACCGCCCATTTTATCCAAATCTTGTACATGATGATTTGATCGATTACCGGATCATCCTGCTTTTGGCCGGCCGTACACCAGCATATCCAAGTGGAATCATGTCAGTTAATGAAGTAGCCCCCCTTGTTGAGTTTGTCCAGACCGGGGGGACACTCGTCCTCTGCCCTAATATAGAAGGCGGGGAGGGGGCTAACGAACGATATTTATTTAACCAAATTCTATCCGATCTTAAGGCTGAAATACACATCACTGACCATCAGGTGAGCGATCTTGAAAATCAATATGCTGCCACCTTAGGGGATAGGCCGTTTTATAAAACCATGTCCAGCCATCCCGTGGGAAGGGATTTACCTGACCGATTGGCATTCGAACGATCCACCTACCTTGAGACCGGTTCAGAGGTAAATGTACTGTTGACAACCTTCCCTTCAGCTCAGCCTGATGGGCGCATGCCAATAATTGCTATGACGTCTGCTGGAGATGGCCTTGTTGTCGCGTTGGGCCGATATATCCATAATGCCGTCGGGATACCTCTTCGCATTTCGGGCGAGCCACTAGTCCATCCAGAATGGTTGGAGAATACGGCCTCCTATCTACAGCAATTTGCCCAATATATCGTGGACCTGACAGAAGGACAGACGGTCGCTGCCCGGACCGATCTTCTTCGCCCGAAATCCGAGCAATCCCAAGATACATTGGATTTCGACTTGGACCAATCGGTTGTCCACAACTGTTTGCCCGAATCCACGTATATTTATAGATATAGTCTATCCGACGGGGAGCAGGGGATCGACGAGTATGACCGAAAAAGGGCTGAACATTATGCCCAGTTGCCAGAGGAATCCCTTTATGGTTGGGTTCGAAATGAAGGGGTGAGGGCCTGTTGGGGAAGCACCGTTGATTGGTCTTCCATGGTAAAGGATAAGGAGAATATCGAGCTTATCGGGGCCACCTTGAAAGCGATGGATGTGAATCTGTTCTGGGGCATTGCCAATTGTCAGGCGGTCGGCGGTTCCGGGTACACAAATGAGGAAAGATCTCGAGTTCTACAACAATGGAGATGGACAGCAGAGGCCTTGAATGACTCATCCATAAGATGGTTCCCAACGTTGGATTACAGATATTTCCGAGATGAAAAATCAAGGTGTCACGGTGCCCAAGGACAGGAATTAGAAGCACCTTCTCCCATGGATCTAACCTTCTGGCAGCAAAATTGGCGGAATAGTATGTTGGCTATGGCAGAATTTTCTCTCGATCACCCTTGTGTTGGTGGGTTGACGATGGATGTAGAATTATACAGCCATCCACCAGCATATAATTATTATCAGGCCTATGGGTTTGAAGATACTTGCTATTTTACCGTACTCGATCGTTGGCATGGATCAATGGATGCTGCCCTTTTAAAACACCTTCATTCGATTCCTCTTTTGGAGCGTTTTAATCATCTAAGAGTGCATAGTTTGTTAGAAGGCTACTTTTCCGTTTTGAGTGATGAGGTCGCCCGGATCTGTCGACAGATTCGAGAAGATATCTGGCGGATCAACCCCAACTTGCTGATTGCATCTTATATATTTACAACACCGTGCAACTGGTTTGATATTGGTCTTTATCGTGGCTTCAGTACACCGGAAAGACCTTTGATTCTTATGACGTTTAATGTCAGGTCCGGCCGTATGATGGAGCATTTGCGTCGTCGAGACATCTATGCGTATCATACCTCCGTCGCCTTACTTGGCATGATCCCACCAGAAGAATATGAAACCGTTTTTACTAATTCAAGGCAATATGGGTATGGCCATTGGATGAACAATGTCAATTCCCTGCTATCAGCAGACCCAAGTTCTGTAGAGTCGCCGGCCAGACAGGGGATGGAGGTCGAAGCGGCAATCGAAGCCATTTATAAAGCAAATCAGAAGATGAAGGTAATGACCGGGATCAATGGTTGATGTGATGGCTTATACAATTTCGCGTATTTTAGATGGATGGCTTTACAATATATATTAGGATGGTATCTGGTTGTATATACTCATGCCCGACGCTTTATAGTCATTTAATTCAAAAGGAGTTTTGTATGTATTCCTGTATTAACGGGGCGACGACGATGCCCTACACGCTTGAACAAGATTTAGAAACCGCCGCAAAAGCTGGCTTTGAGGCGGTTGAAATATGGTCTCGCAAATTGGAAACTTATTTAGAATCACATAGTGTTGATGCGTTAAAAGATCTTTTGGATCAGCACCACCTTAAGGTTGCATCCATCTGCCCGTATTCATTGGTTGGATTCTCAGACAATCGCGGTCACATTATAGCTATAAGGAAGGCGGCTGAGATTGCGGAAGCAATCGCCTGCCCCGTATTGCTGGTCTGTGCCGATGCCCCCCCTGAAGACATAGAAATGGATGATGCCTATGATGCCATGGCTAACGTCGCCAGCACCTATGCGGATTGGGCCGAAGATCATGGCGTAAAAATAGCGATTGAGCCCCTTGGTGGGCATCCTTTCATTCCAGGCCCTCGACAGGCGCTTGAGATAATACAACGGGCTGAGCATGAAGCGTTGGGACTCATGATGGATACCTTCCACTACTATAAATCCGGTATTTCGCTGGACACCATACGAAATATACCCATCGAACTTTTACTGGTTGTGCATGTGAATGATTGTGAGGATCTGCCTCGAGAAAATTTAACCGATCAGAATCGCCTTCATATGGGGGAAGGGATCATTCCTTTACATGGAATGTTGGGGGTTCTCAAGGAAAAAGGTTATAAAGGCGCCCTGTCCGTAGAAATATTTAGAGAAGCTTATTGGGAGCAAAATCCAGAAACCATATCCATAGCCGCCAAAGCTGCATTTGATAAAACGATGGCCTCACTTTAATCCAACCATATGGAATAGATCTCGAATGTAATAAACTGAGGAGGGCCAGTATGGGACCCAGACCATGGTTAAGATAGTCAATGGCATGTAGTAAAGATTAATTGGTATATTTCCTGTAACGCAAATTCATAGTTTTGGGGTGGGCCGCACGAGCTTCATCTAACCGACTCACCGGTGTGGTGTGTGGTGCATTTTTTACCAGTTCCGGTGTAGTTATCGCTTCGTTGGCGATGGCCTCCATGGCCTCAATAAATTGATCAATCGACTCTTGGCTTTCAGTTTCCGTCGGTTCAATCATGAGCGCCTCTGGCACAATCAATGGAAAATATATAGTGGGCGCGTAGAATCCATAATCGAGCAGACGCTTCGCAATATCCAGTGTTTTTACGCCATATTCTTTAAAACGGGTACCTGAAGCAACAAATTCGTGCTGACACGGAATTTCATTTGGAATGGGGGTTTCTATGTGGGAACCATTCCCCATCACTGTTCGTGGAAAATGCTTTTCCAATCGCCGCATGATATAATTGGCATTCAGAATGGCATTTTCACTGACCGCACGTAGTCCATCGGGACCATTTGATCTTATATAGGCATACGCACGGACCATCATCCCAAAACTGCCTGCAAAGCTACGCACCCGTCCAATACTATTAGGTCGATCATATTGGAAAAGGTATTCGCCATCAACCAAGGCAGGCAAAGGGGTCGGGAAGAAATTTACTAACTCCCCCTTAACGCCAACAGGACCTGCACCGGGTCCACCGCCCCCATGTGGGGTTGAGAATGTTTTATGTAGATTAAAATGGACCACGTCAAATCCCATATCGCCAGGTCTGGTAAGTCCAAGGGTCGCATTCATATTCGCGCCATCCATATAAAGCAATGCGCCGGCATCATGGACAATGTGTGCGATCCGATGGATATCTGATTCAAAAAGTCCCAGGGTATTGGGATTTGTCAGCATGAAGGCCGCCACCTCTTCGTCCATCACGGAAGCAAGTTGATCTGCATTGACTAATCCCTGGCTGTTTGTTGGAATCTGAATGGTTTCGTAACCCACAAGAGATACACTCGCGGGATTGGTTCCATGTGCGGAATCGGGAATAACGACTTTCTTCCGAACATCCCCCCTATGTTCGTGGTACGCCCGAATCATCATTAAACCGGTTAATTCCCCATGTGCGCCTGCTGCAGGTTGTAAGGTTATCCCATCCATTCCTGAAATATTAGCCAGATAGTCACTTAATTCATACAGGAGTCGAATGGCCCCCTGACAGGTGTCATCCGGTTGAAAGGGGTGCAAACGTGAAAAGCCTGGTAACGAAGCCATATCCTCATTAACTTTAGGGTTGTGTTTGATCGTACACGACCCTAAAGGATACATCGCACTATCCGGGTGATAATTCATGGTGGAGAGTCGCGTGTAATGTCGCACAACATCCACTTCGCTTACTTCCGGTAATCCAGGTAGCGTTTCTCTGAGATCGTCCTGAGGGATCAAATCATCTACTGGTATCGTTGGGACATCTGATTCGGGTAACGAGTCCCCCCGTCGATCTTCTGAACTTAACTCAAAAATAAGGGGTTCCGGCAATACAGAATCCTTTCTGAAATGAAGCAGGTTTACAAACTGCATCTCCCTAAAGCATCAACAAGGGTATCGATTTGTGCTCTGGTCCTTCGCTCTGTGACTGCAATGAGCAGACCATTGTCCACGTTCAACTGGGGAAAACGATGCAGGCTGACACCTGCAAGAATATTTTCTTTCGATAGCTTATGAATAATAACTGATGGATCTTGCGGTGTTTCAATGACGAACTCTTTGAAAAATGGGAGCTTAAACCGAAGATTATACCCTGGTAAGGCATTGATCTGGTTTGCAGCATAATGGCTTTTTTGTAGACATAGGTCAGCTACTTTTCTAATCCCTGCTTTTCCCATCATCGCCAAGTAAATTGTCGCCATCAGCGCGTTCAACTGTTGGCTTGTGCAGATATTCGAGGTGGCCTTGTCCCGTCGAATATGTTGTTCTCGCGCCTGTAAGGTCAGCACAAATCCGCGTTGCCCATGTTGATCAACGGTCTGGCCTGCAATTCGGCCGGGCATCCGACGTACAAAACTCTCTTTTGCAGCAAAGAATCCCAAGGCCGGTCCACCAAAACTTACCGCGTTTCCGAGGGCTTGCCCCTCACCGACGGCTATATCTGCTCCATAATCGCCTGGGGATTTAATCAGCCCCAATGAAATCGGATCAACAATCATTACGAGTAAGGCACCGACTTCATGTACGCATTTTTCTATTTCTGCCATAGCCTCCAGATTACCGAAAAAATTTGGATGTTGCACCAGAAGACATGCGGTCTTTTCAGATAGATGGCTTTTAAATTGATCAGGGTCGATTCTACCTTCGGGACAGGGTACGGTTTGAACGGACAGCCCAGGCCCGTGTGCATAGGTCTTAATGGTACTTAAATAATGTGGATGGAGGCTTCCAGCAACTAACACCTGATCACGCTTTTTAATGGCACAGGCCATCATCATGGCTTCAGCAGCAGCCGAGGCACCGTCATACATGGAGGCATTTGATACATCTAAGCCGGTTAGCTCACAGATCATGGATTGGAATTCGTATATACCCTGGAGCGTCCCCTGGCTAACTTCAGGCTGATAGGGGGTATAAGAGGTAAGATATTCAGATCTACTGACCAGGTGTTTTATTGCACTTGGAATAAAATGATCATACATGCCCCCACCGACAAAGGAGATCGCTTTGTCAGCCCCCATATTCTCATCTGCCATTTCAGATAATAAATCCTGTAGTTCTAACTCAGAGAGTGCAGGGGGTAAATCGAGGGGGTGAGTAAGGCGGAGATCTGGTGGAATTACAGTAAGCAAATCTTCCACAGATGAAATACCAATCGTTTCCATCATACTTTTTCGATTGGCATCGGTATTCGGAATATACGTCATATTTTCTCCGTTATTCTGGCGATCTACTTTCCTGTAAATTCCTTATATGCTTTATAATCCATGAGACCATCCATTTCATTCACATCACTCACTTCGATTTTAATCATCCATCCATCATCATATGGATCATTATTTACTGCTTCCGGACGTGATTCCAACTCTGTATTTACTTCAACAATAGAACCCGCCATGGGACTGAACAGCGGGGAAACTGTCTTTACCGCTTCCACCGTTCCGAACTCGCTCATCGCATCAACCTTATCACCCACAGATGGTAATTCTACAAAGACAATATCTCCGAGCTGGGATTGGGCATAATCGGTAATGCCAATGGTAGCAACTTTATCATCCAGCAAAACCCATTCGTGTTCCTCCGAATAATGTAGGTCTTTCGGTATAAGCATCTCCGGTCCTTCCTGATAATTGGTGGCGTCGATTTACAGGTTAAATAAACCTTGGGCCATCATGGTTTCAACAAAATTGATGTTTGCCTGACCTTCACGGAAGGTCGGATGTTTTAGCATAAAACTGTGAAAGGGGATGGTAGTTTTGACGCCTTCAATAATATATTCCTCCAGGGCCCTTTCAGAACGGGTGATGGCCTCTTCCCTATTTCGACCCCATACAATTAGTTTAGCAAGCATGGAATCATAATACGGGGTCACCACGTATTGGGCGTATACATGGCTATCCACCCTAACACCATATCCTCCAGGTACATGGAAACTGGTAATCTGACCAGTCGAAGGCATAAAATTCCGTGCTGGATCTTCTGCATTGATTCGACATTCAATAGCATGACCCCGGAAAGTAGCTACATCCTGAGTAAATCCGAGGGATTCACCAGCAGCGATCCGGATTTGTTCCTTTACTAAATCCTGAGAGGTTACAAGCTCGGTGACCGGATGCTCCACCTGGATACGGGTATTCATCTCCATAAAATAAAAATTGCCATCGTCTGTGACTAAATATTCCATCGTTCCAGCATTTTGATACCCAATAGCCTTCGCTCCCTTGAGTGCAGTGTCCCCTAATTTGGTCCTCAGGGCCTCGTCTACATAAGGAGATGGAGCTTCCTCAATTAATTTTTGCCGCCGCCGTTGAATCGAGCAATCTCTCTCACCCAAATGGATTATGTTACCGGATTGATCTCCCAACAACTGTATCTCTATATGTCGAGCGTTTTCAATAAATCGTTCAAGATAGAGCGAGGAGTCATTAAACGCTTTTCGGGCTTCTTCATACGCTATTTGGAATTGGGTTCGAAGTTCCTTGACATCACGGGCGATTCGGATACCACGTCCACCACCACCTGCTGAAGCTTTAATTACAAGTGGAAATCCGATATCTTCTGAGGCCTCCACGGCCACATCGACGTTCTCTACAGTGCCATCTGTGCCTGGAATAGTTGGCACATTGGACTTCGCCATCGTTTTACGGGCTTGCGCCTTATCTCCCATTAACTGAATGACATGCGAGGGTGGGCCGATAAAGGTGATATGACATGATTCACACACTTCTGCAAAATGTGGATTTTCAGATAGGAAACCATAACCAGGATGGATGGCATCCGCATTGGTGATTTCGGCAGCACTGATGATCCGTGGTATATTGAGATAACTGTCGCCTGGAGTACTATTACCAATACAAATCGCCTCATCGGCAAAACGCACGTGTAACGAATCCTGATCTGCTTTAGAATATACAGCAACCGTAGAAATATTTAATTCTTTACATGTACGCATCACCCGTAAAGCAATTTCACCACGGTTAGCAATAAGTATTTTTTGAAACATCACGACCTATGCGGGTTCTAGCAGGAATAGAGGTTGACCATATTCAACAGGTTGGGCGTCTTTCGCCAGTATTTTTACTATCCTTCCTGTGGTTTCAGATAGGATAGGATTCATTAATTTCATGGCTTCGATAATGCACAGTTGTTGACCGGTAATAACTTCATCACTTTCTCTTACAAACGGATCGGAATCAGGTTCTGAGGCACAATAAAATGTGCCTACCATGGGTGAGGTGACTTCAATATATGAATGGTTTACTTTGCCTTCCTCATCCTCAGTGGACACCTCGGCTGTGAGTGGTGCTACGGGAATTGGCATTGGTTGATAGGATTGCAGGGTACTTGCAATCGGGGCCGGCATCAACCTTGCTATGCGAACTTTCGAATCCCCGTTGGATATCTCCAATTCCTGAATATCAGTGTCCTGAATTGATTCGATCAGTTTGAGAATCTCATCGATCCCCATTTTTTAACTCCTTAGACACGTTCTACATATTCTTTGGTTCGTGTATCAATACGTAAAACATCACCATTATTAATGAAAAGAGGCACCTGAACGTCTGCCCCGCTTTCGAGAGTCGCTGTTTTTGACCCTCCAGTAGCTGTATCACCTCGAATACCAGGGTCTGTCTGAGTGACTACTAGCTCAACAAAGTTTGGCATCTCAATTCCAACCACCCCGTCATCAGTTGTCAATAAATTGAGGTTCATGCTGTCCTTAATAAAGGCTCTGTTATCCCCAAGCATGGCCGCAGAAACAGGGACCTGTTCGTATGATTCCATATCCATCATATAATAAATATCACCATCAGAATATTGATATTGTGAATCACGCCTTTCAACACGAACCTCTTCCAACTTATCAGAAGCCTTGTACGTTTTATCTATGACAGATCCACTATGAATATGCTTTAATCGCATCCGACTGAATGCTGTTCCTTTTCCAGGTTTGACATGTTCACAATCGGTCAATAAATATACCGATCCATCTATGCGGACAGTCATTCCGGTACGAAGATCAGTTGCACTCACCATGACGGCTTTCACCCCTCCTTATGGTCCATCTTTTTCTGCTTTCAAAACGAATAACTCAGATAATCTCTTATGAATATCTGGATTGGTCGGGTCGTGTTCTATCATGGCCAAGTATACAGAAATGGCCCTATCCGTTAATCCCTGACGAACATATAACTCAGCTAAAGTAGCCGTTGGTATCGCATCTGCTTGCGGATCAAGCAAATCATCCTGAGTTTTATCTAAAGGTTTACTCTCAGAATCTTCTTCTTCGCCTTGATCTACTGTTTCCTCTTTCTGAACGGACGCACCAATAGCGGATGATGTATGAAGAGCCGCCTCTGATTCAACTTTTCCTTCAATCGCGGGGGCTTGTAACAGTTCAGAATTGCTATCAACTTGTTCTTGTTCTTGTGCTCCATCACTGAAATTATCTGATAATGAAATATCAGGAGTTAACGTAAGTTCAACATCCTCATCGGGGAAAATTTCAACCCGTTTTCCACTAAAAAATTGATCCAAAAATTCAACAGGTGCAATCGGCATCTTTTCATCTACAATTATCTCAGAGCGAACCTGCTCCTCCATATCCACCGTATCAAGAATTTCACTGGCCGAAGAATCGGTATCTTCTGCCATCTCCGGAGATGGATCCGGTTTATCATCTATCCGGTCGGAGTCCTGAGTAATTTCTGATTCCTCTGCGATATCCAACCCTACATCATCAATCGATTGGATTGGTTCCTCTCGTGCTGGTCTTGACTTAGAATGCTCAGAAGCTTCTCCATCGGGATGATCCGCATTCGATTCATCATCAATTTGGTCCCAATATCCTAGCGGAACAATCGAGATGGAATCAACGGGGTCCTCTATCGAATCATCTGTGTCGGTTTGCACTTTCTCATCGACGCCCTCTCCCGGTTGTGAAGCCGGCTCAAAATCTGTATCACCTCGAAAAGTCAAATCATCAGATGGCGAGTTTTCAGGGCCAGAATCCGTCTCCATTCCACCAAATACAGTTTTATCGACCTTATCCAGGTTCACATCAACCATATTATTTTCCAGATTGTCAGCGGGTAAATCAGGATTGAACGGCAGATCCTGATCGGTTTCTTCTGAGGCCGTCGCTACGGGTGGATCTGTATTTTCAGGTGTCAGGATCGGCGGATCACTAATATTTAAGGCTTGATCGGTTTCTGATATTGAATCTTCTGGCACAGCGTCTGCCTGATCAAGTTCAACCAGCTCAGGGCTGTCGTCAGGTATTTCCATAGAGAGGGCCATGGCCGGATCAGGCTCTTCTGGTTCCGTCGATACATTGGGGTCTATATTTTCAAGCGTCAGGATCGGGCGTTCACTAATATCGATGATTTGATCTATTACGGTTTCCTGTCCATCAATCTGGTCTTCTAACCCCTCATCTGCTTGAACCATTACTGTGTCAGAGGTTAAATTATCTTTCCTAACTGGTTGAGCTGGTGCTATGGTGAATATGTGATTAAATATGCGAGTCGTAAAATCTTCGTAGGACACAATTTTATTCTCAACTTCCTTAAATTGTTCTTCTGAAGGCAAAACATCCTGAAAAATATCTGCAATCCAGGAACCTGTCGCAACAACGGGCGATTCTTTTAATGATTCTTCCGTAATCAAGGCAGGCGTTGTAGGTTCAATGGTCTGATCCAAATTGAACATTGAGGTCGTTGAGTCAACCTCAATGTTATGGTCAATCATTGAAATATTATCTATATCAAATGCTTTACCATTCTCTTCATCTAAAGTGACAGGTTCCAACGGCACTTGTTGATCCCCACCAGATGTACTTTCATCTGGTTTTGGGAAAGATGTATCGTATTCCTCAATAGCCTCGAACGAATCTAGGGGGTCAGTTTCACCAGCTTTTTCTGCTAATGATTCAACGATGGTCCGAACCCGTCTGTTCAAGGGATCAATCGCCAGAGTTTGGCGGTAATAATTTAATGTTTGAGGAATATTTCCTTCATTATGGTACAGAGCCGCCAATTCGGTTAAGACAGCGATATGATGCGGCCCAAATCGTAACGCTTCTACAAGTGCATCACGGGCTTTACTCTGATTATTCTCATCTATATAACATCGAGCTAACACATAAAAAGCTGTCGCGTAACCAGGTCGGACCTTCAACCCTTCCAAACAAAACTGTATCGCCTTTTGTGGCTGACCATTCAGGCGCATCTCTTCAGCGATCTTCGCGAATTGGGGCGAATTCGGTGATATTCCTATCAGCGATTTTACTTTATCGAAGATAGCACTCAAATAATCACCCAGTCTTCGGAGAATATATTGGTTATTAAGGAAGAAGGACACCCCGGAGGATTACTGATGGGGTCCTGCCGGATTAAAGAATATATCTGATTCGCGCCCGTCTGAATTATAAACGGCAATGAGCAAAATCCCAATCCATATTGACGGCAATAAAAACATGTAACCGGTTCAATAAATTATAGATATAAATTTTCCTGTCAATAAAAATCTTAGTATGAAAAACGCCCGTGTCATTGGATTTATGACGACGGGCGTTCCCTTCTTCAGGGTGAGCAACGGGAATCGAACCCGCGACCTCCAGGACCACAACCTAGCGCTCTAACCAACTGAGCTATGCCCACCATATTTTAAACTTGAAATCCCCAAGATGTTGTCTTTATCCTCATCAGATCATCATGACGACCAAGTCCAATATAGTCGAAAAATGTGTTTTATGTCAAGATTTTTCTAATGGATTTTGCAATCAGAAATGGTTGATTCTTAATCGACAAACGAATTTATCTCCTTTAAAGAACGTCGAATCACCGAAGAAGGAAATCTTACAGATAAATCTGCGTGGGTTAACCCACCATTCGTGGATTGTGTATTATAGACTAGATCCATAGACGCTTCCTGTCTATCACTAAGGATTTGGATTCGGCCAGGCCGCCATACACCTTTTCGTTTGTTATATTTCAAGAAAGCTCTCGATACCTTGAATCCGTTTGAATGGTGCTCCTCTTCGCGTATGACAACGGACTTCTGAACATCTACCCATATGGTCCGGGTAAGGCCCTCTTTTTGAATTGATATGAGTGCATCACCGTTTTCGTATCTGTAATCGGTGATCGGGCCATCTAAATAGGGTTGTAATTTAATCATTCCAACCGCTGCCGTACGAATATCAGCCAGTGGAATAAGTAATCCTGGTACAAGGACATCCTGATCAAGCAATCTTCCTTCATATAATGTATTTTCTCTCGGGGTATATAATTTAACGGAATCACCGTCGAGGAGTATAACGGCAATGACCTGCATTACCCCTGCATGAATATCGATGCGATACCTATCAGGTGCAATAAATCGAATACGTACGCCCGCGCGTCCTCGTTGGTTATTAATAAACGCAACGACATCTGCGCTACCTTTTATGTCCTTAATACGACTTGCAGTTTCTTCAAGACGGCCTAAAATTTCATTAACCGCCGAAGGATTGGTAGGATTTGCAGGCGGGCGGCAAGCGATGAGGGGAAGCGCAATGGAGATAGTAAAAAGAACAACAAATCGACTCATGAAATCAGGGATTCTGATTGGCTTCTTGAATTTTATTCTGGATAGTATCAATCTGGTCTGCCGTTGCATCATCCAGCTCAATTGCCCGTTCCCATTGTTGAACTGCATTTTTTGATTTTCCCAATTGATTTAAAATATCGCCGAGATGTTCATAAAGTGTGGCACTCGCATCTTCAAGTTGTATTGCTTTTTCAACATAATCTAGTGCTTTTACTGATTGACCTAATCGAAAATAGATCCAACCCAAACTATCCATGAAGGCACCATTGTCCGGGTGATTAACCAAAGCTTTTTCAACCATAACTTTGGCTTCATCCAACCTTTCTCCCTTGTCTGCGAGAATGTAGCCCAAATAATTAAGTGTGAAAGGATCGTCTGGGTTGATTTGTAGTGCAATTTCAAATGTACTCACGGCTTTGTCAAATTGTCCCGCTTGGTCATATGCCTGACCAAGTAGGAAATGAAGTCTGTGGTTTTCGGAAAATTTTTCTACTGCCTGTTCAGAGATTTCTATAGCTTGATTGTATTTTTTTTGTTCTGTATGAGCATAGGCGAGATAAAACCATAATTCAGGATTATTTGGAACTGAGGACAGGCCATCCTGAAATATCTTTACACTTTTATTAAAATCTTCCTGCCTTAAATGAACGAGGCCCAAATTCACCCAACCTCGACCGTCACGTGGATTCAGATCAATAACCTGCTGAAATTGAACCCCGGCCTGATTATAATTCTGTTGTGACATATAACTCACACCAAGATATAAGTGTAGATCAGGATTCTGAGGGGTAAGTGTAAGTGCCTGATTAAGCACATTTTCTGCCTCAGAATATTTATCTTGCCTTAGATATGCCAAACTAAGGTTTATCCAACCCCTGGAATCCTTCTGGTTCAAGTTGATTACTTTCTGATATTGGTCTATTGCTTGATTATATTCCAGTTTATTCATATAAATATCCGCCAGGTTCAACCTTAGCGTCACATTATCAGGCAGAGTTTTTACACTCTCTTCAAATATCTCAATGCCTTTTTTCTCATCATGCTGTTCCATATAGGCATAGCCCAATGAAATCCAGCTCTTTGGATAATTGGTATCCAGATCAAGGGCATCCTCGAATTCGTTGATGGCCTTTTTATAATCCTTCTCTTCGAGATAGATTGATCCCAGATACAGGCGAAGATCGGGGTCCGAGGGACTGGCTTCTATTGAGTTAGTCAGCACTTCAATGGCTTCATCCGTGCGATTCTGCCTGCGATAAGTTAAGCTGAGATTAATCCAACTTCCGGTATCGCCTTTGTCGACACTGATTGCTTCTTGAAACTCTAGAGCCGCCTGATCCAATTTATTCTGTTCCAGCAATATGATCCCCGTTGCCCCATGAAGATCCGCCGATTCGGGAATAATTTTCATGCCATCATACAGGATAGAAATCGCTTCATCCAATTGGCCATTTCGCCTGAGGGCATTGCTGAGGTCGATCCAAATGCGAGGCGTAGTATCATTTTGATTAAGTAAAATACGAAATTCCGTAATGGCCTCGTCCCACCGATTCAAAAACATGAGCACTTGACCAAGCCTCTGGCGAATCGCCATTTCGTTGTTTGGTTTTAAGGCTAATATTTCATTATACTGCTCAACTGCTTTATCCCATTGTCTTTGTTGACTATAAATTTCTGTTATGCCGATACGAGCACGTAGTGAAGTCGGATAGTCATCCAAGACCTTTTCAAATTCTATCAATGCTTTACCAAGCATCCCACGTTCGAGATAGGCTTCAGCCAAGCGAAAATGGAACTCAGCTGACCGTGGAACAAGCCGGCTTACCTCGACAAGTTCCCGCAACATGGTCGCTTCATCTTTTAATTTCTCTGAAAGTTGTGCCAAAGCGAAATGGGCTTCTATGTTATCCTGGTCAAGGGCAATGACGCGTTCAAAAATACTCCTGGCTTCCAGATCACGTCCCATATCCCGATGACATTTTGCAAGGACTAAATTAGCATCTATCGATGCGGAGTCAATGTCAACGGCCTTTTGACCATAAATCTGTGCTTCAGGGCGTTGGGCCAACTGATAATAATCAAGAGCCAGTGCTGAATAGATATCTGAAGACGTAGAATCGTATTGGATAGCCTGTAGATATTCTTTAATGGCATTTAAGGGGTCATTCTGCGCATCATAAAGGCCACCCTGAATAAAATGTTCAATGGCTAACGCGCTGTGCCCAGCTTCCTGTCCCTTTACAGGCAAGGCACCAAATAAAACTACTAGAAATATGGGTAAGATCTTCATTGTAAGAGTTATCCATTGACTTCTCTTAGAATCGGTCACCACTACAATTGTGCGTTTGCCGTTTTCCTTCATCTTCATTCCCCTTAATTATTTATCTCAGTATCCTAGCCACATCATTATATAAAACAAAAAACATGAGTACAAGAAGGAAAGCCATTCCTGCCTGTTGCCAGACCAACCGCTGACGCAAAGACAGGGGCCTTCTGATAATTCCTTCTACTCCAAGGATAAGCAATTGACCTCCATCGAGCGCAGGAATCGGCATCAGATTTAAAATTGCAAGGTTGATACTTAGAAATGCAATAAAGCTAAACAGGCTCGTGGCTCCTTGTTTTGCACTCTCTCCGGCCATTTTCGCAATGGCAAGTGGACCACCGACCGTATCTGTAGATATTTCTCGGCTGACCAGTTTTTTTACAAACAGGATAATAGTGCCAGAAACGTTGACCACTTGTATGCCAGCCATCTTGACGGATTCAAAAAATCCAACCGGACTCAATTTGACATGATCTTGTTGGGTTATTCCAATTTGACCGATATCAATCACTTCACCAGACTCGGGATCGAGATCTTGCGCGACATTTGGCGTAATAGATGTCTTATGAGCCTGATTGTTTCTGATCCAGGAAATTTCAGTCTCTATACCCGGTTTACCTCTTATTACATCTACCATTTCATACCATTGTGAAACTGGAACGCCATCTACCGAGGTGATAATATCCCCGGATTTCAACCCTGCTTGCTCGGCTGGTGAATCCGAAATCACCGTACTCACCAGAGAAGCACGCAGATAGGTCAAGCCCCTGATTCTTTCAATTGGATTGGAAATGCCATTAAAGTCTACGTTTACCAAGACCTCGTTTCCATCACGTAATAATTTCAGATTTGCTTCCGATATCGATTCTGACGTCAGGCTTTTTCTTACATCTTCCCATGTATCCATGGGCATCTCATTAATTTCAATAATTTCATCACCCACCTGAAGACCAGAGGTCGCATAAGGCGTGTCTTCACCAATTTGGCCAATGGTTGTCGTGTCTGTCAAAGCAATGCCCATCATGAAATAAAATACCCAAAATATGATAAAAGATAACAGAAGGTTCATTCCCGGCCCTGCAGCAATGACAAAAAATCGTGCACTTAAGGACTTTGATTGAAACTCCCAGGGCTCACCTTTTACTTCATCCATATCGGGATGTTCACCGGCCATCTGCACATAGCCTCCCAACGGTATCCAGGAAAGGCAATATTCGGTATCTCCAACTGTTTTTCCTATCATTTTTGGGGGAAACCCAAGAGAAAAGCGTAATACTTTAATGCCCATTCGTTTGGCAGCCAAAAAATGACCCAGCTCATGGACAAAAACAAGCAACCCTAATACAAATATTGCAGATACAATGGTGGTAAGCATGCAAAACTCCCAGATTTACCTGATTCAAAATACATCGGCGTAGGATGTGACAAATATGAAATCTTTGATCTAATTTAACATACATCAATAAAATGCCACAGACAATGCCATTATCAGACGAAAATGTCAACGGTCATCATACGTATCGCATCACTACATACCTTCTGGATAGGATTTAACTTCAGAATATACCCTATTCCATTCAACCTCTATAACGTGTAATGAGTTTCATATTAAAAAAAAGAGAATCAAATACATTTTAAATGGATAATAAATAATCTCTACAAAAGGATCGGGTCCATGCATCTGTATCAAGGATTGCATTCAATGAAAGATCCGATTGACTAATATTATTCGATACATTGTTTTTATGGCGGTTCATTGCCTCTGTAATGATTTGAGGGATCTGCGTAAATCCGATTCGATCATTTAAAAAAGCATCAACGGCAATTTCATCGGCCGTACTGAGTACAGCGGGTAAAGTCGTTCCTGTGCGACCGGCCTCATAGGCTAATTCCAAACAGGGAAATTTATCCTTATCTGGTGGGAATAGTGTTAGTTCCCAAGCCTTTGTAATATCAAATCTGGGCCAAGGTGCGTTTAATCGTTGTGGATAGGTTAATGCATATTGAATCGGAATGCGCATATCTGGTGGGCCAATTTGTGCGAGTATATTTCCATCAACCATTTCGATCATTGAGTGTATGATAGATTGAGGATGTATAACCACATCTATTTTAGATACGGGGAGTCCAAAAAGCCAACGGGCTTCAATAATTTCAAAGCCCTTATTCATAAGAGTCGCTGAGTCTATTGATATTTTTTGTCCCATGCTCCATGTAGGATGTGCCAGGGCATCAGCAGGTAGCATGCCTTCAAGGAGATCCTTATCCGTACGAAGGAAGGGGCCGCCAGAGGCTGTTAGAATCAAGCGTTCCACATCATGAGGGTTGTGACCAGCCAGACATTGATGGATCGCTATATGTTCGCTATCGAGCGGAATGATTTCAACCCCATATTTTTGGGCTGCATTCATAATAATTTCGCCGGCCATGACCAGGAGCTCTTTATTGGCCAGTGCAATATTTTTTCCTGCTTCGATTGCCCTCAATGTTGGAATAAACCCATCACTACCTGGGATGGCGCTGATAACCAGATCAACATCGGGATGTGTCACAACCTCTACCAGGCCATCGATGCCCGAGTGTATGGAAAGCGATTTCTGATAGGAGGACAGGCCCTTTAGATTTTCCTCATCCTTTACTGCAACCATACTTGGTTTAAAAGATGAAATTTGTTCTTTAAGCCGTTCGATTTGAGTATTTGCTGTTAGGCTATGAATTTTGAACTGATCTGGAAACTTATTAATTACCTCCAGACTTTGCACACCGATCGATCCGGTAGAACCTAAAATTGAAATTTGTTTCATAGCAAATTTACCGTGTGAAATTACGCGGTTTCCAACAAGAAAATTCGTTCGATTCTATAAAATAACTATCGTTAGATAATAATAAACAAAAGGCGCTGCGAATAACACACTGTCAAATCGGTCAAGAACACCACCATGGCCCGGGATCAATTGGGATGAATCCTTAACATCCGCATCTCTTTTTAGTAAAGACTCCGCAATATCACCAATTTGAGCAATGATACTTCCGATCACTCCCATAATAATACAATGTAAAGGGGATAGGAACGAAAAAAATGAGGACCTCAGGGCTAACAGACCGATAACCGTTCCGATGATACCGCCGATGGCACCCTCAAATGTTTTTCCCGCGCTAATCTTTGGGATTAACTTATGTCGGCCAAGTACTTTTCCAGAAAAATATGCAGCTGTATCACAAAACCATGGAATAATAAAAGCAAGTAATAACATATAGACGCCATCCATATCTGTCAGATTTTCGAACGAGGATGGGATTGACCTGATAGAGATCAAGTGACAACTCAACCAGCCCACATATATCACTCCAAAAACGGTAGTAGCTGTATTTAAAATAGCAGAATGGGCCCGGTTCCTGAATATTTCTACACTTGTCGTAAGCAGAATTAAAATCGTTAGTATTAACATCGCCCGGTTACCCATTCCAAGCCATGCATCGAGGCAAAGAACAACACCAGCCACCATACCAATAATCATGTTTGGACTAATATCTTTCGTACTTGAAATCCGGTAGTACTCCCATAATCCAGTTAGAACGAGAAGGGATACAAAGAAGAACAGACTCACGTTCCCAAGCCATGCCAAAAGAATAATCGTCGGTATAAAAAGGATGCCGACGATTATACGAATCCACATATTAGTCAGTATCAAAATGTTTTCCGTTTCTGATTATTGGAGAATTATTGATTGCATAGAAATATTGAAGCAATCACTTAATCCGCGATACCATTTCTTGACTTGCCTTCATCAAGTAGGCCCTTGCTCACCGGTACGTCCAAATCGACGTTCTCTATTTTGATAATCGCGAATAGCCTGATAAAAATGCTGTTGGGAAAATTCTGGCCAAAAAACGGGGGATACAACTATCTCCGTATAAGCAATCTGGTATAAGAGAAAATTACTGATACGCATTTCGCCACTGGTACGGATCAAAAGATCGGGATCAGGTATTCCAGCCGTGTAAAGATAGGTTTCAAAGAGGGATTCGGATATGGAATCGGGGTTTACTTTCCCTTCGAGGGTATCTTCTGCAATTTGTTTTGTAGCTTCAATAATCTCGCGGCGTCCGCCGTAATTTAAAGCAAGGTTTAATTGTAACCCCGTATTATTAGCCGTCTTATCAAGGGCATACCGGATCGCTTGTTGATTTGCGAATGGTAATTCATCCCATTGCCCACTCACGGTTATTTTAACATTACTGCGGTTAATTTCTGAAATTTCTCCTCGAATTGATTGGAGGAGCAATCGCATTAAAGCGGTAACTTCCCATTTGGGACGATTCCAGTTTTCAGTGGAGAAGGCAAAAAGAGTGAGGACTTCAATATTCAATTCACCAGCTGTCCGTACAATCTCACGGGCAGAATGTACCCCTGCTCGATGGCCAACTTGGCGAGGTCGACCTTTATCTTTTGCCCATCGACCATTCCCATCCATGACTATCGCAACATGACGAGGTATACGATCTGGATCCAGGTCGTCGGCAGTAACCTGTTCTATCTGGGGATCATTACTCACAGGCGTACCTGAATAGATCTAAAAATCACATCAAACCATAATTTATGGAACTTTTAGATCTCCATTATTTCTTTTTCTTTTATTATAAGTGTTTCATCAACGGATACGACATAATGATCCGTAAATTCTTGGATGGTCTTGTGATAACGTTTATTTTCATCCTCAGATATTGCGCCTTCTTTTTCTTCTTTTTTTATCTTATCGTTCATTTCCCGCCGAACATTTCTAATGCTTATTTTACATTCCTCGCCAAAATGTTTAATCATTTTAACATAATCCCGGCGGCGTTCTTCAGTAAGGGGGGGTACTGGAATATGAATCACCGTCCCATCACTATTGGGTGTAAGCCCTAAATCAGAACTTTGTATGGCTCGCATAATCCCATCAACCATCTGTTTATCCCAAGGTTGGACAGCAATCGTCCGTCCATCGGGAATACTAACTGACCCAACCTGGTTCAACGGTGTCATGGACCCGTACGCTTCCACCTGAATATGGTCTAAGAGGGCCGGGCTCGCTTTTCCAGTCCGAATCCCAGTGAGTTCTTTCCGAAGCGCTGTGATGGAATGTTCCATCTTATGCTCCGTATCATTTAGGATCTGTTTCGCCTCCACAATCCATCTCCTCATTTCTACTTTTAGAACAAGCACGTTGATTTATGTGGTCAGATACCTAAGAGGTACACTATTCACCACCCAATTCATATCTGATGAATCGTCGAATGAGAATATTTTCCCCAAGGGTACCTACCGCATCTGTAATTAAGTCCTTAACGGTTTTATCCGTATCCCGTATAAAAGGTTGTTCCATCAGACAACTTTCCTGATAGAGTTTCTCTATACGTCCCTGAATAATTCGATCAATAATATGATCTGGTTTCCCTTCATTTTTCGCCTGGTTTCGAAAAATGTCTGTCTCTTTATCAATAAACTCCTGAGGCATCTGTTCCCGATCCACTGCCTGCGGCTTTGTAGCTGCAACCTGCATGGCGATATCACGAGCCAAATTTTGAAATGAATCGTTGCGCGCAACAAAATCGGTTTCACAATTTAGTTCGACCATGGTTGCAATTCTACCACCAGGATGTGTATAAGTTAGAATAATGCCTTCTTTTGCTTCCCGGCTACTCTTTTTTGTTGCCGCCAAAACTCCTTTCTCACGAAGGGTCTTGATGGCATTTTCCAGATCTCCACCTGTTTCTTCGAGCGCACGCTTACAATCCATCATACCTGCGCCGGTCTGTTCACGTAGGGCTTTGACATCTGCTGCCGAAATGGCCATGAATTGAATCGATTTTAGCCTTCCAATATATTGGACGCTACGACCGCCTTCCTTCGGCCGATTTGGATTTCTTTACGAAAAGGCGGAAAAATGTATCATGTGGTTTGATTCTCATCTGGTACGGCCGCATTATCTGGTACTGCCGCTTCAGCAGGCACCGCGACTGAATCTGGTATTTCCGCATTATCTGGTACTGCCGCTTCAGCAGGCACCGCGACTGAATCTGGTATTTCCGCCTTCTCAACGCTTCGGCCAGAATTTAAAAGCCCTTCTTCTACGGCGTCAGCAATTGCGGTGGCAACGATGCTGATGGACCTTAATGCATCATCATTTCCCGGAATCGGATACGAAATCAGGTCGGGATCACAGTTGGTGTCCAGCATACTAACAATCGGAATTTCCAAGGAATTAGCCTCGGCAACTGCGATCCGCTCTTTACGTGAATCCACGATAAAGATAATACCAGGAAGGCCACGCATATTGCGAATTCCGCCGAGGACGCGTTGAAGACGATCACGCTCTTTTTCCAGGCTGGCCGCTTCTTTCTTTGTAAGCGCCTCCATGATCCCATGTTCTTTCATTTTTTCCAGTTCTTCTAGCCGCTTAACACTTGTCTGAATCGTTTTATAATTCGTCAGCATGCCACCAAGCCAGCGTTCTGTGACATAGAACATTCCGCATCGTTCTGCTTGTTCACTGATAACAGGCCGGGCCTGTTTCTTTGTACCAACAAAAAGTACCGATTCACCAGCTTCTACGGCTGTTCGAACTACCTTATACGCGTCTTCAATACACCCATGCGTTTTTTTCAAATCGATAATGTAAATCCCATTTCGTTCTGCGAAGATGAACTTCTTCATCTTCGGATTCCAACGCCGGGTTTGATGACCGAAATGTACGCCTGCTTTCAACAGGTCTTGAATAATCGGAATACCCATTACAGGTTTGGTTCTCCTTTCGAACAGTCACTGGATTATAGCATCTCTTAGTCTCAGAGAAACAAAAATCCTATCTGTTGTAAAAACGAATCTACCGAATAGCATGAAATGCCGATATTATCGTTTTGAGAATTGGAAACGTTTACGTGCACCAGCCAAACCATATTTCTTGCGTTCTACCACACGCGAATCGCGCGTCAGCATACCAGCAGTCCGTAAAGTAGCGTGGTGTGTTCCATCCATTTCTTTTAATGCCCGGGCAATCCCTAGCCGTAAGGCACCTGCTTGACCAGTTTTCCCGCCACCGAACGTCTTGGCAAAAATAACCACCTGATCAACCGTACCTGTGATTTCTAATGGTTTTTCAACATAATTTACCAGTCCGGGCCGATTAAAATACTCAAGCAACCCTTGATCATTTATGGAATGTGTTGCATTCCCTTTTCGTGGCCTGAGCCACACTTTAGCGATGGCCCTCTTCCTTCTGCCGACCGCGTGATATCCATGGATTTCTGGATCCATGTAGATTTACCTCCTTTTGAGTTTACAAGTCCAAAGCAATAGGGTTTTGTGCATTATGAGGGTGCTCAGCACCATCATATACCCGCAATTTACGGTACATATCACGTCCCAGCGTATTATGTGGTAGCATGCCTTTTATAGCCATGCGAACCACACGTTCCGGGGACCTGGCGAACATTTTCTCATAGGGGACCGATTTCAAACCGCCGGGATAGCCACTATGATGATGATACAACTTATCTTGTGCTTTTTTCCCGGTAACCACAATTTTACCTGCATTGATCACAACGACATGATCACCTGTGTCCAAATGTGGAGAGTAGATCGGTTTGTGCTTTCCGCGGAGAATCTGAGCTACTTCGCTGGCAAGCCGACCGAGCACTTTTCCATTCGCATCGATGACATGCCAAGCCCGTGTTACATCCTCCATTCTCACCGTTGGTGTTTTCATGGTGTTTAATTTACTCCTTTGTTAATTAATTCGAGTTACTATCCCTCGTGGAACAATGTTGACAAGCTTTCGTTATAGGGAAAACGGGCTATACCCCGCTCCGTGATAATAGCGGAAACAAGGTTCGCCGGTGTGACATCAAAAGCCGGATTATACACTTTAATTTCATCCAGAGCAGTTCGTTTGCCCATACCCCTATTAATTTCATCAGGGGCTCTTTCTTCAATCGGGATATCCTCGCCTATTTTCATCGATAGATCAATGGTTGAAAAAGGGGCAGCTACATACATCGGTATGCCATGTGCTTTCGCGAGAACGGCGACGCCATAGGTTCCGATTTTATTGGCGACATCTCCATTGGCGGCTATTCGATCTGCGCCCACAACAACACAGTCGATTCGGCCCTCTTTCATGACTTGTGCCGCCATGTTATCACAAATCAACGTAACATCAATGCCTTCTTGGAACAGTTCCCATGTCGTTAACCTGGCTCCCTGTAGAATAGGTCGTGTTTCGTCTGCGAAAACATCGATATTTTTACCATCTTTGTGTGCCTGATATATGACAGCGAGGGCCGTGCCAGCCCCAGCGGTTGCCAGTGCGCCTGCATTGCAATGCGTCAATACCGTTTCACCAGATTTAAGGAGCGTGGCACCATGGACCCCTATTTGATGGCACGTGGCTTCATCTTCATTTTTAATCAATAACGCTTCCTGATGTAGAATATGTTTTATGTCACGTATTGAAGCGTCTTTATGCACTTCTGCCGTCTTCGCCATTCTATCAAGCGCCCAGAACAGATTTACAGCCGTTGGTCGAGTAGCAGCAAGCGTTTCAATGATTTCATCAAGTTCAACACTAAAAGTTTCATAGTCGTCTGTGACCAGATTTTTTACGCCAAGGACGACACCAAACGCAGCAGAAACACCAATCGCTGGTGCCCCTCGAACCTGTAAATCCTTGATCGCCGTTGCTACTTCACGATAATCGTCATAGGATTTATACTCGACCTCATTTGGTAACCGGGTTTGGTCAAGCAAGGTAAGTGTTTGTGTTTGGCTATTCCACTGTATCGTTTTAAAATTCATAATTTGTAAACTATAGCATAATATTACAGAGTAATCATTTCGATAAATCGATCGTATCGATGATCAATTTCATGTGGGGTTAAGGTTTCTAATCGGCGTACACTGAAATCTTCCACATTAAATGAAGCCATGACCGAACCATGTACCATGGCATTTTTCAGGCCAATATCGCTGGTATCCTTAGATTTTGCTAAATAACCTACAAAGCCACCTGCGAAAGAATCACCTGCTCCCGTTGGGTCCATGACGGATAGGACTGGAAACGCGGGTACTGAAAAATAGGTGTCGTTTGTTATTAAAGTGGCACCGTGTTCCCCTCTTTTAATCACTACCGCTCTAGGGCCAAGGCCTAAGATTTGATTGGCCGCACGGGCTAAATTATGATCTTCAACAAGATCGCGTGCTTCACTATCATTTATAATCAGAACATCCACCTGCGTCATGGTTTCGAGGAGGGCGTCTCGTTTCCCGGAAATCCAGAAGTCCATGGTATCACATATAACTAAATCAGGGTGGACCGTCTGTTTCAGTACACTGGCCTGTAATTCTGGATCTATATTAGCAAGGAAAACGAATGGTTGCTCGCGATGCCGGTCTGCCAGATTAGGATGAAAATCTGCCAAAACATTCAACTGGGTATCTAAGGTTTCTCGATCATTCATATTGAGTTGATATTCGCCTGCCCATCGAAAGGTTCTCCCATCTGCCACTTCAAGACCGGAAAGATCCACATGACGTTCGCTTAAGAATTGCAGGGATTCACGAGGAAAATCCGTGCCAACGACAGCTACAATATCAACAGGTGTAAAAAAACTGGCAGCTGCAGCGAAATATGTGGCTGAGCCTCCAATAGCTTCCTCAGCTTCTCCATAAGGCGTTTTAACAGAATCAAAAGCTACAGATCCAACAACAAGAATACTCAATCTCAAATCTCCTTATCGACATTTAATAATTTTCTATCTCAAACAGACTCATTCCAGGGTTTCAACCACCTTGCTCACAGATGTGGATATGACTTTTTGTAGAGTCTCCCCTGTATCAGAATCAACATATACCTGAGTTACCGGGGCATCGCCCCATAATCTTTCGAGGCCATAGAATTCACGTGTTTCTTCCTGGAAAACATGAACCACGACATCTACATAATCCAGTAATACCCAACGCCACCCCTGTTTACCTTCGGTATGCCAAACCTGAGTATCCATAGTTTCGAGTTGATCATTAACCTCATCTACAACAGCCTTTATGTGAGGCACAGAATTGGCAGACCCTATGACAAAATAGTCGACAATTGATGTGATATTTCGAAGATCAAATATACGCACATCCAAAGCGCCTATTTCGAGCATGGAATTGGCGGCTTGTTCTGCCAATTCTTTTGAGGCTAAAGGCAAAATATATTATTCCTCATAGAAACGCAATTCTCGAAAATCCTTACCAATAATTGCAGTAATATCAACCAACCTGTTTTCATTTTTCTGAAGTATCACATGCGGGGTTCCAAGCGCTCGTGCTACTGCTTTCGCTGATTCTGAGACATTTCTCTCACCCCGACGATCCAAAATGATTGTTTCGGGGAATGTAAAATGCTCAGCATTGTCAATATTTACGACATCAAACCCTTTTATTCTCAAATATTTCATGACTTGTTGACTTATTCCGACTTCACCACAACCGTTCAAAACTTCAACCTGAACATGTGCATAAGAACTATCTGGAGACAGGTGGACCGATTTTAAAGGGAGTGAACGAGATATGGTCGGTTCAAATACAGAATATAATACATAAGCATTCAAACCAATAAGAAGAACGATAATTCCCTCAAGAATCCATAACCGGATTTTTTGGCGTTTTGTGTTTCTTAGCGCCCCATTCAATTGAGTTACAGGACGTGTGCGCATTCGCTTTGGCATCGCCAAGCCTGATTATTTTGCAACGATATCATTTCCAAGGGGGCATCGGGATGAGAATACAAAAGGCGGGGAAACAACTGGAAGGGGATCAAACGGGTATAAACTAAGAAGCATCATTGGTCATACCATCGCCCTTTCTACCCCCAACTAATTGTACTCAACTATCTATCAGACCTAACAATTTAGAAACGTAAATCCCGGTATTCCGAGGGGGTGTGGGCCGAAGAGGAAGGCTCTGCCCATCTGGGATGCGACGTCTGATAAGAACTGCCGTAAGCGCTCGTGGACTGTGTACCGTAGCTTATATGAATAAACATATTATCCCTGGGACGATACGTAAAATCAAATCCAGGAATCACACGTGTCTGCCCATTCCCTCCAATGGATGGGTTGCCGGTGTGCATCAATACACTCTGGACGCCAAGATTAATACGAAACGACATATCAGGAGAAATCTGATAGGCCAGAGTGTTTGTATATAAACTCATGGCCGAACCGCCATTACGACTAGGTCCAAAGGCCATGGAATAGTTATGGGACATCGACATTTTGGCTGGGTCAAGAAGGCGCGAAAATCCCAAACTTGACTTTTTCAAAGATGCAAAATTTTCAACCGGTGTATTAGAAGGTTTGAGCCCCTGACCGGAAGATTCGATTGGCATCAGACTAAATACAAGGATCAAATATATATAAAAACGGCCCATATTCTTGCCTCTTATTAGGTATTTCCAAGTTAAACACCAGCTGGATCAAATCGTCCTTGGAAAAAATACTAGACCGCAGGAATATAAAGGTAAACGCATTGAATGTCAACTGTTTTTTAGACTATCCGGTGCAAGGCTCATGCCATTTTATGGGCGTCTATCCACGCTTCAGCAGCCATCAATTGGTCCCTTGTATTTATACCGATTGTTTCCTTTGGATCCTTTGCTGAAAATCCATCTACATTATGCCCTTGATCGCGTAATACCCCAACGGTATCTGTCAGGTAAAATTCTCCCTGTTTATTGTGGGGTGTTATCAATTTTAGTGCATCGAGTAACAGTGGCGTGCTAAAACAATATGTGCTGGTATTGATTTCTTTTATCAACCGCTCTTCATTGGTTGCATCCTTCTCTTCTACTATTCGAAGGATATCACCAACCTCAGACCGAATAATTCGTCCAAGACCTTTGACATCATCCATAAACGCAGTCAGAATCGACACCGCCGCCGCCTTATCATTATGATAGGAAAGCAATTTTTCTAAAGTAATGGGGCTAAGTAGGGGGGTATCTCCAGCAAGGATGAGAAGGTTACCAGTATGTCCTTCGAGCGAGGGACTCGCTTGCATAACAGCGTGTCCCGTCCCCAACTGCTCTTTTTGTTCAACAAATTTAACAGGATATGCATTGAGTGCATGACGTACTTTGTCAGCTTGATGACCTACAATAACAATAATTTCATCTGATTTTATAGCCAATGCTGTATCGGCAACAAATTGTATCATCGGTCGACTATGAAGCGGGTGAAGTACTTTTGCCAAATCTGATTGCATGCGAGTACCTTTTCCCGCAGCCAATATGATCGTGGTTAATCTTGTTTCGTTGTTATTCATATCATTGGCTCCCTGAGTAAACGCCTTGTTTGTAATTGGGAGAACGCTTTTATGCCACTTGAGATTAAAAAATCGAAGCGACGGTGGCAACAGATTTAAGACATGTGCGGTGGCGCCGATTTTTGATCAGGGTGGTGATGTTTTTTTATGAGATGACGAACGGATCCTAAATCATCTAATAAACCAGACATTGACCTAAAATAAACCGGGTGAATTAAATCTGGCCATATCTCTACAAGTGGTATGAGGACAAAGGCCCTCTCTGCAAATCTGGGATGGGGAACCGTCAAATCATCGCGGTCTATGACCAGATTGTCATAGAGAATCAAATCAAGATCGATGGGGCGAGGCCCATTACGCCAAGTCGCTTTTCGACCCAGTTTACACTCTAAATTTTGAAGGATTTCAAGTAATTTAAACGGGGGGACGATAGTTTGAAGTATCAGCACAGCGTTAATAAAATTTGGCTGATTCTTATAACCAATAGGTACAGTATCATACCAAGATGAAAGTTTTACAACCTGGTGTGAGGGCATCTCTTGCAATAAATCTATAGCCCGCCGACATATTTGAATTTTATTGCCAACGTTAGATCCTATACCAATTACTGCCGTGGGCATATATTACTACCTGTTAATTCTCGAAAAAAATGGTAATCAATTAGTTATCATCCGGCGAAGAGAATTATATAATTTCATGTCGCTCTCTTTGTAATTCCACCTCAATGCCCCCTAGTTGACCCGCAAACCTGATATCAGGTTTGCGAATACGAATGACAACACGCAACGCAGGATAAGTCTGGAACAATACCCGGGCTATTTGAAAAGCAAGGCTTTCGAGGATTTTATGGGACCTGCCAATAAGAATCCTATCTACCAGACGATATATACTCATATAGTCAATGGTGTCTCCAATATCGTCAGATTCCGATGCTGGAGAAAGGTCCATACACAAATCAACATCAGCTTCAAATATCTGCCCTATAATCCGTTCTTTAGGATATACCCCATGATAGCCATATGACCGGATATGGCTGACTCTGATCCAATCCTCTGGCATGTATACTTTCCTATCAGACCAAGCTTTTTTGTGGAAAGATCAATTTACGTAATCTGTACCGCGATAGCAAGCGTTCCACACGTTGAACTACCGTATGAAGATCCGTTTCCGGTTTATTCAGGGCCAGCCGAACATATCCCTCACCATATTCTCCCATATAGGAACCTGGAACAACAAAAATGCCGGCTTTTCTAAGTAGGATACTGAAACGAACGGATGAAAATCGGGGGGGGACAGGAGCCCATAGATAGACGCTCCCTTTAGGTTTTTTTATTTTCCAATCGAGAGTTTGTAAACCATCTACTAGTAAATCGCGACGCATTTGATATCGATTTACCACCGTTTTAAGATGGGCATTTACATTCTCAAATGCAACCACGGCAGCTTCCTGTAATGCTTGAAATAGTGGAGAGTTCAGATGATAGGTCAATTGGGATATCGCAGCCAGAACAGAGGGGTTACCAACCGCAACGCTCAGCTCCCATGTATCACCGCCCAGTAGTGAGGAAAGGGAGTATATTTCAATGCCCACTTCTTTACCGCCTGGACTCTGTAAGAGACTGGGGGCTTCATGGTCATCAAACATAAGAAAGTGATGGGTGGCATCGTGGCACACAATAATGTTATATTGACGTGCAAAATCGATGACTTCTCTAAAAAATGTTACGTCTGCGACGGCACCCGTTGGGTTATTTGGATAGCTTAAAAATAGCAACTTTGCCTGATTTGCCGTCACCGGGTCAACTTGTTTTAGGTTAGGTAAAAAGTCATTTCTTTCATGAAGTGGTAAGGTATGGACCCTACCCCCTGCCATTATGGTACTGGATCGATACGCCGGATAGGCCGGATCAGGGATAAGAACCGTTTCCCCAGGATTAACAAGGGCCATGGGTACGCAGGCCACGCCTGCCTTCGTATTTATTATCGGTAAGATCTGGCTCTCCGGATCTAAATCTACGTCAAACCGATTTGAAAACCAGGTGCTGAATGCTCGACAGAAATCAGGCGAGATATAATCCTCAGAAGGCCTATGATGACTATACCCTTCGATAGCGGTAACAATTCGATCAGTTATATCCTGCCGACCGTCAGATTCAATGGTACCGATTGTAAGATCAATAGGTTCGATACCACGCATGGCCAGGCGTTTTTTATACCGTGATAATTCTTGATGGCGAACGGGTGGGATCTGGTGTAATCGTTCTGCCCGCTCGGTTACCATTCGACGATTCATCGATAACGACCGATTTTAAAGTTGTGATTCAACCTATATCTGAATTAAATATAGGGCGTTTATTGACTGGATCGCAAGAAAAAAACGCCCCGATCAATTGACCGGGGCGTTTTTAAAGCGGAGATTACATCTCGTTAGTACATTCCGCCGCCATGAGGCATTGCAGGATCCGCATCATCCTCTGGCAATTCAGCCACCAATGCTTCTGTGGTTAACAACATACCTGCAATACTCGCCGAATTTTGCAAAGCAACGCGAGATACTTTAGCCGGTTCGATAACCCCGGTCGCAGTCAGATCACCATAAGTATTGTCTTCAAAATTGTAGCCATAGCTCCCCTCACCCTCACGAATCTTCTGGAGAATGATCGAGCCTTCCTGACCTGCATTATCTGCAAGTTGGCGAACGGGTGCTTCGAGAGCCCGTCGGATAATATTCACGCCTATGGCTTCGTCTCCTTCGACTGCAATACTGTCGAGAGAAGCAAGGGCGCGAATAAAAGAAACACCGCCACCAGGAACAACGCCTTCCTCAACGGCTGCCTTGGCATTGTTCAAAGCATCTTCAACGCGAGCTTTCTTTTCTTTCATCTCAGACTCAGTTGCCGCCCCGACGTTGATCACTGCAACGCCGCCCGCTAATTTTGCCAATCGTTCCTGCAATTTTTCACCATCGTAATCGGAGGTCGTCTCTTCGATTTGGGCACGGATCTGATTAATACGACCCTGAATGCCATCAGCGGTACCTGAGCCTTCGATGATGGTCGTATTATCTTTATCCATGGTCACACGTTTCGCAGTACCAAGATCACCCGCTGTCGCGTTCTCGAGTTTAAAACCGGCATCTTCTGAAATGACCGTAGCCCCTGTAAGAATTGAGATGTCTTCAAGCATTGCTTTTCTACGATCTCCAAAGCCAGGAGCTTTTACGGCAGCGACCTTCAACATACCTCGTAGTTTATTGACCACCAATAAGGCCAATGCTTCCCCTTCAATATCTTCAGCAATAATGAGAAGCTGAGATCCACTCTGGGCTACTTTTTCGAGGACTGGATAAATATCTTTCACTGCACTGATTTTCTTATCGTGAATAAGAATTTTAACATCTTCGAGAACGGCTTCCATGGATTCTGGATCAGTCACGAAATATGGTGACAGGTAACCACGATCAAACTGCATACCCTCAACCACATCTAGGTAAGTTTCCATACTCTTGGCCTCTTCGACCGTGATAACCCCGTCTTTACCAACCTTTTCCATCGCATCTGCGATCAGGGCACCGATGGTAGCGTCTCCATGAGCAGAAATCGTAGCGGTCTCTGCAATTTCTTTACGACCCGATATTGGTGTGGCCATGTCAGCAATTGCAGCGACAATAGCATGTACAGCCTTGTCAATACCGCGTTTCAGGTCCATTGGATTTGCACCTGAGGTCACATTCTTAAGACCTTCTGTAAAGATAGCCTGGGCAAGCACCGTCGCCGTTGTTGTCCCGTCCCCTGCGACATCGCTGGTTTTCGACGCAGCCTCTTTAATCATCTGAGCACCCATATTTTCAAAAGCGTTCTGTAATTCGATCTCTTTGGCAACGGAAACACCATCTAAAGTAAATGTGGGCGCACCGAATTTTTTATCCAACACCACACACCGACCTTTAGGGCCCATCGTCACACGAACTGCATCCGCAAGTGTGTCCACGCCTCTTTTGAGAGCCTGACGGGCATCTGCATCAAACGTTAATTGCTTGGCGGGCATTACAATCTCCTTAGAAATAGCCATAAACTAAGTATGGCGTTCTCGCTGTCAACACATCCATTAATGTGCTGTTTTGATTAAATATGTCCCCTGATTTCGAGGGTGAGGTTTTATTCATCATATCAAACTTAAACTATTCAAATTTAAGGACATTGGGTCTATATATTAGCACTTGGAAATTCAGAGTGCCAATATATGACCGAAATTTTTGAAAAGCAAGTTTTTTTTCCAAGAAATTATAAAAGGAATGAATAGGAGGAAGAATCGGGCTACATGGATCAGGCATTCTCTATTAAGCGGATGGTTCCCGAATGTATAGCAATACACCGATTATCTTTCGTTTCCAAGGATAGGCTACCATCTTCATTTACCTCAACGATACGACCGAAGGTTGGTTTTACAGGTTCATTCACTTCTACCATCTCACCTAACCAAGCCAAGCGGGACGTTATTTTAGGTAAAATATCTCTCAGCCCTGTTTCTAAATACATATGATACACAGATTCGAATTTTTCTACCATCTTACAGAATAAGGGCTGCCTTGAAATCGGCTCGTTTTTAACCATCCGAAGCGATGTGGCTGACGCTTTCAATTCATCAGGAAATACATTCAATGTATGATTCACATTTATACCAATACCAACAACCACACAGGGACCTTCTCTTAACATGTTTTTTGTTTCAGCCAGAATACCAGCGACTTTTCTGTCATTAATTAATATATCATTGGGCCATTTTATACATAGATCGACATCTGTATTTTCTTCTATGCAAGAGGCGACTGCATAGGCAGCACAAAGAGTCAACGGGGGTAAGTGTTTGCCAGGAAGACGAGGTCTTAAAAGGAACGAGGTCCAAATGCCCATTCCAGGTGGAGAGAACCATGAATGGCCCCGGCGACCCCGGCCAGCGGTTTGTTCTTCCGTGAGCGCAACCGTCCCTTCAGGCGCACCACGTCGTGCCATGTCGAGAATCCGGTCGTTCGTGGAGGTGACCCGATCACGATATTCTAAAGGATGTCCGAACCGGGTAGAATGTAAATCTCTACGTAATTGCGGTATATCGTATGTATCCGCTACAATTTCATTGGTCATACATCAGGTCCAAATAAGCGCTTGAAAAAGAAACAGGATAACACCAGGATAAATATTCTTCGATAATATATCCCAACCTGTTTTGGGTCAAGTCAAATCCATTTGATATCAAAGGATGAACGATTTTACTCAGAGTATATTTAAACTAATATCCAGTGCAGGTGATGAGTGGGTCAGCGCACCTACAGATATTAGGTCCACCCCCGTTTCAGCAACTGAACGGACTCGGTCCAGGGAAATGGTTCCGGATGCTTCAAGCAAAGGACGGACATCTCCCCCAACTTGGTGGACATATCGAACTGCTTCTCGCATCTGCATATTTGTCATGTTATCCAACATGATCTGATCAACCCCCAGATCAAGAGCTTCTTTAACCTCTGGTAACGAGGTAGTTTCAACCTCGATATTAACTGTTATACGGGTTTTTGCCATCTGTTGCCTACATCGGGCAACTGCGGGTGTAATTCCCCCAGCTGCGGCTACATGATTATCCTTTATCAAAATCATATCATATAACCCAACCCGATGGTTCACTCCTCCACCAGACTTAACCGCTGCTTTTTCTAAAAAACGGAATCCAGGTGTTGTTTTTCGGGTATCCGCAATAACAGCGGAAGTGCCTTCTATTGCTCGTACAAACTGCTGGGTCAATGTAGCGATCCCGGATAGGTGTCGAATAAAATTAAGCGATGTGCGTTCTCCCGTGAGGATCGCGCGGGACGCTCCTTCTACTTTCGCAAATGTTTGGCCCGGGGAAACGTGATCTCCTTCTGCTACAGACATTTCGAATTGAAGTGAGGGGTCAATCTGTAAGAATGTTCGGTGGGCTGCTTCCAGGCCAGCGATTACGCCCTCTTCTTTAGATATAAAAAAGGCCGTGGTGGTAGCATCGGGTGGAATAATCCAATCTGTGGTGATATCACCCGTGCCGATGTCTTCTTCTAATGCCTGATCAATTAATATACTTAACTGTTCCATCATCCCGTCTGAACGCAAGAGGCCTCCACTGCTACTATGTGCTTAAAGCTCAATAAATCTGCTGTTTGAAAAACGCATATGTTTCTTGCAATCCCTGATCTAATTGGATCTGGGGTTGCCAATGAAGATCGCGACCGGCCTTACTATGGTCCAAAACACTACGGCTTTGCTCACCTAGTTTTCCTGGGGCATACTGTGGCAATTCTTTGATTCCTGATATGTCAGCTATTTTATTGTATATCTCATTAATGCTGGTCTCTGCTCCTGTTCCGATATTATAAGACCCAACCTTATCTACTTTCAATGCTTGCAGATTCGCAGATACCACATCCTTAACGAATACAAAATCCCGGGTCTGATGCCCATCACCGTTAATAGTGACTGGCCGTCCGCTTAAGAGCCTGGCGATAAAGATTGCAACGACGCCCGCTTCACCATGTGCATTCTGTCGGGGACCGTAAACATTCGCATAACGCAAGGCCACATAATCCAGACCGTGAATTTTAGAAAAACAATATAAATACTGTTCTACAGACAACTTTGCAACACCGTATCCAGAGATCGGACGGGGCATCATTGATTCATCGGCTGGGATACAATCTTCACCATATATTGCCCCCCCGGTCGATGCGAAAATGACTTTTTTTACATCGTGTTTGACACAGAGGTCGATTAACCTGAGAGAACCTTGGATATTTACATCGGCATCAAATAATGGATTACTTATGGAAACACGAACATCTAATTGGGCTGCGAGGTGACAGATCATATCCGGTTTTTCAGTCTGGAATACATCTGCTATCTTTTCGTCTCGAATATCCAACTCATAGAAGTGAGCATCGTCGGGTATATAATCTCTTACACCCGTGGAGAGGTTATCGATAATGACAACCTGGTGACCGTCTTCGATGAGTCGGTCTGAGATATTTGATCCGATAAACCCGGCGCCTCCTGTTACAAGGATCTTCAATGAGTTACTCCTTTTCGATGGTATAAAAACAAATTTCAATCTGTAATTCGAAATGAGGCATGTATTGATCAACGGCCATTAATTTAAATCCAGCATAAATCATTTTTTAATCTGCACGGGCTGGGTCATTCCAGTAGAATTTTGTAGTTCCTTCTGGCGTTCCAAACCACATAAAATCTCCCACGGGTATCAAAGCCTGGACGGAGTCATTTATCAATCCATCACGGGTTGAATACTCACGCCATTTGCCAGTATGTTTTTCAAATCGAGCCGCCCCGTTTCTTGACCCCAGCCAAACACTTTCCGTTGTGACGTAAAGGCGTAATGGACCATCCTCTACGTTAAGAGGGATGGTATAGGTCTCCCAATTTCCAGATTTTCGATCATATTTCATTAGGGCGGACCCAATGCCGAACCAGATCAAATTCTTATCCATTTTTATTTGAAAGACGGTGCCATGCAGATTGGTCGTTTCTGGATCCTCGATTTTTTGCCATTTCCCCGTCTGGCTCCGCCTGAATACACCCCGGTTTGTCGCAATCCAGACGGTATCATTTGGACCGTTCGCGATATCATATATCCACAGATCCCGGATGGTTGGCACTGTTACCGGAATGATTTTCCGTGTTTCCCTATTCATGCTATTTACGCCGGATGTGGTTCCGATCCAGAGATGGGTATCACCCAATCCTAGAGCGGTAATATCAGGTGAAGTTAGATTTTGAATTGGTCGTGACGACCACCTTTTCTCAGATTTATCATATACGGCCAACCCTCTATCCATCCCGATCCAGACGGCTGACGTATCAGCCACCATTGCCTTGATAGATCCGGCAGGCAACCCGTCTGTTTCATGGGGCAATATATAATCCCATACCCCGGTTATGATATTTAACCGAGTAATACTTCCAGATTCCTGGACGGTTTGAAATGGTGTAAGTCCTCTGAATCCAAAAAGGGGAGGAGCGCTACCAAACCAGATGTAGTCTTCATCGAGCAGCATTGATGTGACATTTCTACTGGATAGACCAGAGCGATAGATGTCTAACTGCAAGGTCCGTAAGGAGGCTTTACCAACATTTAATCCCCAGGTACTGATCCAAACATTCGAAAAATTATCTTCGGTAAATGAAGTGATCGGGTAGGTATAGGCGTGTTTGTCTATAATAGATTCGGGTGGATTAAAAACATAATCGAGGTCCGTTTGGAAAAGGGGATACTTGTATTGCAGCCGTTCCCGCGCACCGAACCAGCGAATAAAACCTGCGTTGTTCAGCATCCCTCCCGATGATTCCGATGGCATCCAGATGTTTCTCATCAAGTCAAAAATAGCAATCCCAGTTGATCCCTCGAAAAATAATCGCCGATCATCCGTTACCCCTATGGAATGGATATCGGTCAGAAACCGTCCTCCCCCTGATAGATAGGTAGACCAATAATCTGTCCCAGGATCATAGCGACTCACCCCTTCACTCGTGGCACTCCACAGATTTAAATAGACCGGATCTACAGCAATAACATGGACGTTATTATCCGCAAGCCCATTGCTGGTTGTAAAAGGGGTAGCCCAGGAATTAGATATAAGATTGTAACGGCTGATTCCTCCGGTGGTCGCAAAATAAGCAAATCGTTGATCTGTAGCTACGCCTCTGACAAACCGAAAGGTACTGTAACTTACCCAATCACCGGGTTTATAATTTATGTCTGCCCGGCTCGTAGACGACAAAACCATACAGAAAAGTAACATATAGATTATGGATCTTATGAACATGCCCCACTCACCTGTAAGAATGCGTCTGGCAAATGGTTAATTATGTCGCTTGCGATAAGACAGTGAGGCCCTAATGTTTTCGCGCCAAGGTCACCGGCCAAGCCATGTAGATACACCCCCAACCGAGCAGCATCCCAAACAGAAAGTCCCTGGCTGATCAAGGCTGAAATAATTCCCGTCAAGACATCCCCAGATCCAGCACTAGCCATGCCTGGATTACCGGTTGAATTAATGGATACTCTGCCATCTGGATGGGCAATCACCGTATTATCCCCTTTTAATACCACGATGATTTTAAATATCTCCGCTGTTTGTTTGGCGATCCCGATCCGATCGCCCATAATTTCCTTATGGCTCCGATTCGTCAGTCGAGACAGTTCTCCAATATGGGGCGTAATCACCACTTCAGAATCACAATCAGCAAACAGGTGCGTGTGATCAATAAATGCGTTGATGCCATCCGCATCAACAACGACTGGTAACGGAGAATTGCACACCACATTACGAACCAACTCTGTGGTTTCGATATGTTGTGATAAACCAGGACCGATGGCCAGGATATCAGCCCACGCTGTCAAGCCTTCAATATCAGTTAACGCTTTGAGCCCTATCGATCGGTCGGTTGATTCCGGTAGTGGTTTAATCATCACTTCAGTCATCTTTACCGCGAGTACATCCACAAGACTGCTGGGTGCACCTAGAAAGACCATCCCTGCACCTGAGCGCATTGCCGCAAGGGATGACAACGTAGCCGCACCTGTCATACCGACAGAACCTGCTACCAGCGCCACTCGACCACGGTCTCCCTTATGGTCATCGGGTTGATGTATTGGAATTAAATCTCTCATTTCTGCTAAATCAGATTTTATCAACCAGAGGTTTTCCAATTCGATGGCCTCAGGAGGAAAACCAATGTCGGCTACCTCAACCTTTCCACTCCAGTATTTTCCTGGATAAGTCACCAGATCCAACTTCATTAAACCAATTGAAACGGTCTTATTTGCCACAATACACGGAGCGAATTTACTATTCATGCAAGAAGGTTCAATATCCCCTGCCAATCCAGAAGGCACATCGATTGATAGGACCGGTACTTTTGATTGGTTAATCATCCATATAACATCGGCTGGCAAGCCATGGACGATCCCCCTTAATCCTGTACCCAGAATGGCATCGATATACAGATCCGCTTGTATCTTCAGCGAGGATATATTTTCTTCCGTAAGGTAGGCCATCCTTACACCGGCTTGCATGGCCAAATTTAAGTGAGCGGCTGCGTCACCAGTATATGATTCTTTTGATGCCAGCAAGTAGCACCAAACATCTACCCCATCGAGATGGAGATAGCGGCCGACGACAAATCCATCGCCGCCATTATTACCCTTACCACAAAATATGATGGTTTTTTTACCTGAAATCTCAGATAGCATTTGATGTGCAAATTTTGCAACGGCCAGACCAGCTCGATCCATCAGATCAAAACCTGCGATCCCACACTCGTCGATCGTCCTTCGATCTATAGATTGCATCTGTTTCGGTGTGCAAATCAACATGATATTAAACCTGGCTATCTGAAATATAAGACGATTGGAATACAGAGTCTTGATATGAATTAAGAAAATTACGTCTGAACAAAAAGAGGAGTCCACCACTCAAGACGACCGTGCTTCCGACCACTATAAACGGTTGTAAAATAAATGTCTCCATCACCCAAATGCTTCGTGCCATGTCCATTTGAGACAATAAAATTGCGAACCCATTATGGATCAGGTGGATGATAATCCCTGGATAAACACTTTTGGTCAAATAAGCGAGCAAGCCCAATACAAATCCTTTAAACAATGTAGAAGGCATCCACCATATCGGGTGAAGGAGACAAAAAAGGATACTGGTCAGCGCGATGGCTTTCAAGGGATGCCAACTCTGTTCCAGAGAGGACTGGATAAATCCTCGGAAAAATAATTCTTCACAGATGGCTGCCGCTACAATGTAGGTTAGTATAATGAGTATCAAATCGCCAAAAGAATTAAGAAGAAGCATATTCTCCAATATGGTGTCTATTTCTCTTGGCATCGGATACATATTATTGAAAACGATATGTATGACATTACTCAATATTGTCAATGCCAAACCTAAACACACCCGTGAGGGGCCACATATACACACTTATAGGATAGATGCGAAAAGCACGAGAGAGGTTGAACCTATTTTTCGAAATGATTAAAAAAGCCGGGAGCAAAATAACCAATTCGCTCATAAGCATGCCCACATCGCCCAGCGAACTTAATGCATACCCGCTGACAATCCACAAAAATCCTGTCACCCCTGCTATTTTTCCTACTGAGGTAGTATCTGGGACATCCGATTCGATCTGGCGTTTATCATTCGACACAGTACACCCTTACTGAAATAGTTCTTTAACGCAGGGAGAGTCGGTATCAGGGGCGGTCAACATATATTTTATGGCCTGAAAAGCTTCTTTACGGTTCTGTATGGTACCCATGATCTCTTGTTTCTCAAGTTGCCCCAGAAGGTGGCCAATTTGAGGTCCAGGTTGTAATTGGTATACTTGAATAATATCCGTACCGGAAATAATCGACCCGTTCTCCTGAACCTTCTTTTGTCGCGCTCTAATCCATATCAAACGTTTTAAAATCCGGGATAATTCAGGGATATGGTGCCGCTGAGTTTTTTGTAGCCCCCAAATGAGCATGACGACACCATTGGTTTCTTCTTTCCCTTCGCAAGCCAGGGCATATAGATGATCATCGGTGAGTGAATCTGTCCTGTGCCATTTGAGAAACTGTAAAATCAATCGGACAAGTTTTCCCAGCACATGTTGTTCCTTATTGCTGAGCCGCAATCGTGTAACAGCCGTCCGGACAAAAAGATTATAGTTTTCATCTTGCGTCCCGATCTGCTCAAGTATGACAGCGGCCAACCGTACTATCCAGCCCCAGGGTCTGTCTCCGGCTATGGTCTGGTGTTGTCGATCAGTCAAGCGTTTAGATATGATTTGGTCTAATGCTGGGTCCTTCTGATTCAACATACCATCGATCTGTTTTAATAAGATATATTCTGGGATTCCTGATTTGTCCTGGCCTCGCCATTCAGGGAATATAGCATGGATAATACCTATTTCATGCATGATGTGCATCCATGTCCAGGTTTTGAATTGGCAGAAAAAAGTGGCCATCTCTTCGAGGATCCGTTCACCAGATATTTGTGATAATTGATTTGCCCAACGCCTGATCCAGACGACCGTCTCTTCATTCATCGTCAAATCTAATTGGGCGGCAAAACGAAAAGCTCGTAATAATCGTAGAGGATCATCAACAAATGCCTGTTCGGAAATGGCATTCAGCCGTTTATTATTCAGATCTTTTGAGCCAAGCAAAGGATCGATAAGAAACGATTGCTGATCAAGCAGGTCTGTTAATTTGACCGCCATAGCATTAATAGTAAAGTCCCGGCGATTCAAATCCTCATTCAATGAGTCGCCCTTTAACGATGTTATATCTATTGTCAACATTCTCTTCAGGACTACCCGCCCGGTTCTGTCTTTTTCATCGAGGGGAATAAACGGACAATGTAGGGATTCTGCGATTTGCTTTGCACAGTGCAAGCCATCACCTAGGACTGTTAAATCCATATCTGTAACTGGTCGGTTCAACAGCGTATCGCGGATGCAACCACCCACGATATATGCTTCATGATTTACAGAAGAACTGAGTTGCCTTAGCGCGGGTATAAGACGAGGATGGGTTTGAAGGAATGGTTGAAGTAATTCGGTCAAGGGAAGCATGGAAATCCAGAAGACACATTTCAGCACGGAAAGAGATGAACCACAGAAATCTACAGAACACGACGAGCGAATTAATTCGCCAATAAACCCTTAACCCTACACGATCAGTGGTCAAAATACAAATGAAAACCTATAGGTAAAATAGAAACCTGTCAAGCGAAATCCAGGTTGACATAAGGCCCTAATATCAATACTAATAGGGATGTATAGGCCCTCTTTACCCAACTGATTTGGTCCAGTCTACATTCATTCAAAATACCCCACGGATTTTACCTTATGCAGCTATATCCAGCTATTGATATTCGTAACGGAAAGTGTGTCCGCCTCTTGCAGGGAGATAAAGATCGGGAGACTATCTACAGTGCCGATCCCGTATCTATTGCTAAACGATGGCAGTCGCAAGGCGCGACTTTTTTGCATATCGTTGATCTTGATGGGGCGTTTACAGGGCATTCGTTAAATGAGGCCAGCATTACAGGCATCTTGCAAAACATACATATTCCTGTTCAGCTTGGTGGTGGGATAAGGACGATTGGTGATATTAACCGATGGCTTTCACTTGGCGTTGCCCGTGTCATCATCGGTACAGCAGCAGTCCAGAATCCCGATATGGTTCACCAAGCCATCAATCGTTGGGATTCAGACCATATTATGGTCGGGATTGACGCCAGAGATGGTGAAGTGGTGGTCAAGGGATGGGAAACAGGATCGGCCTGCACGGTTGACGAAGTCGCCCTAAGCATGAAAGATGCCGGTGTTACCAGGATTGTGTTTACGGACATTGCTCGAGATGGCATGATGACCGGCCCCAACATCGCATCAACCTCTGCCCTGGCACGGAGCAGCGGCTTACAAATAATTGCATCGGGCGGTGTATCATCCATGAATGATCTTACATCGATTGAGGCCATATCCTCGGAAGGGATAGATGGGGCAATTATTGGGAAAGCATTGTACGAAGGCGTGATCGATTTGTCCGAAGCGGTTACAATCTTTCAGACTTAAAACATCAAATCTATGAATCAAAGAGGGATTTAGAAGATAGAATAACTCAAGCCGACCGAGAGGGCCTGTTTAATTTGCGTTTCAGGACTTGCCAACAAGTCTCGGACAACCTGTACATTGATGTTTGTTGTAATGTACTTGTTCACTTTTAATGTCAGGGTCGTGTCGCTTCTTAATATGGGGTCATTTACGTTGTTCAGAGGAATAAAAGTTTCAAACTTACCGTTGAACAGGATGTTTTCCGCGAGCGCCCATGTAATAATAGTCACTGATTCGAATCCACCTTCTGTGTTTATTTTTTCAATATTTGCTGTACTGGGATCATCAGAAAATGTGTTATATGTCCGGGTAATGGTTTCACGAACACCGATAGCCAGTCTCGTTTTTATTTCATCTATTGGTTCATACCCTGCCCCCACGGTTTGGGTTAAATAGGCAGGATCAAAGAATTGAGAAACCGGGGTACTATTTCCCAAGGCATCAAAATCCAGACCACGGGCGAATTGGGTTTTTAACGTGGCAGAAACAAAAGGATTTATATAGGGACCTAATTTATAGGTCAAAACGGTTTCCACATCAATCTTGTCATCCGTTTTCCTGAATCCCGAATCTCCCTGCCGCGTTTGCCCCAATGCGGATTTGTACGATGTTCGCCAATTGGTTTCCTCATCATTTCGCTCATGTTTTCCATCGAAAATAAGGGTCCATGCCATTGAGCTCTCTCCCCCTTGTGCCCAATCCTTAAAAGCCACTTGAGAAAGGGCTACTGAGCCAGCCAGACTATGGTCCCATGGACCGGAGGATTCGGTTGATTCATCCTGGGATAGCGCCGTGGAAACAAAACCTAATAGATAACACATGGCGATAAAAAAACTATACATCAGCGACCTCTTTGTGGTTAAGCGGGGTGATATAAAAATCTTGATATTTAAAGATAAATAACCGATTAGAAAAAACATGTGTAATATATGTCCATTGGTCTTTTTGTCGAGCATGTAATCTCAAAACAAAGAGGGGTATTTCAATTCAAGAAGGGTTGGAGGTTTTGTAATTACAAATAATTCAGTGGTCAGGTATATTATTACGAAACCATCCGTACTTACCACTTTGGTCTAATAAAACGGATACTATTTACCATAAAACGGAGGATATTATGCCCGATAATGGCATCACCGTCCTGATGATAGAAGACAATCCTATCCATGCTCGATTAATACAGAACTTGTTAGATTCGAGCAATTTGAGCTACAACATCCTGACAGCAGATAGTCTTGCAAGAGGTATCGAGCAACTTGATCAACATCCGATTGATGTTATCCTGCTCGATCTCGTCTTGCCGGATAGTGCCGAAATGGCCACCTTTCAAAGTGTGCGAGAGGCAGCACCCGATCTACCCATAATCGTTTTAACCAGTCTGGATGATATTTCTCTGGCATCGAGAGCAGTTGATGCAGGTGCCCAGGATTATTTGATTAAAACGGATGTCAACAGCACGCTACTCGCCCGGTCCATTCATTATGCCATTGAACGGTTTCGGGCCCGAAGTGGTGAGTTTGACGGCACGATGTTCCGGCTGGCTCAACAACAATTTTTAAAAGCCGCCCAAATTATGAATCTGGACGATAATATCCGGGAGCGCCTCCTTTTTCCACAAAGAACACATGTCGTCACCATACCGTTTCGACGCGATGAGTATAATCTGGTTGAAACAGTATTCGGTTATCGGGTGCAACATCTTTTAACTATGGGCCCCACAAAGGGAGGGATCAGATATCATGAAGATGTCAATCTCGGAGAGACCTCTGCCCTTGCGATGTGGATGACCTGGAAATGTGCTTTAATGAATCTGCCCTTCGGCGGAGCCAAAGGCGGCGTACGCATTGATCCTACGGGCTTATCAAGGCGGGAACTTCAAAGATTGACGCGACGCTACACCTCTGAAATTATCGATATTATCGGACCTGACAAAGATATCCCTGCACCGGATATGGGGACTGATGAGCAGGTTATGGCCTGGATTATGGATACCTACAGCCAACAGGCCGGATATACTGTTCCTGGGGTGGTAACGGGTAAACCAGTGGTATTGGGTGGATCCCTCGGTAGAAAAGAAGCTACTGGCCGGGGACTTGTCTATCTCATAGAGGCCGCAGCAAAACATATCAGCTTACCTCTTTCGGGAGCCACAGCCGTAGTCCAGGGCTTTGGTAACGTCGGTAGTTCCACGGCCCGTTTTTTAGCAGAGGATGGTGCAAAAGTGGTGGCGGTAAGTGATGTAACCGGCGGCATTTATAATGCAAACGGGCTGTCATTGCAATCCCTGTTCGATTACATTGAAGAAAATCGTTTTTTGAAAGGATATCCGGAAGCGGATGAGGTGTCCAATGAAGAGTTGCTGGAACTCCCTTGTGATATCCTCGCACTTTGTGCATTACAAAATCAGATTACAGGTAAAAATGCAGATCGTATCAAATGCAAATTATTGGCAGAAGGCGCGAACGGACCAACGTCTTTGGAAGCTGACGAGATATTGAATAAAAAAGGCGTCTTTATTCTGCCTGATGTCCTTGGAAATGCTGGCGGGGTTACAGTTTCTTATTTTGAATGGGTCCAGGACACACAGAACTATATGTGGACGCTTAAAGAAATTAATGGACGGCTGCATGCCATATTGATGGATGCCTTTGAACGGACGGTATCACGAGCTGTTGGGGATAGTATCGACATGAGGACGGCAGCATTAATCGAAGGTATAAACAGAGTAACCCAGGCCAAATTATTACGCGGTGTTTTTCCATAGATCGCTGAAAACATGCAAGTGTGGGTAGAAGTTTATCGAGATATAGGTCCTGCTGAGAGGAGATCACCACATATCTCCTCTGCTTTTTACTACCCTGGAGAATTACCTTGGCAAATATAGATTATGATTCTGGATGGGTAAGACGGTTGCAAAGAATCTCTTATCTGTCCAGCTGGACCGTTATAATTCTTTCTTGTCTGGTCCTGTTCGGCTGGTTGTTCGAGATCTCTCTGCTCAAAACTATGGTCCATCCCGGCCGTGTCCCCATGAACCCACTCACCTCAGTTGCGTTCCTTATGGCCGGTGGATCTTTGTGGCTTTTGCTACCCGAAACAGGTTCATCCCGACGTCGGATGTTCGGGTTTATTTCCATTGTTTTCCTCACGGTCATCGCCGGATTGAAACTGATTGATTTTCAACTCGTTAATCAGGGTATTGATGAATGGCTGTTCTCTTCTACGCTCGGGGGAAGTAGAATGGCACCCCATACGGCCTTTACCTTCCTTTTGCTGGGCGTATCCCTTATCCTGCTTGATGTGCGAGGTCCCCGTCACTGGTTGTCAAAAGCGTGTGTGATGATTGCTGCTATGATCGCCCTGCTCTCTCTTACCGGGGCCATATACAGCACGCTTGTTCTTTACCGCGTTTCAGGTTTTATCCCGATCACACTGAATACCGCCCTGGGTTTTGGGGTCTTATGTGCGGGTATTTTTTCAGCCCGTCCTACACGTGAACCTGCATCCACCCTTGTCAGTGCTACGGCGGGTGGTATTATGGCCCGTCGCTTGCTGCCAGCTGCATTTGTCATTCCTCTTATACTGGGGTGGATACAATTCCAGGGGGAACGGGCCGGATTCTATGGGGTTGAATTTGGCCTATCACTCTTTGCCCTTTCTAATATAATCGCCTTTAATTTCCTCATCTGGTGGAATGCCCGTTCTCTCGGTCGGATTGATGCAGAACGTACACGAGTGGACCGTGAGTTGCATCGTCAAAATACGCTCCTTGAACAGACCACACATGATCTCGTACAGTTCCAGCAGGAGTTGCAGGAAGCAAAAGAAATCGCAGAAAATGCCAACAAGGCCAAGAGCGAATTCCTCGCCAATATGAGCCATGAAATAAGAACCCCCATGAATGGGATCATTGGAATGATCCAAATCCTTATGGGTTCCAGCGTCTCTACGCAACAACGAGAGCATCTTAATTTAATAGACCAATCCGCAGATTCACTGCTTGTTTTGTTAAATGACATTCTTGATTTTTCAAAAATAGAGGCAGGGAAACTGGAATTGGAATATATCCCATTTCAACTTCGGGACATTATAGAAGATACGGTGCAAACAGTTGCCCTGAGTGCAGCCGCAAAAGGATTGGAGCTGGCCTGTCACATTCCCAATGAAGTGCCAAACCACCTTATTGGGGACCCAGGTCGGCTGCGTCAGATTGTGGTTAATCTCGTCGGTAATGCCACCAAGTTTACCGAACATGGAGAAGTCGTTATGGACCTCGAGGTTGAACATCAGTCCGACGATGCCGTCTTGTTACATTTCTGGGTAAAGGATACAGGGGTTGGGATTCCTGAGAATAAACAACTGCAAATTTTCGATGTTTTCAGTCAGGCTGACAGTTCCATGTCCCGAAAATTCGGCGGTACGGGTCTGGGGTTAGCTATTTGCAGCCAACTTACCGCTATGATGGGTGGACGAATCTGGGTTGAAAGTATAGAAGATCAAGGAAGTACGTTTCATTTTACCGTGGATTTTAATAAACAAAAAGATGTTCTTGAACCTATCCTTCCGCACTTAGACACGTTTGAAAATATGCCTGTTCTTATTGTGGATGATCATAAAATGAGCCGCATGATTTTAGAGGAAATGTTGACCCAATGGAAAATGACACCTACGGGAGTTACCTCGCAGCAGGATGCCCTTACAAAATTAACTGGGGCCAAACAAAATGGACTGGATTACAAGGTTATCCTTATAGACGTAATGCTGCCTGACATGGATGGATTGACTATTGCGGAAAAAATTCGTCAAAGAATTGAATTTAAGGACCTTTTTATCATATTCCTGACCACAGCGGGGAACCCTATCGACCTCGATCGATTAGAGAAAATTGGTCCCGTCCAAATGCTTAATAAACCGGTTAAACAATCTGAATTATACCAAACATTAAACATAGGCATGACTATCAATTTTCACCATGAGCCAACAGGTCCATCCGACCTCTCAAAAGTAATCAGCCCACGCCGCATTTTGCTTGCAGAAGATGGTATAGTCAATCAACGCGTAGCAAGTATGATCCTAGAATCTCGGGGGCACCAGGTTACCGTAGCGAATAATGGAAAAGAAACCGTTGAAATGTTTCAGAAAGAACCATTTGACCTGATACTCATGGATATTCAAATGCCAGAGATGGATGGTTTGGAAGCCACGTGGACCATTAGAAGTATTGAGGAGGAAGGGACCCATATTCCTATTATTGCCATGACGGCGCATGCCATGAAAGGAGACAGAGAAAAATGTCTCGAGGCCGGGATGGATAACTATCTGTCGAAACCGATTCGGGCCGATCTATTGTTTGAATTGGTCGAATCCTGCCCCGCATCTTCAGAAGTCGTGGATCCCCCGGTTTCATCCGACCAAGAAACGCCCGATTCCCCCCAACCTGAAAAACCGACGGAGGTTCTGATTTCGAAGACCGTTCTTTTTGATTGGGAGAAAGCACTTTCTCAGGTTGGCGGAACTAAAGAAATTCTTGTTGACTTAATCCAATTGTTTGGGGAGGAAGCGCCTAAACTATCAAAGGCCATACGGATTGCAGTAGAAGAGAAAAATATGGCCGAGGTTCGAAGAAATGCCCATACGTTGAAAGGATCAGCCCGTATCTTTTCCGCAGAGCCCCTTGTAGACGCTGCAGCCCGCATTGAAATGATGGGTAAGGATCAGGATCTTTCGGAGATTGACGACGCGTTGATCTCCCTTGATGTCGAAATAGACCGCCTACTGCCTGCGCTTGATCATAAAGTTTGCCATGGGGCTGATAAATAATCAGTTTCCCTTTCCGTACATTTTCAAATATTTATTTTCAGCTTCAATACTGCCAATAAGAATGACCTCTGATTCTGCGGGTAAGCGCATGGATGGGTCAGGATTAACATGCATTTTCCCTCCGGCATACACGGCCGTGATATAGCACCCGGTATTCTGTTGTATGGCTGTTTCTGCCATAGTTTTCGCCGCTAGTTCCACAGGCAGTTTAACACGGAACAGATTCAGGCCTTCGGTAATCATCATGATGTCATTGCGTTTGAGTAGATTAAATATGGTATTAGCCCCCATTGAGGCGTAAGACATCACAAAGTCAGCTCCTGCCTGATGTAGCTTTTCCACATTTCGTTCCAATTTTGCCCGGCTGATAATTTGAATATCGGGCCGTAAGCGGCGATAATAGATTGTGAGGTAGACATTCGTATCATCATCGTGGGATGTTATAATTACCGCCGGTGACTCCATGATGCCGGCTTTCTTCAAAACTTCCAGATCTGCCGCATCGCCATAAATATACTTATCATCCTCCGGTATTCTACTTTGTTGCTGCTCAATAATACGGTAATCCACATCGTTTTTCGACAGCGTCGCCCCGGCAGCTCGCCCGACCCGTCCACTTCCGATAATAATAATCGGCGCATTGACCACGTGATAAATAGCAAATAATTCATTATAAGCCATGATCTGTTCTTCTGTTCCCATCAGGACCAGTATGATCCGTTCTGAAAGGATCGTATCTGCTGACGACGGTTCAAAATTCCCCCTTCCCCATATGCCTACAACGGTCACCCCGGTGAGTTCCCGCAAGCGGGATTCCTTGAGTGTTTTACCTACCAGCGGCGTACCATCGATACTGGCTTCGGCAAACATCAAGCCCTCTACACTCCCTATTACATGAGACATGGCATCCACACCTGTAGCCAGACGACCGAGAAAGTCACCCATCTGCTGTCCTAATTGAATGACATGTGTACTACCGGCCAATTCTAATATATCTACGGAAGCTGGTGAGTTTGCCGTGGTGATGATAGGTACGCTGGCACTAATGTCACGGACTGTAAATGCAACACTCGTATTTCTCGTATCTTTGGACGTAGACGCGACCAGCGCCGCATCATTCACGTTCACCTTACGGTATGTCGCAGGATTATCCAGATCACCATGCACAATATTAAATCCCTGATCATGCAAACGCAGCGCCTCATCAAGATCCTCGATGACAAGCACATAGCCATAACTATATTGCCCCAATTTGGCGATAAGGTTATGGGTTACTTCATCATAGTGTGTGATAATCACATGATCTCGTACATCTGCCGGAAGTTCACGGGGGGCTCTTGATATCGACTGGGCTTTCATCCAGGGTTGGTATACGAATTCAATGAATGTAAATGGCAGCATAATCAGGAGGAAGAGCATCCCTGTAAGTAAAACACAAACGGAAAATACCCGCCCAAGATCCGACTGAAATGTGATATCGCCATAGCCGAGGGTCGTCATCGTACTCAACGTCCAGTACAAACCAGTAAACCAGGAATGTACATTTCCTTCTAGTTGCTGAATCAGGTGAAACACAATCGTATAGATAAGGATAAGGGCCGTCATCGCGAGGAAGAATCTATATACAAATTTGAGATTCTCCGCTCCGATCCGATCTCGCACGTAGACGATGTATGGACTCAGGGGGTTATACATGACCTATTCTCCATTTTGTTGTAACAACTTTTCCACCAATCCGATCTCCCGGGCTCGTGACTGGCACCAAGACCAGCGCCTGTGTCTCCTTGGAATTATTCATTAAATGCACTTGATCATGCCAATGCGTCTCATCCTTCAAATGTTCAATTGGCCGTTAACCGGACGAGGATCAGTTTCATCGATCAATATTCCTCACGTACAGTTCCAGCAACCTGTTCACTGAGATCGGATCCCCATTTTTTCGCAAGGGCCGTTTGTTCCCGAGATTTAGCCAGACTTTGTACTTGATCGGCCATACCTACGATCCGATTAACATCTTTCGTCGTCAGTCTAAGTCGGTTTGTCATACGTGTCAAGTTCGCTTCATTTTTGAAGAAGACCGATATCTCTCATTTACTGCGCTTTTTACTTGATTTTCAAATACATACGTGTATATCGTTCCTATCACTTGAGGCGTTGAAAATACAATCGATACCGGTTAATTTCAAAATTAATACATTCATCCTGCTGCGATGATAGAGCCATGTTACTACAGATATGAAAGACTGTGTCAATTTAAATAAAATGAGAGTTAAACCGTTATAAGAAAAGGTAGAGCACAGGAGAACGGATAGACTATGACGCCATTAGCTGTATTATTTGACCTGGATAACACGCTGGTGGACCGCGTCGCTTCCCTGAGAGTTTTTTCAAAATGTCTGGTGGACCACATGAGGGTGAATCTCAATCTGATCTCATTAGATAAGGTGCAATCTATTGTGACTTCTGCTGACGGGGGTGGCTATCGTGCAAAAGATGACGTGTTTAAAGATATCATCGGACAAATACCTTGGATTGAGGTACCTACGATCTCAAACCTGAACCTATTTTACAGGCAGCGATTTCCGGACTGTACCGTCGCTAAAGCCGGGCTATTTGAAATGCTTAACTGGTTTCGTACCCGAGGATTCCGTACTCGGCATGATAACCAATGGCAAGATAGCCATGCAAATGGGTAAGATAGAACATTTATCTTTGCAATCTTATTTCGACCACATTACTATATCAGAGGCCATCGGTAAAAAGAAGTCTGATCCGTATATTTTTCATCAGGGCCTCCTTGCTATGGCAGTTACACCAGATAAGGCCTGGTGTATTGGGGATCATCCCATAAATGATATTAAGGGCGCTGCAGACGTTGGTTTGACGACGATTTGGATAACCGGGAGCCACACCTGGCCAATAGATCAACCTGAACCAGATTTTACGATCAACTACTTAGATCGTTTGATTCACCTGATAAGTAACCTTTAAAAAAGGAAATCAATATTCAATGGACCGTGTTCTTTCTTACATAGAATCTCATCGCGATCAAGCTATAGAAGGTCTGAAGGATTTTTTACGGATTCCGAGTGTCAGTACGCATCCGCATCATAAGGCGGATGTGTCTCGTTGTGCTGGATTTCTCGCAGATGAACTTCGGCGGATTGGGATGAAACGGGTAAATATTGCCCCGACAGCCGGTCATCCTATTGTATATGCTGAATGGCTGGAAGCACCAGGCCAACCCACGGTCTTAATGTATGGGCATTATGATGTCCAGCCTGCGGAACCTTTTGAATTGTGGGAGAGTGAGCCTTTTGAACCGACGATCCGCGGTGATAACCTTTTTGCCCGAGGTTCGACAGACGATAAAGGTCAAGTGTGGCTGCATGTTAAGGCGTTAGAAGCTCATCTTGCCCAGCACGGACGATTGCCTGTAAATGTTAAGATGTTAATCGAAGGGGAAGAAGAAGTCGCCAGTGCCCACCTTGAAACCTATATAGAAACGCATAAAGAAGAATTAGAAGCGGATGTCGTCATGGTATCTGATACGACCATGTACGATTATGAGAGGCCTTCCATTGGATATGGTTTGCGTGGTCTGGTCTATATGGAGATTCAGATTGAAGGCCCCAATAAAGATTTGCATTCAGGTGGATATGGTGGCTCGGTGGCTAACCCCCTTAATGTCATATCCGACATTATTGCTCAATTGATCGATCAGAATGGGCGTATCACGATTCCCGGTTTTTATGACCACATCGTGCCATTAACGGATACGGAACGCACGGCATTTGCTGCATTGCCTTTCAGTGAGGCCACCTTCGCGGAACGGTTGGGTGTAGCTGAATTAAAAGGTGAGGAAGGATACTCCACCCTGGAACGGATATGGGCACGGCCTACACTTGATGTAAATGGTTTGATGGGCGGGTTCACAGGAGAAGGGTCAAAAACAGTCATTGCCTCTAAAGGGATGGCCAAAATCAGTATGCGTCTGGTGCCTGACCAGGATCCTGAAATAATCGCTGAGACCTTCGAAGCGTATGTTAGAACACTGGCCCCCCCTTCAGTAAAAATCAATTTTCTGCGACACGGGACGGGAAAACCGATTCTCACCCCCAGGAACCATCCTGCTGTGAAAGCGGCGGATTATGCGATATCCCAGGGCTTTGGTATTGCACCAGTGTATATCCGAGAAGGGGGAAGCATTCCGGTCGTGGCCACATTTCAGGAGCGGCTCGGTTTACCCACAGTATTAATGGGCTTCGGACTCCCCGATTGTGACGCCCATGCCCCAAATGAAAAATTCAATTTGCAGAATTTCTTTCGGGGGATTAAAAGTGCCGCCTGGTTCTATGCAGAATATGGCAAAAATAATACGTAGTGCCAGATAAGAATGTAAACTGAATTGGTTAACAAAAGGGAATATAAACACGATGTATCATGGATACTATGAAGGTAAAACGGTGCTCATAACCGGTATCACCGGATTTAAGGGAACCTGGCTAGCGATCGCGCTTTTGAAAGCAGGGGCTAAGGCCGTTATTGGATTGGATAAGGCCCGTCGGCCCAAGTCGAATTTTCTCATGTCCGGATTGGATCAGGTGACCACCTTTGTGCAGGGTGATGTCCGTGATTCTGCTTTGATGCTGAATCTGCTGACGGAATATCAGGTAGATGTCGTGTTTCACCTGGCTGCACAGCCCATCGTTAAAATCGCCTACCAGGATCCCCTGGAAACTATTGAATCTAATATAATCGGCACAACCGTCGTTTTGGAAGCGATCAGGCACGCCCCGACGGTGAGCCGATGTGTGGTCGCCACCTCGGACAAGGCATACGGCGATAAGGGCGGGGCCTTATATTATGAAGATGACCAATTAAAGGGGAGGGATGTCTACAGTGTATCTAAAAGCGCAGCGGATTTGATCACGCAGGCTTGGATTGCCAATTATTTTAATGAAGCAGGTGTCCACTGCGGTATTGTCCGATGTGGTAATATTATCGGCGGGGGTGACTGGTCGACGGGCCGTATTGTGATAGATTGTGTGGAAGCCTTTTATGAAAAAAGATCACCGGATATTCATAATCCACAGATGGTTAGAGATTATTTTTACGTCCTTGATGCCGTTAGCGGCTATTTGTCGTTAGGGGCCGCTTTGGATCAGGAGGAAGTAAGTGGGGGGGCCTTTAACTTCGGCCCAACCGAACATGATATTGGTAATGATGATCTTGCGACCAGGCTGTGTACACTTTGGGGCCAAGGCATCACCTGGACACACACGCCTCCGGATGAAATTTTCCCTGAAATCCACAAACAAACCCTCTCCTGGGATAAAGCCAATAAACTGTTAGGCTGGTCTCCGGTCTATACACTTGATGAAGCCTTGCAGGACACCGTGGCATGGTATAAAGGCTGGCAAGAAGAACCGCTCGATGAACTCAATTTAAGGCTTTTAGATCAATATGATACGCTGGCAGAGGAGCGCAGAATGAATTGGACAAAATAAGGGTTTATCTATTCTGTGTTCGGGTTCAGAATGAATCCATCTTCAGTGAACACTAACCTTCCTCCTCGATGGATGCCATATCTCCACGATATTGCTGTTCATGCATCCTGCTATATAATCTTCCTACTTGTATAAGTTCATCATGAGATCCCTGTTCCACGATCTTACCCTCATCGAGGACATAAATTCGATCACAGGATGAAACACTCGATAGGCGGTGAGCCACAATGAAACCCGTGCGGTCTCTCAACACATCATGAAGCGTGGCCTGTATCCGGGCTTCGGTTTTAGAATCAAGCGCAGAAGTACAGTCGTCAAGAATGATGATTTGAGGCTTTGTTAAGAGTGCCCTGGCGATGGCCATGCGTTGCTTCTGTCCACCGGAGAGCTTAATGCCCTGTTCTCCCAGTCGCGTCTCATACCCTTCGCCTAGTGTCTCAATGAAACTATGGATATTCGCGGCTTTGGCAACCTCTACCACTTCCTCTTGTGTGGCATCCAGACGACCATATCTGATATTGTCTGCCAGCGTAGCGGAAAATAAAGTGCTTTCCTGTGGCACCATGCCTATGCGTGTACGAATTGAAAGTAATTCAATCTGCCGTACATCTATGCCGTCGATGCATACCTCTCCCTGATTTGTTTCATACAACCTGGGTATGAGTTTAACCAGGGTTGATTTTCCCGAGCCGCTTGGACCTACAATGCCCACTTTCATACCTGGTTCTACATCCATGGAGATGTCATGCAAGATCGGCGCTATCGAGCTATATCCGAAAGTGACATTTTTAAATTGAACTCGGCCCCCTCCTGATGGTATGGCAACGGCACCAGATGCATCGTGAATCAGAGGGGCTGTATCCAGCGTCTCAAATAATCTGTCAATCGCCGCATTCGCTCTTTGAATAGTCACATTAATCGAGATTAAATTTACAATGGGATCGAAGACATAGGCAGTATAAGCATAAAACATCAATAGTTCACCGATAGTCAATTCATCTGCTTCGATCAAAGATCCACCATACCAGAGAACGAGTGCCCCACCCACCCCACTGACCAGGGCAGCAATGGCATTCCACAGCGTACCCTGTAAATTCTGCGTCATATTCAGGGTGAAATGCTGGGTTACCTTTTTCTTGAATTCATCAGATTCGTATCGCTCATTGACGAATGATTTCACTACGCGGACACCGGATATAGATTCCTCCAGATTTGCCATAACTTCATCTGTTTTCTTTCGTACTTCTTTGCTCGTCCTGCGCATCCGTCCTGCAAAGGCCATATGCGTGACGGCATAACAAGGCAATATAAGAACGGTGATGAGAGCGAGCTTAAAATGGATAAAAAACAGAACGGTGATGATCACTACCAACGTCATGAAGTCAGTAAAAATATTAACCATTCCACTGCTGAGCATTTTTTGTATCGCAGCACCGTCGCTGATGATTCGAGACATCAACTTACCCGTTTGGGTTTGTTCGAAATAACTCAATGAGAGGCGATGTAAATGAGCGACCAGGGCATGACGGATATGAAATTTAACCCTTTGTCCAACAAAAGTGACCACATACTGTTGCGCCATCATAATACCACGAGATCCGATGGTGACGCCAAGAACCGCAACAAGAATGTATATCAAATCCTCGGTTTGTTCATTGACGATCACATCGTCAATTAAATATTGAATAATCCAGGGTAGAGGCAGGGTAGAGGCCGAAGATAATAATGTTAAAAATGCGGACAAAATCAGCCAGGGCCAGAAGGGCTTTACGTAGTTATTTAAGAGGCGAACAAAGTTTTTTGACATCGGGAAAATTATGTATAGCGATCAGGTTGTTATGTACCATCTGATATCGTTGAAGATATTTTTAAATATATTAAAAGCTATCGGCCTGTTTGGAATCAACATTGGGACGAATGATGGTTTGTATGAGGATAGATGTTATTATACTTCTTACATGACCACACTCAGGCATCTGATTCATGTAAAACCGTTTCCGGATGACCATTTTTATGTGATGTTTTTTTAAATTGTTCTTCATAAAGAAGGGCGTATAGACCATTAAGATTCATTAGACTTCCATGGGTGCCCGTCTCAATGATTTTCCCATGATCCATGACGACAATCAGGTCCGCATCCAGGATAGTTGAAAGCCGGTGCGCGATGACAAAACTTGTCCGGTTCTTTCTAACATTTTTTAGCGCTTCCTGAATCAGGCTTTCTGACTGCGAATCCAAAGCCGATGTGGCCTCATCCATAATTAAAATGCGCGGATCAGCAACAATCGCACGGGCAATAGCGATTCGCTGTTTCTGCCCGCCTGAGAGAGTGGTCCCTTCTTCTCCAAGGCGGGTCTCATAGCCATCGGGCAAGGAGGTGATATAGTCATGTATATTGGCAATTTGAGCGGCCTGTTCTACTTCCTCATCTGAAGCATCCATCTTTCCATACCGTATATTGTTACGTATTGATGCGTCGAACAATACAGATTCCTGCAAAACGATGCCTATCTGTTCCCGAAGTGATTCAATGGTCACATCCCTGCTGTCATAGTCATCGATAAGTATGGTACCTAATATCGGATCGTAAAACCTGGGGATGATGTTTACCAAGGTCGTCTTGCCGCAACCCGTATGCCCGACGAACGCAACCGTCATACCTGGCTCAATATCCAGATTAATGGAATCCAAAACGAACTGATCCGGACTGTATCCGAAACAAATATCACGTAATTCCACATGGCCCTTAATACGCGGTAATCGGACCTCGCCCTCATCTTCCACATCGGGCTTCGTATTAAGAATTTCAAACACTCGGTCGACCGATACCAGACTCTCCTGGATATTGGCGCTCAAGGTCGCAAGGCGGACGGCCGGACTATAGAGAAAGCCCACCAGCCCATAAAAAGCGATTAATTCTCCCGTGGACATAACTTTCTGAATTACGGCATACCCGCCATACCATAGCACAAGGGCCGTTCCCAAACCACTGATGCTTCCCGCAATGGCAGAAAACTTTATAGATACAAAAGCCCGCTCCAAGTTCAAATCTGTATTCTCCCAGGTCGACATCTCAAAATCTTTTGTTTCCCGTTCTTCCTGGGCGAAGGCCTTCACCACGTAAACGGCGGACATCGTTTCCTGGACTGAACCGAAGATCCGATCCCAGCTGGCTCGTATACCCTGCGACATGAGCCGAATTCTTGGTTTAAAATACTGGCGGTTGGCAATATAAAAGGGCACCACGGAAATGCTCATCAATGCCAGTGCCCAGTTTTTATAGAAAAGTAAACCTATCACCACAAAGAGGGTCACAAAATCAGTAAAAGCCCTAATAAATTGACTGGACAACATACTCTGGATATTCGTTACATCGTCCATCACCCGGGACATGATCTTCCCGGTTTGTTTTTTATCGTAGTAGCTCAGGGAAAGCTTTTGCAAGTGGTCGAATAACTGGTGTCGGATGTCGAGGACAAGCCGCTGGCCGAGATATGTGATGGTATAAGTTTGGAAAAAAGAAAAAAGCCCGCGGATCACATGCAGGCTGAGGATCATTATTAAAACA